>Ga0210394_10001797_pt1 | contig 32209 bp, 26 predicted proteins | sample IncBWC12MmetaG_FD_160121 | JGI IMG/M metagenome (GOLD analysis project Ga0210394, IMG submission 160121) | Forest soil microbial communities from Barre Woods Harvard Forest LTER site, Petersham, Massachusetts, United States - Inc-BW-C-12-M | ecosystem: Environmental > Terrestrial > Soil >... | reverse complement strand
CGGCGTGGCCGTCGATCCAATTCGCAATTTGGTCGTGGTTTCGAGCCGTGGGAACGATAATAGGACCACGGGAGTTTTTATCTTCAATCGGACTGACAATGGCGATGTTACGCCGCGCGCGGTAATTGCAGGCCCGAAGTCGGGCATTCTCCGCATCCGGCAGGTGGAAGTCGATCCCGAGCACGGCAAGATTTTTGTGGCCGTGAAAAATAACGTCGAATCCTACAAATTTGCGGACGCTTCGCCTTCGCCGTGGAATGCCGATAAGCCCGGATTCATCGGCGTTTGGGACATCAACGATAATGGCGATGTGCCGCCGCGCGGCATAATCAAAGGACCGGCAAGCGAAATGGTTTGGCCGGCAGGCGTGGCTCTGAATGCCGGAGACCGCGAAGTCTATACGATAGACAGCATTTCAAATGGGATGTATTCCTACTACATGCCGGAATTTTTCCCCCCAAAGAAGCCCGCCGCAAAACAATGATTCGGAAAATTGGGGCTCGAGCGCTCGGGATTGCAGCTCTTGCAGTGATGGGCGCGCTAACGCAGGCCGCTCCTCAGGAAAATAAATCCAGCAAACCTGCACCCGAGGACATACCTCCCGTCCGAATGATCGCCGATCCGTATTCTGCGTTTAACGGCATCGCGGTGGACGCTGCGAACGGGCTTGTGGCGATGAGCGATCCGAACCGCAAAAGCCTGCTCGTTTACGATCGCGTGCGAGCAGCGAGCCAGGGCGATGCGAGCGTTCCGCTACGGCAGATCGTGGGTCCGGATACGTTTATCGGCATGATTGCGGGAATAGTCCTCGATCCGCGGCATCAGGAAATTTACACAGCCAACAACGATATCGAGGATACGGTTGTGGTGATGCCATATGCCGGTTCGGGGAATGCGAAACCGGCGCGCGTGTTTTCGGTTCCGCATCAGGCGTGGGGCCTGGCGCTGAGCGATTCGGCCGACCAGATTGCCGTCACGGTGGAAGTTCAAAATACAGTCGCTTTCTATCGCCGACAGGTAAAAGGCGTCGAGGCTCCGGTGCGCATCCTGCGCGGGCAGTCGACCGGGCTGGCCGATCCGCACGGAATTTATTGGGACGATTCGCACAATGAGATCGGCGTCGCCAATCACGGGAATTTTCGGGGCGTGGTGAAGAACACCGGCGGCGGGTGTTCGCCGTCGTTCGTCGTCGAAGACGAAGCCGAGGCTGGTGAATCGCGGCCGCCTTCGATTCGGATTTTTGCTGCAAGCGCAAAAGACGATGCGAAGCCGCTGCGCGTGATTCAGGGACCCAGAACGAGCCTCGACTGGCCGATGGGGGTCTCGTACGACCAACAACATGACACGATCGTCGTTGCAAATAATGGCGACAGCTCGGTTTTGGTTTTTGGCCGAAATAGTAGTGGCGATCTTGCGCCGCTGCGCGTCATTCGCGGTGCTCGCACCGGCATTTCCCACCCGATGGGCGTTGCGGTTGATCCGCAAAGAGGCGAGATTTGGGTGTCGAATTGGGGCGATCATTCGGCGCTGGCATTCGACAGCGCGGCGCGCGGCAACGTGGCGCCAAAGCGAATTATCAGAAGCGCTCCTGTTGGAACACCGACGCCCGGATTTGGCAACCCGATGGCGCTGGCGTATGACTCGAAGCGCGACGAACTTTTAGTGCCCAATTGAGTGACCCAGCCGCGCATCGCGGTGTTTGCCAGGCTGGCAAACGGAGACGCAGCGCCGACCCGGCTTATCACCGGGCAGAATACGCTGCTGGGACGCACGATTCACGGACTTGCGTACGATCCGGCACGTGATGAAATCGTCGCGCCAAACGCTTTGGCCGATGCGGTTCTGGTGTTTCGCGCGGGCGCCAGCGGCGCCGAGCATCCGCTGCGCGTGATTCAGGGGCCGCACACGCATCTGGTGACGCCGCACGCCGTCAGTCTGGATTTGCAGAATCGAGAGATTCTGGTCGCGAGCCTCACGGGACGACGCATCAACGTTTTTCGAGGGGATGCGGATGGAGACGCGACGCCGGTTCGCGTGATTGAGGGACCAAAGACTGAGCTCGGCCACGTGGTGGGACTGGCTGTCGATCCCGAAAGAAATTTGCTCGCCGTCGCGAATACGCACGAAATCCTGATTTTCAACCGCAACGACAACGGAGATGTCGCCCCGCGCGCGCGGATAGCAGGGCCGAAAACCGGTATAACGGACGAGCCATGGCAGATGGAATTTTACCGGGGCCGAATTTTCCTGGCGGCCTCCAATCATTTTCATCAGAATCTTTACGAAGGCGTGACGCTCCGACCCGACGCGAAGGAAGTACCCGACGATCCTTGGCTGAATCCGGTTTTAGGTTTCATGGGCGTCTGGAACATTACGGATAACGGAGACGTCGCGCCCCTGGCGATGATTCGAGGTCCTTTTAGCGGCCTGCTACATCCCGTAGGGTTGGCGCTGAATCCGAAGGCGGGGGAAATTTATCTCTCCGACAGCGTGAAGAATGGAGTTTTGAGCTTCCTGGTGCCACAATTCTTCGAGCAAGATAAGACTCGCCCTGAGTCGCGTTAGTGGCCACCACGGAACAAACCGTCCGAACAGCAGCCTTGACTGTGCCCGGCACCCGCAAAGTGCTGGGCGGGATTCTGACTGTAGGCGTGCCGCTTGCGGTGTGGTTCCTGCCTCTGCCGCTCGAGGCAAACGCCAAGCACGCACTTGCCGTCGCGTCGTTCATGATCATCGCCTGGATCACGGAGGTTATGCCGCACGCGCTCACCGGTATGGCCGGCTGTTATCTCTTTTGGGCGCTGAAAATCGTCAACTTCGAAACGGCGTTCAGCGGATTCGCGGATCAGACGCCGTGGTTTTTGTTCGGCGCCGCACTGATCGGCATGATGGCCACGAAATCTGGATTGGCACGCCGGCTAGCGTATTTAGTAATGCGGCGAGTGGGAGCGGGGTACTCGCGCCTGCTGCTCGGGATCATCCTTTCTTCCTTCCTCCTCACGTTGCTGGTGCCATCGGGAATCGCGTGCGTTGTGATCATGGCGGCGGTGGCGTTGGGACTGATCGAGGTTTTTGGTTTGCCGCGCGGAAGCAACGTCGGCCGCGGGATTTTCGTCACGCTGACGTACACGGCGGGTATCTACGACAAAATGGTGATTGCCGGCGCGACTTCCATTCTGGCGCGCGGGCTGATCGAAAAAACGACGGGCATCGAGGTTTATTGGAGCCAATGGTTGCTGGCTTTCCTGCCGTGCGTTGTCGTGACGATGTTTGTCATCTGGCGGCTTGTGCTATGGCTATATCCGCCTGAAAAAGCGGCGTTGCAAGGCGGCGTTCAATTTCTCGATGAGTCGCTGCAAAAAATGGGGCCGTGGACGAGCATGGAGAAGCACGCGCTGTTTTTAATGTCGTGCGCTATCGCGTTATGGGCCACAGACTTGATTCACCATATCTCGCCCGCTGTAATCGGCATTGGGGTGGGCCTGCTGGCGGGCGTGCCAGGAGTGGGCATCCTGGACCTGGAAGACCTTAAGCGGCTGAACTATCTGCCCGTGTTTTTCACGGCGGCGGCAATTAGCATGGGCGAAGTGCTGCTCAAAACGAATGCGCTGAGCTCGATGACGACGGTCATGTTCGCGTGGATGCGGCCGTGGGTGACAAATATATTTTCTCTGGCGCTGGTGCCGTATTGGACGGCATTCGTTTATCACATCTTTTTGGGGAACGAGCTCTCGATGCTGGCGACCTCCGTGCCGCCTTTAATGAATTTCGCAAAAGGGGCGGGAATTCATCTGCTGCCGCTCGGTTTGATTTGGTCATTTGCGGCCGGCGGCAAGATTTTTGTGTACCAGTCTGGCGTGCTGGTCACCGGCTATTCTTATGGTTACTTTGAGGCGAAAGACTTGCTGCGGGTGGGGTTTGTTCTGACCGTGGTGGAATCGCTGGTGTTACTGCTTATCGTTCCATTTTATTGGCCGCTGATCGGAATCCGTTGAACTTGTGCTTTCTGCGCGAAGCGCGCCCTCGACTGGTTACAGTTGCGCGCGGCTGGCCTTGGTGACGGATAGTTTTGTTTTTAATCGGCTATAGACGCTTAGGGAATTGTCTTCGTAAATCTTGCGCTTATCTGCTTCTTGCAACCAAGGAACGCCCTCGATGTAGCGCTTCGTATCATCGAAATAATAGCCCGTTTCGGGATCGATGCTTTTGACCGCGCCCACCATTTCTGAAGCGAAGAGAATGTTTTCGATGGGAATGACCTTCGTCAGAAGATCTATGCCCGCTTGATGGTACACGCACGTATCGAAAAAGACGTTCTTCAGCAAAAGTTCGCCAAGCGGCGGGCGTTTAAGATCCTGCGCGATGCCGCGATAGCGTCCCCAGTGGTAAGGAACCGCGCCGCCACCGTGAGGGATGATGAATTTCAGGGTGGGGAAATCCTTAAAAATGTCGGAGGTCAGAAACTGCATGAAAGCGGTGGTGTCGCCGTTCAGATAATGAGCGCCCGTGGCGTGAAAATTCGGATTACACGATCCGCTGACGTGAATCATGGCGGGGACGTCGAGCTCTACCATTTTTTCGTAGAGCGGGTACCAGAAGCGGTCGGTGAGCGGCGGATCGCGCCAGTAGCCGCCCGAGGGATCCGGATTCAAATTGCAGCCGATGAAGCCGAGTTCTTCCACGCAGCGGGTTAATTCGCCGATGCAGTTGGCCGGCGGGACGCCCGGCGATTGCGGCAGCTGGCAGACGGCGGCGAAGTTTTCGGGATAGAGCGAGCAAACGCGATAGATCAGATCGTTGCAAACGCGCGACCATTCGAGACTCGTCGTTGCATTTCCAAGGTGGTGGCCCATGCCCATGGCCCGAGGCGAGAAAATCGTGAGATCGGTGCCGCGTTCGCGCTGGAATTTCAGCTGCGCTTTTTCGAGGCTTTCGCGAATTTGATCGTCGGTGATCTTCAATGTGTCGAACGAAAACGGCGACGAATCTTTCAGGGCGCTGATCTGCCGCTGTCGATAGGATTCCAGATCTTTCGGCGCCGTCGTGTAATGCCCGTGACAATCGATGATCATCGTGGCCTCTGTGCCGGGAATCTTCTGCAGCGCATGCTATGAAGCCGGAGGCCAAGTTGTCAAATATCTCTCGCCTTGGTGCATTTTGGGCTTTGCGAGGGCTCTGCTACGATGCTCGGCTCATTGCTGTCACACGCGACCATCGTCCGATCGCAGGAGGTTTGGAATGGCTGAACTCCCGAGGCTAAATGGCATCATCCGCGCCCTGGAGCAGGGGCAGACGGCGATAGCCGCTTTTACGACTGCCGAAATCGAAGCCGCGTTGGCGTTCAGCATTTCGAGCTACGACGCGATTGTTTTTGAAATGGAGCACAATCCGTGGGACGCACGAATGTTGCGGGATTGTTTTCAGTACATGCTCAACCGGCGGCAGATCGCGGATTCGCATTCGGTCGCGCCCGCGGTTACGCCTCTAGTCCGGATTCCTCCAAACGGGAACGAAAAGAACCAGTGGCTGGCCAAACAAGCGCTCGATTTGGGCGCGTACGGCATCGTATGGCCCCACATCAGCACAGTCGAGCAGGCCTACAATGCCGTCGCCGCATGCCGCTATCCGCGCTTGAAGACGGCAAAGCTTAGCGAGCCGGCCGGCATCAGGGGCGATGCGCCGGTCGCCGCAGCGCGTTATTGGGGGCTCACGCAGCAGGAATACTATCGCAAGGCAGATGTGTGGCCGTTGAATCCGCAGGGGGAAATTTTTGTGATACTGATGATCGAGGACACGCAGGGAATCGCCAATCTTCGCGACATATTGAAAAACGTTCCCGGCATCGGGCTGATCCTGATCGGCGAAGGCGATCTGAGCCAGGAACTCGGCTTTCCGCGACAATACGATCATCCCTCAGTTGTGGAGGCGATGGCGCGGATCGTGGCCACGTGCAAAGAATGTGGTGTTCCCGTCGGGCATCCGCACGTCGATTCGAACAATGTCGAGCGGATTCTGAAGGAAGGATATCGGTTCCTGATGGCGGCGCCGACGCGAAGCTACACTGCGCTGGAGAAATGCCGCCAACTCGCGGGGCGCGCTTAGAGGTTCAGCGTTTCCGATGCGAAAAGTTCTTCAACGCTAAACTTCGTGGGAATGACCTGCTGATCCACGGCAGATTGGACGAGAGTCTCGATGGCCTTCCGGTTAGGCCCATTTCTATCGTTGATCCCGAATGGAAATGGGTCTCCGACGACTTGCTTGAGTGCGATAGCACTTTCGTCGCCTGGCGACAAATTGTCGCCAGCATCTAAATGAGCCAGGTAAGTTTTCTTGGCCGCCTGAAACGCGCTAAAGAGCTTTTGGGCAGATTCGGGATAGGCTTTCAAAACGGAATCTTTGATCACCAAGCCATGATTGATGGGATAAACACCGGTTTTTCGGAAGTAGGCGAAACCCGCATTGCGCGCATCCGGAATCAGCGGCTTAATATCGGGCGAATTCACGCGCACGTCGCCAACTGCCGCGGCGATCTGGCCCGACAGCAGTAAGTCTGCAATCGGCTTTCCGCGATAGGAATAATCAACATTCGCTGGAGCTTTGTACTCTGCGACATGTTCTTCGTCTGTGGGAGCCCACGTAACTTTGTTAAGGTCCACACCGTATTCCGTCTGCAGAATGCCCCGCGCCCAGAGGCCGGTCGTCACGGTATAGCCGCGATTGACGCCGACGGTGCGGCCTTCCAGGTCTTTCGGTTTCGTGATTCCCGATTTTACGTTGTAGAAGATGGCCCAGTGGTGGAAATTTCTGGTAAGGAAGACAGGAATCGCTGTGATGGCTTTCCCATACGCCTTGGCGCAAAGGTACGTGGTGAACGCCATCTCACAAATATCGAATTCGAGGCCGCGCACCATGCGCCGCATCGCGGCGACAATAGGATCGACCTGAATGTATTCGAGATTCAATTCAGGGCTACGAATGCTTCCATCCTTCAGAGGCTTGGTGAGGCCGTAATTGCCGATGGCGATGGTCAGTGGATGCACTTGGTTCGTTCCGTGAGGATCGGACGAAAGAATACTCATCGTCGCATTTCATGGCAAGGCGAGTGTGTTCGGCGAGGCGACTCAAAACGCACAGCGCAATGAAGCGCGAGAGGCGCGATTAGCGATCAAGCTGTTGCAAAAGCGCTGTAATTGTATTTGGCGGTGGCGGCGAGAACTCAAAAATGGGCTCGACGTCAATATCGGGAAAACCCAAACGCGTAAGACGCGCGCTTAGAGTTTCGCGAATGTGCGCGGCTGGCGCTAAGGGTATTTTGGCGAGTGCCTGGAAGATAATTTCGTGATCGGGATTCGCAAATGTATGCGCGCTGAGGCGCTCGAGGATGAGGGCGCGCATCTCGCGGCCAAGGGTCGTGGCACAAAGCGCTGAGAGGAGTCGCCGTTCGATTTCAGCGCTAGGGAGACGCTCCGCCTCTCGCATCAATGACTTATTGAGACGCGCTGCCGGTGAGGCGCTGCACCGCGGCGAGAGCGACGGCGTTTCGAGGATCGGTTTCGAGTCCAGCGCGATATTCGCGGACGGCCTCTGCGATGCGGCCTTGCTGCTCATCGAGCTTCGCCATGCCAAAATCGGCGTGATTGTCGATATCATTCAAAGCGAGCGCGGCCTGGTAATCGGCTCGGGCCTTTTGTGCATCGCCCGCAGCGAGATCGAGATCGCCGAGATTATCGTAGGCGTCGCTATTGGCGTCCGCTTCAGCCGAACGAGCAAATTGCTCGTGCGCTTCGGAAGCGCGCCCCTGCTCAAGAAGAAAATGCCCGTACTTGTTGCGAGCGTTTATATCCAGGGGCGCCAACGAGACGGCCTTCTGAAACTGCTTGTCGGCGTCCGCAAAACGGCCCATTTCCGCATACATTTCGGCGAAATGTTCGTAAGGAGCCATGTATTTTGGGCGAAGGGCAATCGCCTGGTTAAATAGATCGGCAGCCTCGCTATATCGTTTTTCTCTCATTCGAACCAAGCCGAGATTGGTCAGGGTCACAGCGGAAGGCTTCCCCGGTCCCAAGGCCAGAATCCATTCGCGCTCTGCAGCGGACCAATCATTACGTTCGGAATAATCCACGCCGAGGTTGGTGTGGATCACCTGCGCGTCGGGCTGCGCTTCGAGTGTTTTGAGATAGAGCACCTCATCGCTGCGCCAATCGCGGTTTCGTTCGACGGTGCGGATCGCGTAGAAGCAAGCGATAACCCCAACGCTGACCGCTATTGCCTGGCGCACGAAAGCGCGGCCCCGAGACGACGATTCGCCGCGTGATTCGCGCCAGAGATTTGCTACAGCTCCGCCGATCAACCAGCAAAAACCCACAGAAGGCAAATACAGATAGCGTTCGGCAAAGACCTGGGCCGGCATCCAGCGGGGATTCAGCACGGGTGCAAGTGTCGCCGCCATCCAAACCAGCGCAAAGGAGAAAGGCCGCGCGACACGCCACAGCCAGACGAACAATCCGGCGCATGCAATCAGTGCCGCTAGACCCGTGAGAACGTGAGGATCCAAGATGCTGCGGCTTTCGTGGAAGACGTAAAAGGCAATAAGGTGCACGGGCCAGATCAATTTGCCGAGATAGCTGCCGATGAGTGCAACGGCGCTGAGCAGGACTTGACTCCAGGGCATGGTTGGCCGCCAGATGGCCGGGGCGAAGCCGCCCAACGCAAAAAGCCGGAAGGCGATATAAGCGGCTGCGACCAGACACAGCGGCAAATAGCGGCGTGCCTTGTCCTTGAACTGAGATGCGGCTCGGTCTGACCGGTAGAGATGTTCGTAAACGATAGCGAGCCCGGGCAAAACCAGCGCTTGCTCCTTGGAAAGGAGTGCGAGGCAGTAGGTGACAAGCACCGGCGTGTATGAAAGCCACGAGGGCGTGCTTTTCCGTTCAGTATCTGCGAGACGAAGATAAAGCAGAAACGTCAGAAGGAAAAAGAAACTCAGCTCCAGGTCCGTTATGCCCGCAATCCAGGCGACCGATTCCGTATGAATTGGGTGCACGGCAAAAAGGCCGCTCGCGATCAGCGAGATCAGGCGATCGTGGAAGAGGCGTTCGGTGACCACAAAGACGAGCAGGACGACCGCGACGTGCAGAGTCAGATTCATCAGGTGAAAGCCGAAGGGAATGCGGCCGTAAATTTTGTAGCCGATGAGATACGCAAAGGTCATCAGCGGCCGATAATAGTTCGTTACGCCTTGAGCGCCCTCGAAACTCCAGACCGTGCTGCCGAAGATCCTGCCGAGATATCGAAAGCTGTGAACGTAAGGATTCTCTAGGATTTGCGGGCGGTCGTCGTAGACAAAGCTGTTAGCGAGCGAGTTAACGTAGGGCAGAGATACCAGCAGAATAAGTATGAGGAAGACGGTGGTATCGCGATCTCCGTGGCGTTCTCTGCGCGGCCGATCTTTCGCCATAAAACGATGGTAGCGGAGGGTAATGGCGGAATCTAGCTCTTGCGCGCCAGGCGTGACATAGGTTCAAACAGGCGGCACGGAATCAGGCATAGGGACTTCGCGGAGAGAATAATTCGTTGTTTAGGGGTGTGCACTGGAAACTGCGGATGCGTGCCTTGCTTAATTTAATGCAGAACTCTGTTTGCTCCGCACTTATCGAGAATATCCCGAATCGTTCTGGCTAAGTCTTTCGGCGGATACGGCTTCTGAAGGAGTTGCGCCACGCCGCTGGAAACCAGCGAGCTGAGCATTTGAGATTCTTCCGAATACCCTGAAGTGAAAAGCACCGGAATCGTGGGATTGATTCCGCGAATCCGTTCGAGCGCGTCCAGGCCGCCCAACCTGGGCATCACGACGTCCAGCACTAACAACGAGAATTTCTGCGGATTGGCTTCGAATTTCTCAACCGCCTCACGGCCGTCACGGGCCAGAACAATCGAGTAGCCCAAACCCGTAAGCGCCTCATGGGACATCTTGCGCAAACCTTCGTGATCCTCCGCGAGAAGAATAGTTTCAGTACCCCCTCTGACTGGGGCTTCCTCAATTTCCACGCGCGTTTCGGCGGAATCTTCAGTCGCGGGCAGATAGACGCGGAAGATGCTGCCCTTTCCCAACTCGCTGCAGACATCGATGTGTCCGAGATGTTGTTTTATGATGCCGAAAGCCGTAGCCAGGCCCAGGCCAGTACCTTTGCTTTTGTCTTTTGTGGTGAAGAATGGCTCAAACATTCTTTCCATGGTGGCCACATCCATACCCACACCGCTGTCTGAGACCGAGAGTTGAACGTACCGTCCGGGGGAGACTGATTCATTTCCGAGGCAATAGGCTTCATTGACGTCGGTGTTGCGCGTTTCGATCACTAGCCGGCCGCCGTCGGGCATGGCATCGCGGGCATTGAAGCAGAGGTTCAGAAGGACTTGCTCGACTTGCGCCGGATCTGCTTTGGTCGTGTGGAGATCCAAGGCCAGCAGTGTTTTGACCTCGATCTGTTCGCCAATCACGCGCTGAAGCAGCGCCATGGCTTCGCCGACGATATCATTGAGATTGATATTGCGCGGTGTGAGTACCTGCCGGCGTGCAAAGGCCAGCAATTGCTGTGTCAAGCGGCCTGCACGTTCGGACTGTTCACGAATCTGCACAAAAAATTTGTGTGCACGGCTTTCCTCGGTCGCTTCTTCTTCGCCCAATTCCGCCCAGCCCATAATGGCGCCGATAACATTATTAAAATCATGCGCAATTCCGCCGGCCAGTTTGCCGATGGCCTCGAATTTTTCCAATTGCCGGAGCTTTTGCTCCGAGTTTCGGTTCTGCCGACGCGTCTCCGCGTCCACGAGCTCCCGATCGACGGTGGGCAACAGGCGGGCCAGGTTGTCTTTCAGGACGTAGTCCTGCGCTCCAGTTCGCATGGCCTCGACGGCAACGTCTTCACCAATCGTCCCAGAGACAAAAATGAAAGGAACATTGGAATCTTTTTCGCGGACCATCTTGAGGGCAGAGATGCCGCTGAATCCGGGCAAGGAGAAATCCGAAATAATGCAGTCCCACTGGCGCTCGCGCAACGCTTTCTGCAGATCGCTGGGCGTATCCACGCGCTTGTCCACTAACTCATATCCGCTCTGACGAAGCGTGTGCAGCAGCAGAGCGCTATCCAACTCGGAATCCTCGATGATGAGGACATGCAGTTTGGCCATTTAATTCTTCCGCCTGACGGGAGGCCGCTCATTCGTTTTGAGAAGCAGATGTGTGTGGCCGACACAGCTTCTCTCCTCGTCAGCCAAGCGGACCTTAAGGTAAGGAAGCACTGGGACGCAAACAAGAGTAGCCAGCGCAGTTCCAAACGCTGCGAACACTTTGCTTTTGAACGCCATGTTACACCACGACATTTCGTGGTGGTCGGAACAGAGGAAGGGATCGGTGCCGGACTCACCCTGATGGATTGTGAGGCAGCACAATTGTGAATTTGCGCGAGGACCAGGTCAAACGAGCAGCAGTGTGCCTTTGCCTAAAGGTAACGATCAACTTTGTTATTCGCGTTCAGGATTGAGATATTCGGGGGGTACGTCGTCTTCCGGAACTTCTTTTGTCTTGATCGGACCCGCATCAGCGAGCGGCGCATTTTCAACGCCATCAACGACCTCGGCCTCGAGATACTGCCCCTCTTCCGTTAATTCCTTGACGCTTTCGAAAGTTACGTCCTGGTCCCCCGAGAGTCCCTGCGTATCTCCGGATAGCGTGTTTTCGTCTTGATCGATTGAGTCATCTTCGGTGACATCCAAACCCGTTAGCATGATAGGCGGGCTCTTCGCTGTAGACTTTCGGTGCTGTCCGGCGCTTGGCTTTCGGCGCTTTTTAGAGGATGGTTTCTTCTTCATATTCTTCATAGCAAAGTCCCCCGTTATTTGATGCTGCGTCGACCGGAGTCGAGCGCCGTAATCGAGAGTGCCTGGAATGAAGCCATTGATGACAGGAGACAACGAAATTCTGTGCGGAGCTTGCCCGCGTCTACTCGGAGGTTCATCCTATTAGCAGGAGAATAGAGATGCCAGCGGAACAGCTCACGGCCGCGGCGCCCTACCTTACCGGGCAAAAATATTCCGAATACACGGCGGAACAACATCAGGTGTGGCAAGAACTGCTGCGTCGCAGGTGGCCTCAGATTGAGGCTCACGCGTGCAAGGAATATTTGGAGGGCTACCAGGTTATTGGCCTTCAGCAAGACCGGCTTCCGAATCTCGCCTCGATAAGCGCGATACTCGGACCGAGAACCGGATGGAGCACCACACCGGTTAGCGGTTTCCTGCCCGCCCAGGCCTTCTTTGAAATGCTTGCGGCGCGAAAATTTCCAACTACGACATGGCTGCGCAGCCGCGATTCGCTAGAGTACATCCCCGAACCCGACATTTTTCACGACGTCTTTGGGCACGTGCCCATGCACGCCCATCGCGTGTTCGCCGATTTTTTGCAGCATTATGGGAGTGTTTGTGTGCGGCTGAACGATCAGGAGCTGCTCGAGCAGTTGGGCCGGCTATTCTGGTATACGGTCGAGTTCGGTTTGATTCGCGAGCGTAAGGAGATCAAGATTTACGGGAGCGGGGTGATCAGTTCGCACGGCGAATGCACAAACGTCATCGAAGGTGGTTGCGAAGTCAGGGATTTCCAGCTGGAAGAAGTGCTGAGGACTCCTGTGAGAGTCGACCGCATTCACAGCGTGCTATTCGCAATTAAGAGCTTCGATCAACTCTACGAAGCCATGCATGCAGCCGAGAATTGGGCGGAGCAACGCTTATTGCAGTCTCATGCGCGGCGCTAAGCCAGCAGCGCGTCAGCGCAGTAACTTTCGCAGCAGTTGGTTGAGGCGGGTGCGAGCTTCCTCTTGCATGGCTACGAATTCGATTCCCATGCCAGCCTTTTCCCGTAAATGACGGACGATCGCCCTGGTGCTGATTTCTCCGGCAGGAACCTCGAACGACAGATGCAGCAACTCACCTTTGACAGCCGGTTCGGGCGCCGCAATTGATAGGCCGCCTTCGCTGATTGTCTCTACTTTGGAAACGAAGGATCCTGCGCGGCCACGCCAGGTAACACTCATCCCCCGCGGCAGCATGATGCGCGGATGCTTGCGCTTCTCAATTCCGGGCTCCTCGCCTTGATCCTCCAGGCGCGTCCAAAATTCCGGCTGGGCAGTGGGAAACTCTACCGCCACTTCGAGCTCCTGCGAGTCACGGCAAGAGGTACGGATGACGCGGCACTCCTGCACCTGCTCTGCAGCCTCATTTATGAGAAGCAATTTCTGCCCAGCTACGACGGGGGTTTTCATGATCAGCAGGGCGCCTGTCTCGCTTGTGTTGAGAACGGGGTTCTCTTCAAAAAAAGGGGTCAAACCCTGCCCATGTCCGTAAATCCGGATATTCGCCGCAAGGGAACGCCGGTCGCATCCGCGGCGTTCGGCGGCGCGCATTTCGGCGGCGTCTCTCCTCAAGCCACGGGCGCCTTCAAACGACTCTGCTTTTCGCAGCGCTTCGAAAATTTGGCTCATAGGTTTCGCTTCCTTAGAGCGGCACAGGTAATTTTGGCTCAAAGCCTGACATTTCAGCAATAGGTCCCTTGGATAAACGTCTGGTACAGATGTCCTATAAAGGGTTGCTATGGAGAATTCGAGATACGTAGAGGGCCGCTTAACAGCCGCACCAGCCTTTGCACATCCTAGGCTGTCGTAAGTCATTGTATTCATGGGCTATTACGATCAGAGGAGGGAAAGGAGGGGTTCGAAGGCCAAGCAGCTGGCGAGGCGGAAGTTACGGAAAATGAGGTTCGGGCTAACGTTGGCCGGGATATTACTAGCGTCTTCGGCGAACCGATCGGTGAGTTCATGCGAAAAGGTGTGCTGGCTGGTGATATGAGCAACGGAATGCTTTGGCGATTGCCTCGGTGCCTGGCGGGCGTTCTGGCCGCTCAATAACCAGCCGGGCACCGCTGCGAAACGAAGAACTTGTCGTTCTTTCGCTGACTGGGAGAATAGGTCCTAACAGGTGGCGTGGTCGAGAGGGGCCTGTTCAACTCAGCCATGAAGTTATTCACCTCTGCTTTTGGCAATGATGCCACGGAATTTGCCGGTGAAACCTGGCGACGCAGTGAGCGGCGCCAGTGGTGGCTTTCCTCCACGGCAATTGCCGTCTCGCTGATTCTCACTTCCGGAATCGTCTCGATTTTGCTGCCTTCGATGATTCCGCAGTTGGAACCCTCCTCCTACGCTTTCGACACGGACATAGCCGCGCACGCCCTGGTGGGAATCATTTTGCTTTTCGATGTCTATGTCGTTTTTCAGCAGGTGCAACTCTCCCGATTCCGCAAACAGTTGGCTGAGCGGGAAGAACAGTTTCGCCTGATCAGCGAAAATGCGGCAGACATGATCGCCGTAGTGGATACGAATGGACAGCGGCTCTACAACAGCCCTTCGTACGAGAAATTGCTTGGCTATACGCAGGAGGAGCTTGGTAAGACTTCAGCGTTTGATCAAATCCATGAGGACGATCGCAAGGCAGTTGTGGACGCCGCTAGTGAAGCCCGGCGAACGGGAATGGGCAGGACGGTGGAATATCGCATCCGTCATAAAGATGGACGCTGGCTGACCCTGGAATCGACGGCAAGCGTGGTCAGGAATCGCGACGGGGAAGTGAAAAAGCTCGTCATCGTCAACCGCAACATCACTGAGCGGAAACAACTGGAAGAGCAACTTCATCGTTCTCAAAAGCTAGAAGCTATCGGCAGGTTATCTGGAGGTGTCGCGCACGACTTCAATAATCTTTTGGGGCTGATTATCGGATACAGCGAAGCGCTACAGGAGCGGATTCCGCCCGACGATCCGTTTCGCGAAGCAGTGGATGAAATTCAAAACGCAGGAAAGCGCGCCGCGGCCCTCACGCAACAGCTTCTGGCATTCAGCCGCAAGCAGGTGCTGGAGCCTCGGATTCTTAACCTGAATACGATCATTCTCGACGTGGAGAAGATGCTCCGGCGGCTGGTGGGTGAAGACATTCAAATCGACCTTTTACTGGCGCCGGATACGGGAACCGTAAAAGCCGATCGCAGCCAGATCGAGCAGGTGATCCTCAACCTTGTGGTCAATGCTCGGGATGCGATGCCCGACGGTGGCAAGCTGATTATCGAAACTGGGAAATGGACATTGGATCGCTCGACGGTTTTGCGTCATCCCTACGTGATTCCAGGGCCTTACGCCATGTTGAAGGTCACCGACACGGGTTGCGGCATGGACGCGGAGTTACAGTCCCATATCTTCGAACCTTTCTTCACCACTAAAGAAAAAGGAAAAGGCACTGGCCTTGGATTGGCCACCGCTTACGGTGTGATTAAACAGAGCGGCGGCTACATCTGGGTTGATAGCGAGGTCGGCAAGGGAACGACATTCCGGATCTATCTGCCGGAGGCCAGCGGAGTGACTGAACTGGTTCCCGAAGTAAAGGCGGCAGCCAAGGTCGCTCCTGAACGGCGAACGATTCTGGTAGTGGAAGACGAACGGTCCTTACGCAAATTGACCAGGAAGACACTCGGCGATGCTGGCCACAAAGTGTTCGAAGCCGGAGATGCCGCGGAAGCCTTGGAAATTTCAAGAAAAACGACGGATACCATCGATCTTCTTTTGACCGACGTGATCATGCCGGGGATGAGCGGAAAAAAATTGGCCGACGTCTTAGTGGTGGAGCGGCCGGGGATCGGGGTGCTGTACATGTCCGGGTACACCGACGGTGAAATCGCCACGCATGGCATTTTGGAGCAGGGAACGACGATTCTTCGCAAGCCCTTCACGAGGGACGAATTGATGCGCCAAGTAGAAAACGCTTTGTCTGTGATGGTGAGGTAATTATGAGTCCTGCCAGTGGGACCCCGCCATCGCTGAGGCTGGTTGTCATCGACGACGACCCGAAAAATCTAAAATTTGTGAATTTCATTCTGGCCAATGCCGGCCTGGAGATCCATACGGCGTCGGAGCCGCAGGAAGGACTCGACCTGATTCGTCGCCTGCGCCCGCAGATCGTTCTGACGGACCTGGTCATGCCGGGCGTGCAAGGAATGGAGTTGCTGCAAAAGATTGTGGAGTTCGATCCCGGCATCGACGTTATTTTGATGACCGGCTACTACTCCACTGAATCCGCAGTAGAAGCTGTTCAGAAAGGTGCGGCCGATTACTTTCCCAAGCCGTTCTCGCCCGAAAAGCTCCGACAGCGAATCGGACTCATTGTTGAGGAGGCGAAACGCAGGCAGCGCAGTTCCACTCTGGAAAACGAACTTCTGGAGAATTTTCAATTCGAGGGCATCATTGGCCGCAGTCCGCTGATGCTGGATCTATTCTCGAAAATTCGGCGCGTGGCGCCCCATTTCCGCAGTGTTCTGATCACTGGCCCGACCGGAGCGGGCAAGGAGCTCGTGGCCAAGGCTCTTCATCAGTTGAGCGGCTCGGGAAAGCGCTTCGTTGCCGTCAATTGCTCATCCATTACGGAAAGCCTGGCTGAAAGTGAGCTGTTTGGACACGTTAAAGGATCGTTCACCGGGGCCAATCAAGATAAGGTGGGCGTCTTTGAATATGCCGATGGCGGAACGGCCATGCTTGACGAAATCGGCGAAATGCCTTTGCAGATGCAGGCCAAATTGTTGCGTGTCCTGCAGAACCATGAGGTGCAGCGCGTGGGCTCGCCGGCCGTCACCAAAGTGGACGTTCGCGTCGTCGCGGCTACAAATCGCGACCTGCATGAAATGTCCCGCCAGGGGAAATTCCGCGAGGACTTATATTTCCGGCTCTCGGCCGTGGAGCTGAAGGTTCCTTCGCTCGCTGAACGCCCTGAGGATTTGCCGCTACTGGAGCGGCATTTTCTGAAAGCTTTCGCCGCTCAATACAACAAGTCTGTGTCCGGGCTCACGCGACGCGCGCAGACGGTGCTCGCACGGTATCCCTGGCCAGGCAATATTCGAGAGCTGCAAAACGTCATCGAACATGCCTGCATGATGACCGAATCGGATGTGATTGATGTGCGCGATTTGCCGGAGCGTGTACAGAATCAGGCCGCAGCTGCCGATGCCGACTACGAGGTTTTGATGTCCATCGATCAACTCGAACGCCGGCACGCGCAGCGTGTTCTCGACCACGTCGGGGGAAACAAAGTGCGCGCAGCGGAAGTCCTGGGGATCAGCCGCACGCACCTTTATCAGCTACTGAAAGAGAGCGCCGAAAAGCAGAAAGAAGCTGTCGCGAAAGCCGACGAGTAAGGAATCTTCGCACAGATAGCTCGAATCAATTTATGCCGCCCCCACGAATGGAACGAGGCCGTTTGGGCCTTAGTTTTTCATGGGGGAAGCTTGTCGTGGCTTTAGCTCTCCGTCAGATACCTCTTCTACCTCGCTTGACTACCTGTGTTTTGATCCTCACACAGCTCTGTTTTGTCGCCGACGCTGCGGCGAGACCACAGGATCCAGAGAAACCTTTGCACTATTGGGCAAGCGCAAGTGACCTCTGGCTGCGGACAAAGGTTATACCGAACTCTGTGCTTCCCGCTCCGGAACCCACGCGCCGGGGACTTCTACTCAGCTATGAGTTCTCGCCAGAAAAATTTCCGCGGCTCTTCCATCGCTCGGCTACGTACGACGACGCTTTGGCAGCGCTGACCTTTCTGACCGTAGGTGAAAGGGAAAGGGCAGCATCCACTCTAGACGCACTGGCGCGGTTGGTCCGACCGGATGGGAGCCTTTGGTTCAGCTACAACACGGCCGATGATTGGCCTAGCGAAACAAATCACGACACTGCACTCGTGAGGACCGGTGCAGTGGCCTGGGTCGGATATGCTTTCACGTTTTATTTGAAGCACAGCCCGCTTTGCAATGGGGACCGTGGCTGCGCGCGTGAGCGAGCTTTCTTTTCGGCGACGGCTGTTCGGTTGGCCAAATATCTTCTCACGCTGCAGGTGAACGATCAGACCGATGCGCGCGACGGTCTGCTGCGCTTGGGCTACGGGACCATCAACCTTGCATACAGCTCTAAAGAAAAGAATGTCGTCGAGCGCTATCTGGATGAGCCTGCCAAGGGGGTCAGCACCGAAAACAATATCAGCTCCTGGTTCTTCCTGCGGCAGCTCGCAGAGTTGACTGGCGACGCCGCTTGGAGCCAGGCAGCAGACCGCATAAAACATGGGCTCCTGCAGCATCTTTGGAGCGATGCACTGGGCCAGTTCAATGAAGGTTTCGCGTCCGACGGTTCTCTCGACTCCAACAAAGCGTTGGATTGCGCATCTTGGGGCGCATTATTTCTCCTTGCCACGGGTGAAACAGGAAAGGCACAGAAAGCGCTGGACGCGACTGAGAATTACTACGCCACGCGGGACGGCGACGCCATCGGTTATCGTCCTTATTCCGACAGCCCCGTTTTTGAAAATCCGGAAGTTGGCAGGTTTTTCTTTCCTGACGACGCACACAAGCAGTGGCGCGCGCTTGCTCTTGTTTGGTCTGAAGGGACTCTTGGAGTTGCGCTCGCACGCCTTCGCTTGGGGCAAGCCGAGCGAGCGCGTCAGCTTGTAATGGGACTGGGCCCCCTGAAACTCGCAAACGGCAGTTTGCGATGTGCCACGTTGGAATTGCCTTTCCAAATGGCGGATGTTCCCTGTGTAGCTGCATCTGCATGGTTTGTGCTCGTAGTGGCGGCCCTGTCAAATAACCCATTGGCGGAGCAGATGTGGAAGTGAGGCGGTCTCTGGTCAGCGCAACGCTCTTTCTCTTTGCAGGCGTTACTTTCTGCCAAGCTGCGACCTCACCGACGCCCATGTGGGGCGTAGCCGTGCTGGAAGTCGGGTCTAATCCGGATGCGCGCCACGAGCAGCTTGCACTACGCGACTGCCTGGAGCTGATGGGGATTCCCTATATGCCGACGACGAATGTGCAAGAGGCTACGCGACGGCCGCTCGTTTTTATTGGCGGCATTTTGCTGAATACGGAGTTGAGTGCGCCTGAACGCGAAACTCTCTATGCGTATGTCGAGCACGGCGGGGTTTTGCTAGCGACGCAAGTACAGGGAAATGAATTCTTCCCGCTGTTCGGAATCACGCGTGCCACCGCCAGTCGCACCAATTTCCGCGTGCAGTTCACATCCTCAGATGAGCCCGCACTGCGATACGTGAATCGTCCGGAGGAACGGACCATTTCCCTGGGGGACCCCAAACTCTATTCGGAGACTATATGGTCAACGGAGTATGTGACAAGCCCAGGAACCCGGGTCCTTGCGAGCTACGAAAATCGCGCAGCGGCCTTGATCGTGAACGCGTATGGTCGCGGACTGGCCTATGCGCTGGGGTTGGGGTTCAAAGAGACGACGCTTGCGCCTCGGCTGGCGCGAAGTTTCGAGGCTCAGCGTCACTGGATTAACTGGTTCGAGCCCTCTGGAGACGTGTTTCGCCTGTTTTTGCGCGCGCTGTACGAGGAAAACGTACATCCCTTCCTGCTGGTACATACCGTGCCGGAGGGCAAGGAGACGGGACTTTGTCTTTCACACGATGTGGACGCGAGGGAATCATTCCCCAATTCCGTCGCATTCGCAAAGATGGAGGCGTCTTTAGGAGTACGCAGCACCTTTTTCGTGACAACAAAATACTTCGCCGATGACACCGACATTGGCTACTACAGCCCAGAGCGCGTGAAGTGGATCCGGCAGCTAAAAGAGCTTGGTTTCGAAGTGGCTTCGCATTCGGTCAGCCACAGCTTGCGCTTTGAGGGATTCCCCGTCGGTTCTCCCAATGTGAGCGCCTCGAATTACGATACGAAACATCCCACTCTCTTCGGGGAAGTAAGCGTAAGCAAGCAAATCCTTGATCGCGACCTCAACCAGCAGACGACAGGCTTCCGTTCCGGCTACCTCATCTACCCTAGCGACCTATTGGGCACCCTGGAAGCATCGGGCTATACGTTCGATTCCAGCGTCTCAGCACAGTGGGTGCTGACCAATTACCCCTACTTTGGATTTCGAAAGCGATCGCTTGATAGCGAGCACAGCCAGATCGTGGTTGTGCCGGTTGGGCTGGACGATTCACGCGGCGAATTAGTCACGCGAGAGTTCCTCACTGCAGCAACGCAGCAAGAGGCGCTTCGCACCTGGACCGACGTCATCCGGGCCAATGCGGAGAATAACGCCATCACGTGCTTGCTTATTCACCCCACTGACATTACGTACAAGCTGGAAACCGAACGCCGACTGATCGAAGCGAGCCGCGGGAGTGAGACCTGGATCGGCGATGTGGGCACCGTGGCGCGGTTCTGGCGGGGGCGAGCGCAGTTGCGGCCATCATTAGGAAAGGGAAGTGACGGCAGGGAAGCGATTACTCTGAATCTGAAGCAAGCCGACCTACCTTCTGGGCAAACGCTGGTAATCGAAGCAATGCACGGGGTCGCGATACCCCAGGTTTTGGATGCCACCGGCCAGCCAATCCCGGTGCGAACGCGAGTTACCAAAGACAGGGTTTTTCTTCTGCTACCTTGATTAACAATTGACTCACAGAGGGCGTCCCTAGCCGGGCGGTCGCGCACATACAAAATCAAAAATGACTCTTGTTGTAGGTGGTAAATGTCCAGGCGATCCAGTGCTGGTGGGACTCTATTGGGGGGCGCCCGCCGATTCAAATCCTTTGCGTTTCAGCTCGCCCCAGCCAGAGTCGCCGCTCAAGAATTGCCACAGGCCTTGCAGCCGCCACACCATGTGCAATTGGCGATACGGAAGATGTTCGAAGAAGCAGTAGCTGACCAGGCGCACCACGTCCTTCCAATCGTTGTATCGCTTGTAAGTGAACTCTTCTTGCAGAACAGAGCCAATCGAAATCATCGTCGCGAAGGCATATCCAAATAAGAGGAATTGAAGAAGAAACGACCGGCTCAACATGCCGAGAGTTGCGGCGACGACGATGGTTACGATGCCCAGGACCTCGATTATTGGCGCCATCAATTCAAATATCCATAAGTATGGCAGCGCAAAGCAGCCGATTCGCCCATAACGGGGCCGCATGAGCATGTCGCGATTGGTCCAAAGCACGTCCGCTAAACCCTTGTGCCACCGTGCACGCTGGCGCCTAAGCGATCTCAGGTCAGCGGGAACCTCGGTCCAGCAGACCGGATCGGGCACGAAGCTGATCCGATAGTCGGCGCCCAGTTCCCGCAAATAGCGATGTAAGCGCGCGACCAGGTCCAGGTCTTCACCGATCGCGCCTGCGCGATAGCCTCCCACCGCGCGGACCAGATCCGTCCGAAACACGCCAAATGCCCCGGCAATAATCGTGAGCATATTTCCCTGCGCCCAGGCTTCTCTGCCGATCAGGAAGGCGCGGAGATATTCAATGACCTGGATTACTTCCAGACTTTTTTTCGGGAGGCGCGCCCGCAACTGGCCGTCTCGGATCTCCGAGCCGTTCAGCACTCGGACGATTCCTCCAACGGCAATCACCCGTTCGGGATCCTGCAGCACCGGCAACATGATGCGCAGCAGCGCGTCGCTTTCGAGAAAGGAATCGGCGTCCACGACGCACACATACGGAGAAGTTGCGGCATTCAAACCCGCGTTCACCGCATCCGACTTGCTTCCCGCCGCTTCCTTATCGACCACCACCAGAGCCGGATCGGTCTCGCTACGATACAAGCCGCGCAATGGGGCGCTCTTTACGTCCTGAACGTAAATGGCGCGGACGGGCCGCAGATGAAACTCCTGCTGCATCTCTTCCAATGTGCGATCTTCCGATCCGTCGTTAACGACCACGATCTCCAGCTCCGGGTAGTCCAAGTCGAGCAGCTTTCTCACCGCCACGCGAATCGATTTCTGTTCATTGTGCGCGGGGACGATAATGGTGATGGGCGGCGCCAGTGACGTTTCCTTCATCCAGCCGAAGCGATAGCTTTCGAGCAGGTGATGATGCCGCGCGGTTGTTCTTAGCGCGACCAGAAGCATAATCAGATAAGCGACGTTGCTGGCCACGTAATACCAGAAGAGCGTATCGTTCGAGATTTCGAGAAAACGGCTCATGCCAGGGGCTCTGCCTTGACGGTGGCTGGCTCATTGGCGATTGTCTCTACCGGCAGGCGCCCGGTCTCCAACACTCCCTGCAAAGAATCTCTCTTCTCGGGGCTGAGCTGCCGGCTTGCTCGGATCTCGTCTTCCAGTTTTGCACGCAGGTTCGCATTTTCCAGCGCGGTCAAATACGCATGCAGACCGTAGCGATCCTTCAGAACGACCACTTGCTCGAAAACGGAAAGCAAGCCGATCCTTTCGAGTCCTTCAACGGCGGTCGCCTCACCACGCATATCGTCCTTGAACGCGGCGAGTCCGATGGCCGCGCGCAGCTGCACCAACGATTCGGCAGCCCGTAATCGCACAATGCGATTGGAATCGGTCAGCCCGCGCAGCAGCGCGGGAACGGCGCGAGGGTTGGAAAGTTTTCCGAGGCTCACGATAGCCCGCAGCCGTACGAACCATATAGGGTCCTCGGCCAGTTGGTTGAGCACATCGAACGCCAACCCAGGCTGGACGTGTGACATAGCTCGCGCGGCCGCGGCCCGAAGTTCATCCAGGTCGTCGCCCACAAACTGCATCAGATCCAGACCGAGAGCAGGGCTGGCGACTTCGCCGAGCACGCGCCCCAGCACTTCGCGCACAGGGCCTTGGGCTCGCTGAACGTAGGGCAGCAGTATTTGCGGGCGCTCGGCGCAGCATTGAACGAGCGCATTTTGCAACGGCAGCGCCGGCACGGACATACCCGCCTCGCATACCCAGGTGAGGATCTCTTCCGCAGCTTGGGGACATGCCATTCGTCCGAGTCCCCGCAGCGCCGCAAGGCGAGTTTCGGGTTCGGGATCGCGCAGTCCTTCTGACAGCGCGGTAATTCCCTCTGGAGCGCGTGTTCGCCCGAGCGCCACGAGCGCCCGCATGCGCCGCCATCCGCGAAGCTCTCGCGCCTCGAAAATTCTCTTTTCGATCAGGCCGCTGTCTCGCAGAAACTTCATCAGTTCTGCAGCTTCCTTTGGGCCCGCAGCCTCCAGCGCATCCAGCGCTATAGTTTCAATAATCCCGCGATCGAACGAAGTGTTGCGCCAGGTTTTGTGGGGAAGGTCCCCGGAAATCAGAGCGTCCCAATTCTGCCGATAGAAAAAAACGCGCGCGTCGCGTTTGGCGAAGTAATGCTTGCGATAGGCTCGTCGAAGAAGGATGAATGCAAGCAGCAGCCCATCCACTGCGAGTGCCACGAATATGGCCTTGGCAATAAATGCTGCAGGGCCGATGAGGCGCAGCTTGCTAAAAGCGGAGGGCATAGTTCAATCCGAAATTGACATCAGTTCTGTTTTGGCTGCGCTTCTGGTAGGAAGCGTAAGGGCCGATACTCTGGCGCGTGGTAACGGCGAATTTCAATCCTCCGCCGTACGTTTGGGAAGTAAAACTCCCTATCTGATCGATGCTGGCGAAATTCTCAATGCCCGTAGCAAAAAAGACATTCCCTGAAATCTGTTTCCGTTCTCCACCGATAATCGGGAATCCCAGACGCGCAGTTTCCGAGGGGTGCCATTGAGTGCCCAGGCCTGGAAACGTGCTTTGCGCCCCGGTGACGCCTATCGAGAACGTCCAATCACGCGGAAGATAGACAAGAGCGACGCCCGTGAGAGCCTGAACTTTGGCGTCGCGATACCAATACCAATGCTGGCCATAGGTAAGTTCAATTCCGCGAATCAACCTCGTCTCGCTCGTTTTCCACCCATGATCCAGCTCAAAGAAGGCTTCCGTTTTGGGGATCACGCCACTATCGTGCGCGGTCGCTCCACCTACGGTCAGCCCTCCCCATTTTGGAAGCTGGCCGCCGACACTGGCCTGAAACTTCGCTGCGCTCGCCGGGCCCCACTGAAAGAAGTTTCCAACAAATGTGGTGTTCCAATGAGGAGTCCATTGCGTCTGGAGGTTGAGCCATTCGTCATAGTTTGGATTCAGGAAATTGAAGGCGTTATCTTCCTGGCCGACGCATAGTTCATTCTTGGGTTCGCCGAAGACGGATCTCTGTGCGACTCTCACCTCTCTGTTTGCGGGATCCAGGCTTAGCGCTCGTTGGAATTCCAACTGCGCGCCCTTTCGATCGCCAGCGGCAGCCAATGCGCGGCCATGGGCCATACGTAGATCGGCTCGCTTCGGATCTAGCCCAATCGCGGTGTCAAACGCGCGAGAAGCTTCTTGGGCCTTGCCCTCTCGCAAATACACATTGCCCAATCCCATCCAATTGTCCGGATCCTTGTTGGCAACCTGCAGGATCTGCAGATATTCCTGTTCGGCTTCCGCCAGCTTTCCCGACCATTCAAGAATGCGTGCGCGCCAAGCCCGCACGTCCATATCGCCCGGTGCGCGCGCGATCTCCTCGTCGACAATGCGCATGGCTTGCGCCCAATCCTGCTTGTCCGCATATCTGCGAACCTGTTTTTGCCAGTCGGGCTGTGGGCTTTGTCCCCAAACCGGCAGAGCTAATAGGAACGCACCGATAAGCAATCGGTGAAGAATTGGCTTCCGAGAGCGTCTCGCACAATTGCGCGTGGGCGCTTGTGGCTGGGCACACCTTTGCATATACATAATCATTTCCCAACAACGAAAGCCGCCGTACGACGAACTCCAATCGAGGTAGCCATACCGTTACTGTTATCGAGTTAAGCGCTTTTGGAGCTGTGACTTGCCGAATACTCAGAGGTGATAAATGGGAGTTTGGGCGGGGTCGTGTCCCGAGCTAAACCAGTTCTTTCAACCGGGTACCAAAATGGCCGCAGGAGGTGCTGACTCTGGCGGCGTTTGACCGTATCCAGCGCCCGGATCGACTCATCAACTGTTTAGAATCAGAAGTTTGGGCCAAATAGCTATAGAAATCGAATATTGGGAGGAGCAAATGGCAAGGTACGGGAAAGCTGCAGGCAAGAGCGTCAGGAGCGCAATGCGCCGTCGAAAACATGGCACGCTTAGCTCAGGCCGAGGGGGGAAAGGCGGCCGCGTCAAGAGCCGCAAGCAGGCCATTGCCATAGGTCTTTCCGAAGCTCGCAAAAAGGGAGCAAAGGTCCCCCGAAAGCGCTCAAGCTCTTCGTAACCTGTTCCCCAGCGCCGGCTACACTACACCTCGTTATTCGCTCGCTCCGCCTTACGCGTCAGAGAGGTGAGGCCGCTTTGAGTTACGCGGCCTTCGCTTTCGTACCCTTTGCGGCGGCCGGTTTCAGAGTCGGTGGCTCGGGGCAGCAGCCATTCGTTGCCTGCGGCAAGCAAATCACTGATCAGTCCGGGGGCTATACCATTGGCGAGAACCGCCAGCTTGGCGGGCAGGCCAATCACAACTTCGCTCTCCCCGTTCTGACAAGCTCGCACGATCTGCCCTGCGGCTCGCTCTGCACTTACGGATGCCCCGGGCAGCGAGTCGGTGATGGTGAACCAGGCGTATTCCTTTTGATGATCCCCCTTGAAATCGGCATTGCGCGGGCTGCCTGTTCTCATCAGATTAGGAACTACCGTCGTCACCCAAATCCCATCCTTGGCTAATTCGGTTCGCAGCCCTTCGCTGAATCCCACCAGAGCGAACTTGCTGGCCGTGTACGGCAACAGGTGCGGGAAAGCTACTTTGCCACCAATCGACGTGATATTTACGATCCTCCCCTGGCGACGCTGTCTCATGTTCGGCAAAACGCCCAAAGTAGTGTGCACGGCGCCCCAAAAATTGACGCGCATGACTTCGTGGAAGTCTTGGATGGTCATGTGCTCCATCGGACCGACAAGGATCGTTCCCGCGTTGTTGACCAGCACATCTATATGACCAAACTTATTCTCGACGGACGCGAGCATGGTTTGCACCTGAGCGCGATCCGAGACGTCGCATTGGGTGGAGAAGAAGTGGTCTCCGCGAGAGGCGAATTCGTCGCGCACATGGCGGAGGTCCTCTTCGTCGCGTGCGCAAATCGCGACGCGCGCACCAATCGCGGCAAATTCCCTGGCCAGTACGAGCCCCAGCCCGCGCGAGCCGCCGGTGATCAATACGACCTTGCCATTCAGATCCCAGTATCGCGATTGCTGCAAAATCGTCTTTGCCAACGCACAGCCGACTGCAAATCCCGACCAGCCCAAAACCTGCAGAAGTTTACTCGCCACAAGCTTCCTCCTGATTAATTTCCTCACTTGTTTGATTACGCCAGTACGGAATGGGCGCCCACGAATTGGGGAGTTACAGCTTGTTGTCGCGCCGTTGGCTAGCAGGAACCTATTCATGCGGAGCCGGTTGCCCGTCGCAGGCGCAGAGTGTAGTGTGACGTTACCCCTTCGATTTGACTTCCGCGCCTCCCTTCCTGCGCGCGCGAGGCATTGTGACAATAAGACTGCGGGTGTGGTGGCTCATACGGCCCATGGTGTTCCTTTTTTCGTTTTATTTTGTGATTCCCCTATTTTCACAGCAGCAGAGCGGAAGGAACCTGGCACAGGCGAGTCTCGAAGACCTGCTGAATATCGAGGTCACTTCGGCGTCGAGGAAGGAACAGAAGCTATCCCAGGTGCCCGCGGCGATCTTTGTCATCACACAGGAAGATATCCGCCGCTCGGGATCAACAAGCATTCCCGATCTCTTGCGCATGGTCCCGGGGTTGGATGTAGCCCAGATCAACGCGAATACATGGGCCATATCGGCACGCGGTTTCAATTTACAGTTCGCCAATAAATTGTTGGTTTTGGTTGATGGCCGAGCCGTGTATACCCCGCTTTTCGGCGGTGTTTATTGGGACACCGTGGATGTGCCACTCGAGGATATCGACCGGATTGAGGTGATTCGGGGGCCGGGCGGGACTGTATGGGGCGCCAATGCAGTGAACGGCGTAATCAACATTATTACTAAGAGCACTGAAGACACGCAGGGCGGCTTGATCACCGCAGGTGGTGGCACCCAGGCAGAAGGATTCGGGACCGTACAGTACGGCGGAAAAATTAAGGAAAACACTCACTATCGACTCTTCATGAAAGGCCTTAACAACGATCACTTGCCCGATCTCAACGGACAGAACGGGGAGGATAGTTGGCATCTGCTGCACGGCGGCTTTCGGGCGGATACAACCTTGTCTTCGAACGATTCGTTGATAACCGAAGGAGACGTTTACCGTGGGAAGGAAGGCTCGATTTTCGCGCACTCTGTATTCTCTCCTCCTGAAAACATAAACGTCCAGGGTGTGGCCCTGTTGTCGGGGGGGAACGTACTGACTCGGTGGACTCACGTTTTTTCAGGCCACAGTGATATAGCCCTGCAGTTTTATTTCGACACATACAATCGAGGTGGCCCAGAACTGGACGAATTCCGCGATACCGTTGATTTCGATTTTCAGAACCACATCAAATTGCGTGCCCGCCACGATTTGATTTGGGGCGCAGGATATCGCCACACGGCGGATGAAACCGTTGGTACGATTGACCAGGCTGTTTTTCCATCGGACGCCGCAGGCCGCCTTTTCAACGCATTTGTGCAAGATCAAATAACACTTGCGTCAGATCGGGTGACCCTATACGTGGGATCGAAATTCGAGAACTCCTATTTTACCGGTTTAGATTTCGATCCGAGCGTTCGATTGGCTTGGACTCCAAGTAGTCGGCGTACTTTCTGGGCTGCAGTTTCACGTGCAGATCGCACCCCCACCCGAAGAGATGTGGGCTTGAATGCCGCGCTCGCGGCCTTGCCTGGACCTACTGAGATCGCCGTGCTCGGCAATCGTAATATGAAGTCCGAACACGTTATCGCATATGAGTTAGGTTATCGAGCGCAGCCCACTAAGCGCGTTTCTATCGATGTTGCGGCGTTTTTCAATACTTATCAGGGGCTGGAGAGCCTGGAGCCGGGTTCCTCATTTCTAAATTCAAATTCCGTCCCGCCCGTTCTGGTTCAACCCATCATACTGGGCAACGCGATGCGCGGGACCACGCAAGGGGTGGAGGCGTCTCTAAATTGGAAAGTAACGCCTCGCTGGACGCTCAACCCCGGCTATTCTTTTTTGCAAATGAATCTGCGTACGGATGCCACCAGCCTGGATACATTAAGTGTGGCCAATACGGAAGGCTCGAACCCGAATCACCAGGCCCAACTCCGATCCCACGTCGAACTGCCGAGAGGCTTCAGCTGGGATGCGAACGCTTACTTTATTGATAATTTGCCAGTACAGCTTGTAAGTTCCTATACACGTTTGGATACGCAGGTGAGCTGGAGGCTTGGGGAGCGATTCGACCTCAGCTTGGTCGGACAAAATCTGCTTCAAGACCACCACGAGGAGTTCAACAATATCTTGCAGAGCATCAATTCCTCACAGGCCAAGCGCAGCGCCTATGCCAAGGTCACTTGGCAATTCTGATTGAGTATCGAATTTCCTGGGCAGCGCACAATCCAGGTGAAGTGAGAGCGGCGGGATTGCTAAATTTATGTGGATGCCTTAGCGGTGCCGAACAAAGTCAACGACACTGCGCCGACCAGCATGGCGCCGAGCAGTAGGGTTGGGCGGAATCCCAGCCAGCTCATCGTTGCGCCGGCGGGAAAATCCCCCAGCGGCCGAACGCACATGATCAGCAGAGTATTCAGGCTCATGGCGCGGCCTCGCATCTCCAGCGGGACACGCATCTGAAGCAGCGTAATCGTGGTTGCGCCGGCCACATTTTGCGCTGCTCCCAAAATAAACAATGCCGGAACCGCAAGCCGTAAACTCCCACTCCAGCCAAACGCGGCGAGTGCCACGGTCCATAGCAGAATTGAGCCAAATACGAGCCGTCCTTTGTGGGTCGTGTCTGAAAGAGAGGCCAAGGTTAGCGCCCCCACCACCGTGCCGGCGCCAATGGATGAGAACAAAATGCCGAGTTGCGTCGGGCCAATATGCAGAATTTCTTTCGCAAAGACCGGCAGCGCCAAAGCGGCTGATGGCCCAAAAAACAATAGCGCAGCGTAGGCCGGGACAACCGTAGGCAACACGGCATCGCGCCGTATGTATTGAAGCGCCTCGCGTACGGAGTCGAGTAGTCGGCCGCTCCGTCTGGGGATGTTTTCTTCTTTCGGTGTGCGCAAGAATAAAAGCGCCGCCAGCACTGCCAGGAAGCTCGCCGCGTTCAAAAAGAAATTTCCGGAATAGCCAATTTTGCTGAGGCTCAACCCTGCCAGAGCGGGTCCCAGTATCGAAGCGCCGTTGAACACGGCAGATTGCAGCGAGACAGCATTCATCAAGTGCTCTTTTGGGACCAGAGAGGTGACCAGCGCGTTACGCGCCGGCTGGTCAAAGCTCAATGTAGAGCTGCTCGCAAAAGCCAACAAGAGGATCATCCAGAAGCGGATCAGCCCGGTCAGCGTCAGAACGCCGAGCAGAACGGCAAATACGATCAACAGACACTGCGTTACTACCAGGAGACGCCTTCTATCGAAATGGTCTGCAAAGCTTCCGCCTATTGCCGCAAACAGGAGGAATGTCAGAGCCTGCGTCAGGGAAACGATTCCTAATGCTATTGCCGAGCCATGGGTTAGGTCGAGGACGAGCAGGCTCAGGGCAACAATTTGCATCCACGTGCCGACCGCGGACACGGCTAATCCTGTCCATAGCAGCCGAAAATCACGATAGTGGAGCGCCCGAAACGTGCGCAGAATCGAGCCGCTCTCTGCTTCTGGGGGCGGAACGACGCTGTCCGTTTTGGTGCTTGATTGCATTGCGTTCGGGCTGCTATTATATGCGCCAGTAGCAACTGGCTACTAACAAGGGTGACCTATGGAATGGGAAACTCCGCAAATTGAAGAAATTTGCCTTAGCTGCGAAATAAACTCTTACAGCAACGGCGAGTTGTCCTAAATCGCCGATCATACGGCTGTAACGTTCGTTGTAGTTACTGAAGTCATCGCCACGCGGTTATAGTCTGCTGCCCTCGCAATGCGAGTAAAGATACTCGGCAGCGCGGCAGGCGGCGGGTTTCCGCAGTGGAATTGTGCGTGCACAAACTGCCGTCGGCTGCGCGATGGCAGCCTCCTCGGTACTTCTCGTACGCAAACTGAGCTTGCCTGGAGCGCAGTTCCGGGTGAGTGGAATCTCCTCAACGCCTCTCCCGATCTGCGCACGCAAATTGAATCAACCTCCGAACTTTGGCCTCGGGACGGGCGCGAATCGCCTATTCGTGACGTAGTTCTCCCGAGCGCTGAACTGGATCAGGTCCTGGGCCTATCACTTCTTCGGGAATTTCACTCCTTTCGCGTGCATGCCACGCCCTCGGTTCGCAAAATACTTACTGAGGACAATAGCTTGTTTGGCGTTCTGGCGCGCTTCTCCGGTCAGGTAAACTGGCAGGACATTCCGCTCGATCAGCCGTTTTCCGTCGGAGGTGCGCGCTTCGAGGCTTTGTCGCTCCCCGGTTCCTTTCCGGGTTTTGTAAGCGCATCGCGACAGACCGAATTGAATCCTCAGGACGCCGTGATCGGCCTTTTGATCTCGCCGGACTCGCAGGTTAATTCAGGTGAGGATTCCAGTCAGAGAACGCTTGCATTCCTTCCTGGGGTCGGTTGCGTCTCGGATACTCTGCTTGGAACTCTGCAGAATTGCGATATCCTGCTTTTTGACGGGACCTTCTGGAGCGACGACGAACCTTTGCGCATTCCAGGCATAACGCGTACGGCGCGACAAATGGGGCACCTGCCGCTTTCAGGACCTGGTGGCAGTCTCGAACTTTTCGCGACTCTGCGCCGGCCACGCAAGATTTTTATTCACATCAACAACACCAATCCGATCCTGGACGAAGAGAGCAGGGAATACCGCATGGTTCGTGAAGCAGGCTGGGAAGTGGCACACGACGGTATGGAGTTAACACTGTGACAACTGTCGCCGAGCTAAGGCCAGCCGCGCCGGTTGGACTTGAAGTCCGCCTGCGCGCGATCGGCCCGGAGCGATACCACCATCGCCATCCTTTCCATCAGCTGATGCACGAAGGCAAGCTCACTCGCGCGCAGCTACAGGCCTGGGCGCTCAACCGGTACTATTATCAGAGCATCATTCCTATCAAGGACGCGATCATCCTTTCACGAACGGATGACGCCGCCTTCCGCCGCGCTTGGCGCAAACGGATCATCGATCATGATGGCGATGGCACGCACCCAGGGGGCATCGATAAGTGGATTGCTCTGGCGGAAGCCACAGGCCTCAAACGCGACCAAGTCACTTCTTTGCGCGGAATTCTCCCAGGCGTCTATTACGCGGTGAACGCGTACTTGGATCTAGTTTCGAAGCGCAGCTTTCTCGAAGCAGTAGGCTCTTCACTTACCGAACTATTCTCCCGGGATTTAATCGCTCTTCGAATCGATCGGCTGCGCGAGCATTATCCGTGGCTGAGCGGCGGGCTCGCCTATTTCGACGCCCGGCTTACGCAGGCGCCGGAGGACGCCCAGTTCGCTCTTAACTGGGTCATTGAGCACGCACGCACGCAGGACGAGCAAGAGCTCGCGCTCAAAGCTCTGCGTGCCAAGTGCGATATTTTGTGGGCGCAGCTCGACGCGCTTTACTTCGCTTACGTCGCCCCAGGCTGGCCGCCTCCCGGAGCATTCCAGCCGGCAGTCGAAGCCGTGCCGAAATGAGTGTGCCTGAATCGAATTGCGTGCCGCGCCTGGCGCCGGGCTGCAGGTTGAATGCGGCCGGAAGTCCGGAAGATCTGCTGCTGATTCCCGAAGGCGCGCTGCGCTTGAAAGGACCGGCACGCACCATCGTCGAGCTTTGTAACGGCGAGCGCACCTTATCGCAGATCGTCGCGGAACTGCAGCGGCACTATCCTTCTGCGGAACCGGCTAGAATTGAGACAGAGGCCGTGGCGCTCCTATCGCGACTTCGCGAAAGAGGCGCCCTCAAATACGAATGAAGTACCCGCTCCGGGCGCTAATCGCTGAGGTCACTCATCGTTGCCCGTTACACTGCGTCTACTGTTCGAACCCGCTCGAGATGCAGCGCCGCTCCGACGAACTCTCGACGGCTGACTGGCTGTCAATTTTCCAGCAAGCCAGCGAAATGGGAGTCCTGCAGCTGCACCTCACGGGTGGCGAGCCTCTGGCGCGGGCCGATCTTACCGAACTCATAGGCGGAGCTCGCGCGGCTCAACTTTATTCGAACCTTATTACCTCCGGGGTTGGTCTTGACGCACGCAGACTCGAC
>Ga0210394_10001795_pt1 | contig 32229 bp, 30 predicted proteins | sample IncBWC12MmetaG_FD_160121 | JGI IMG/M metagenome (GOLD analysis project Ga0210394, IMG submission 160121) | Forest soil microbial communities from Barre Woods Harvard Forest LTER site, Petersham, Massachusetts, United States - Inc-BW-C-12-M | ecosystem: Environmental > Terrestrial > Soil >... | reverse complement strand
GCTGATGGAGTAGTACCTGAGTGATAAGTAGTGGAAGTAGGGTGTGGGATGTGGGAAGGGTCGACGTTTGCGCCGACTTTCGACTCCCGACTCCTCGGATTCCGACCTAAGCACTCTCTCCCACCCCCCACCCCCCACCCCCCATCCTCAGGCCACAGCGTTGCGCATGGCCGCCGGCGCCGGGAGTGAGACGGTGATGGCCGTGCCGGCACCCTCACGGGAGCTCACCTCGATACGGCCGCCGTGGGCCTGCACGATGCGGTACGAGATGGCCATGCCCAATCCCGTACCGCTCGGGAAGTTCGTCCGGAATGGCTGAAAGAGCCGGCGCTGATCGGCGTCGGTCATCCCGCGGCCGTTGTCGCTGAAGACGATGTTGTAGCGATCGGCGGCGATGGCGGTCGTCACGCGCAGCGTTCCGCCGTCCGGCATGGCCTGCACCGCGTTCCTGGCGATGTTCCAGAAGACCTGACGAATCTGATCGGCGTCGCCGACGAGGGTGTACGACGGCGGCGCGATGTCGTGTTCGATCGCGTGAGCGGCGCTGAGCTCGGGCGAGTTTCGGAGCAGATCGAGCGTTTCGGCGAGACTGGCGGCGATGTCGAACTCCGCGGGCCGTTTCTCCTGTGGTTTTACGAATCGGAGAAAGTCGGCGATCGACTTGTTCAACCGTTCCGACTCCTTGAGGATGATCGACATCAGGCGCTGTTCCTGCGGGTTGAGCGCGGCGGACTTCTTGAGCACCTGCACCGAGCCGGCGATGGCGGCGAGTGGATTGCGGATCTCATGAGCGATGCCGGCCGAGAGCTCGCCGACCGCAGCCATACGGTCTTTCAACTGCAGCTCCGCCTCGAGCATTTTCATATCCGTGAGGTCCTGGAAGATCAGCGTGTAGCCCGATGCGGTGCCCTCGATCGAGTTGAGCGGCGTAACCGCGAAGCCGATGGTGCGCAGCTCGTCGCCGACCTGAACATCGTTCTTTTCGTTGCGGACGTTCACACCGATCGTGAGCGTCTTTGTGACCTCTTTCCATCCGGCTTCGGTGTAGAAGCCGAGCTCCACGACCGGACTTCCGATGACCGATTGGGGCTCACGGCGGAGGATGAGACATCCGGCCGGGTTGACGAAGGTGGCCAGACCCTCTGGGGAGAGAGTGATCAGGCCCGACGGGATGGACTCGACGACGTTCTGGTTCAGGGCGCGCAACTCAGCAAGATTCTGCCGGTTGGCATCGAGCTCTTCGGACGTCTTCTGCAGTTTTTCCGAGAGGTACGAGGTGAGGAAGGCCGCCGCATAGAAGCCGGCGAAGTTGGTGGCCATGTTGAGATAGAGCCGTGATGAGGTCCACGGCGTGGGCACGAACCACGACTGCTCGGGCAGGGGAAGGACGCCGTAATACATCAGGTCGCCGAGGGCTCCATACAGGATTACGGCTCCACTGGCCCCGAGCAGGCCTCCGCGACGATAGAGCAGCATCGACGCGGTGATGATCGAAACGAGGTAGAGGAAGGAGAAGGGGGAGTCGAGGCCGCCGGTGAAGTACACGAGCACTGTCTCGACGACGAGATCTCCCGCGACCTGAACAGCCAGGTTGATCTTGCGCGAGGCGACCAGCTGGCCGACGCCGATGTACACCAGCGTGAGTCCGTAGGTGATGCCGGCCGTCGTGTAGAGGTAGTTGATCGGCAGCACCTCCCGGACGGTGTACTGAATGATCAGTGCCGCAAGAAGCAGCGTCGTGACGACGACGACGCGAACGGCCATGAGCAAACGGGCTTCGGTAGGCATTTGTCTTTCGCTGCCGGCTGTCAGGATAAAACGAAAAAGGCGGCGCTTCGCGCGCCGCCCGTTTCGTCGACAGTCTGGAGCCGGAGCCCTATCCGATCTGTCCGATCAGCGTGAACATCGGCATATACATGGCGATGACGATGCCGCCGATGGCGACGCCGAGGAAGGCAATCAGGACAGGCTCGAGCAGCTTCATCAGTCCGGCCACGGCGGTATCGACCTCATCCTCATAGAAATCAGCGATCTTCGACAGCATCGTGTCGAGCGCACCGGTCTGCTCGCCGACAGCGATCATCTGGACGACCATCGAGGGAAAGACGTCGGTATCGGCGAGAGGCTCGCTGATGGTCTTGCCTTCCTCGACCGACTTTCGCGTGGCCATGATGGCGTCTTCAATGATGGAGTTGCCGGCGGTGCGGGCAGTGATCTGCAGGCCGTCGAGGATAGGGACGCCGGAGGATGTGAGCGTTGAGAGCGTGCGGCAGAAGCGCGCCACGGCGATCTTGCGCATCAGCAAGCCGAGGATGGGCATCTTCAGAATGATGCCGTCGAGCACGCGCTTCCCTTTGTACGTTTCGTGGTAGCGGCGCAACGAATAGATGGTGCCGCCGATGGTGATGCCGATCAGCCACCAGTAGTCGGCGATGAAGTTCGAAAGCCAGATGACGATCTGAGTCGGCATCGGCAGCTCTGCGCCAAGGCCTTTGAAGAGTGCCGCGAAGACAGGGATGACCTTCCAGAGGATGACCGCCACGACGATGCAGGCGATGGAGATGACGGCCACCGGGTAGATCATCGCCGACTTCACCTGGCTGTTCAGCTTGACCGATTTCTCGATGTACTGGGAGAGGCGCTGGAGGATCGTATCGAGAATACCGCCGGCCTCGCCGGCGGCGACCATGTTCGTGAAGAGGTCGTTGAAGATCTTGGGATGCTTGCGCATGGAGTCGGCGAGGTTGGAGCCCGATTCGACGTCCTGCCGGATCTGGATGAGGGCGCGCTTGAAGGTTTTATTCTCCTGCTGCCCTGCCAGGATCTCGAGGCACTGCACGAGCGGCAGGCCGGCGTCGATCATGACGGAGAACTGCCGGGTGAAGATGGCGATGAGCTGCGGCGGCACACCTCCGCCAAACTTCGGAAGGGCGATCTCTTTCCCCTTCTCCTTGATCGAAGGGGCCTCGATGCGCTGGCGGCGAAGAATGTCGCTGGCCGCTTCCTTCGATTCGGCGTTGAGAACGCCGCTCTGCATTTGACCTGCGCGCGATCCTTTCCATTCGAATGTAGGCATCGTCTCCTCCCGTTAACGTCCCGCCCTTAGACCTGTCGGGGCCGGGCGCCGGTCGGCGCCGCCGTCCCCTGCGGCGCAAGGGCTCCCGCGCCGCGGGAAATCATCTCCTGGAGCTCGTCCGGGTTCGAGGAACGGGCGAGCGCGGTCTGCAGTGTGATGTGTTTCTTGAAGTACAGCGTCGCCAACGACTGGTTGAAAGTCTGCATTCCGTATTTGGTCTGTCCGGTCTGCATCATCGAATAGATCTGGTGCACTTTGTCCTCACGGATGAGGTTGCGGATCGCGGCATTGGGCACGAGGATCTCCATGGCCATGGCCCGCCCTTTTCCATTGGCTCGCGGCAGGAGTGACTGGCAGAGGATTCCCTCGAGCACGAACGAAAGCTGCGCGCGGATCTGCGGTTGCTGGTGCGACGGGAAAACGTCGACGATGCGGTTGATCGTCTGGGCCGCCGAGTTCGTATGCAGCGTGCCGAACGTGAGATGGCCCGTCTCGGCGATGCGCAGCGCCGACTCGATGGTCTCGAGATCACGCATCTCGCCGATGAGCACGACGTCGGGATCCTGGCGGAGAGCCGACTTCAGCGAGTTTGCGAACGAGTGCGTATCCGCGTGCAGTTCGCGCTGATTGACGATGCAGCTCTTGTGGGCGTGAAGGAACTCGACCGGGTCCTCGATGGTAATGATGTGCTCGTGGCGCTCGCGATTGATCTTGTCGATCATGGCGGCGAGCGTTGTCGATTTCCCCGAACCGGTGGGGCCGGTGACGAGAACGAGGCCGCGCGGCTTGTTGCAGATCTCCTCCACGACGGCCGGCAGGCCGAGCTCGCGAAATCCGAGGATCTCGTAGGGAATCTGCCGGTAGACGGCGGCGGTGGCGCCACGCTGGTTGAAGATGTTCGCGCGGAATCGGGCCAGCCCTTTGATGCCGAAGGAAAGGTCGAGCTCGAGGTTCTCTTCGAAGCGGTGCTTCTGCGCGTCGGTCAGAACCGAGTAGGCAAGCTGTTTTGTCTCGGGAGCCGTCAGCGGCGGCATGTCCAGAGGCGTGAGCTTGCCGTCGATCCTGATCTGCGGTGCGGAGTTGGTCGTGAGGTGGAGATCCGAGCCTCCGCGCTCGACCATCGTCTTGAGAAGCTGATGAAGGGTAACGGACATTGGTTCTCCGGTAGTCGATCAGTAGATTAGCGGATTAGTCGATCAGTGGGTTCCAAGCCGGTTCCTCTCATCGACTAGTCTACGAATCCACTCCTCACAATATCGTCTCCCGAACGACCTCCTCGATCGTCGTGGTGCCGTCTCTGATCTTGATCAGCCCTGAGCGGCGGAGGCTGATCATGCCGCTTTCCGCGGCCTTCTTCTTGATGTCGATGGCAGTGCCGCCGGAAAGGATTAGATCCCGGATGATGTCGTCGATGGCCATGACCTCGATCAGGGCCACGCGCCCTTTGTAGCCGGTGTTGTTGCACTTGTCGCATCCGCGGCCCTTGAATACCGTGAACGTGCCGACCTCTTCCTTTTTGTAGCCGATGTTCATGAGCGCCTGCGGTGTGATCTCGACCGGTTCCTTGCAGCTCGCGCAGACCCGGCGAGCCAGCCGCTGCGCGGCAATGAGCTGCACGGATGTGGCCACGAGGAACGGCTCGATTCCCATGTTCATGAGCCGGTTGATCGTTGACGGCGCATCGTTTGTGTGCAGCGTCGAGAGCACCAGGTGTCCGGTCAGCGCGGCTTTGATGGCGATCTCGGCGGTCTCGAAGTCGCGGATCTCTCCGACGAGGATGATGTTCGGGTCCTGGCGCAGGAACGAGCGGAGCGTGGCGGCGAAGTTCAGGCCGATCGACTCCTTCATCTGCACCTGGTTGATGCCCGGGAGGTTGAACTCGACCGGATCTTCCGCGGTCATGATGTTCACTTCCGGTGAGTTGACCTTCGAGAGCGCCGAATAGAGGGTGTTCGTCTTCCCCGAGCCGGTGGGGCCGGTGACCAGCACCATGCCCCATGGCTTGAAGATCGCCTCCTCGAAACGGACCAGCGACTCCGGCTCGAACCCGAGCTTGGTCATGTCGAGGCGGAGGTTGTCCTTATCGAGGAGGCGCATGACGATCTTTTCGCCGAAAAGCGTCGGCAGCACCGAGACGCGGAAGTCGAGCTCTTTGTTCTTCTCGTTGAGCTTCATCTTCAGCTTGATGCGGCCGTCCTGCGGCAGCCGCTTCTCGGAGATGTCGAGCTTCGCCAGGATCTTCATGCGCGAGGTGATGGCATCCTTCAGCTTCAGCGGCGGGTTCATGATCTCGTACAGCGTCCCGTCGATGCGGAAGCGGACGCGGAACTCTTTCTCGTATGGCTCGATGTGGATGTCGGAGGCGCCGCGCTTGATCGCGTCCGTCAGGATGAGGTTCACGAGCTTGACGACCGGTGCCTCTTCGGCTGAATCCGCCAGAGCGGCAAGGTCGAGATCCTCTTCATCTTCCAGCACTTCCAGGTCGGCGTTCTCGGACTGCTGGAGGTCCTCCATGACCTTCTTGAGCTCGAGGGACGAGGTGGTGCCGTAGTAGTTATCGATGGCCCCCTTGATCCCAAGCTCCGAGGCCACCACGGGCTCGACGTTGTAGCCGGTCATGAACTTGATGTCGTCCATGGCGAAGACATTCGTCGGATCAGCCATGGCAATGGTGATCGTGGCGCCCGTCTTGTTGACGGGGAGGATGTTGTATTTCCGGGCTACGTCGGCCGGGATCAGCTTGATCACCAGCGAGTCGATCTCGAAGTGGGCCAGATTGATCGACGGGACGCCGAACTGCTGGGAGAGGCACTCGGTGATGTCTTCCTCAGCTACAAAGCCGAGCTTGATGAGAGTCTCACCGAGCTTGCCGCCGGTCTCTTTCTGAAGCTTCAGCGCTTCCTTGAGCTGATCCGCGCTGATCAAGCTCGCTTTGGTGAGGAGTTCGCCCAGGCGTATGCTCATAAGTCCAGTTCGGGGTTCGAGTCAGATTATCCGGGCGCGTGAGAGGTCGCGCGCCGCGATCGTCGGGAAGTTGTGAGGCATGAGGGAGTTTGGTGTCGACCGGCGAGTGTACCTCCCACGCCAGGCAGCGTCAACGCGGGATTATTTGGAGTACTTTCCGGGTAACCTCGTGGGTAGTGATCGTCCGCATCGATTTGGTCGTCGTAAACGACTCGACGACGTTGCTGAGCTGGCCGTATGGACCGTTGCGGGCAGGATTCGTCGGACCGTAGAGACCGATGACCGGTGTGCCGAGCGCGGCCGCGAGGTGCAACGGGCCCGTGTCTCCGCCGATTACGAGCCGGGCCCGGCGGAGGAGTGACGCCAGCTCGCGGAAGTTCGTGGCCGGCGCAACCTCGGCACCGACAGCGCGGGCGAGTGGTTCTTCGCCCGGCCCCCACGCCACGAGAGCATCACTTCCGATGCCGCGGGCCAGCTCGGCAAAGCGCTCGACCGGCCAGTGTTTTTCCACCCGGCCGGCGCCCGGGAGCAGAACGATGCGGTTGGTGAACCTGGCCAGCTTTCCCGATGGATCGGCTGCGAACGGAGCGAAGTCGACGGGGGGTACGGTCGAAACGGCTGGTGCGACGGCTCGCGCGAGCGCGATGTTCCATTCGACGACATGGCTCGATCGATCGATGGCTACGGGACGGTTGACGAACCAGGCCGCCGGTTTCTCGCGGATGACATCGCGCGCGAATCCATAGCGATCCCTGGCGCCGCTGACGCGGGCTATCAACGAGGACTTGATCAGCCCTTGAAAATCGATCGTGGCGCCGAAGCCTCGTACGTCCCGACGCGCCGCCGCGATGCGCCCGAGCGACCACTCTTTGAGGGAGACTCGGATCGCTTTTACCCGCGCGACGACCTCGACCAATTCCGCATATGCCGGTTCGATCGCCCACGCGATCGCGGTTTCGGGAAGAGCATCGCGTAAAGCCACGACAGCGGGGATGGTGTGGACGACGTCGCCGAAGGCGGAGAGGCGGATGACCAGGAGGCGCGGTAGCGTTGGGTCCGTCATCGCTGCCGTAGCTTCTCCAGCAATTCCGTCGTCGAATGGTCTTTCGGATCACCGACGATGGCGACACGGCCGCCGTACGACCTGACGACTTGCGCCTCCGGAACGCTGTCTGGCGTGTAGTCGGTTCCTTTGCAATGAACATCAGGTTTGAGATCGCCGATGAGACGCGCCGGGCTCCGCTCACGGAAGATCGTCACGTACGAGACGCCTCGGATCGCAGCGATGATCTCGGCGCGCTCCGACTCGTTCATCACCGGGCGGCCGGCGCCTTTCAGCCCGGCCACCGATTCATCGCCATTCACGCCTACGACCAGAATGTCGGCTTCCCTGGCCGCGCCTTGAAGGTAGCGGATGTGACCGACGTGAAGCACGTCAAAGCACCCGTTGGCGAAGGCGATGGTGCAGCCGGCGGCGCGCTCTCGCGCGAGCGCATCCGCAAGTTCGCCTTCGTCGAGGATCGGCGCGTTCACTCGTTCAATGCCTCATCCCGCTCGATGGCCCTGCGCAGCTCGTCGTTCGAAACCGTGGCTGTCCCCATCTTCATGACGACGATACCGCCTGCATAGTTGGCGATCGTTGCGGCTTCCGCGAATGAAGCGCCGGCCGCGAGGGCCAGAGTGAAGGCGGCGATCACCGTGTCTCCCGCTCCGGTGACGTCGGCCACCTGGTCGGTGCCGTAAACGGGGATGAGGAGCGGCCCGGGCGCCGCCCGCTCGAACAGCGCCATGCCGCGGCTCCCGCGCGTGATCAGAAGTGCCTGGCAGCCGAGGGTCTCCTGCAACGTCTTACCGGCCTGCTGCAGCCGTGTGTCGTCGTCGCCGTTGAATAGCGACGTGCCCGCCGCTGCTGCTGCTTCCTCTTCGTTAGGTGTCGCGGCGGTGACCCCGGAAAAGCGAAGGAGGTCATAGCGCGAATCGAGCGTGACCGGCTTACCGGCCGCCGCGCCGGTCAGCGTCGCGGCAAGAGCTTGTGTCACCGTGCCATAGCCGTAGTCGCTGATCAATCCCGCGTGAGCAGTCGTCATCTGCTCACTCAGTTCGGCAGCGATGCGTCCGGTCTCGCTCTCCGTGAGGTCGCAATGATCCTCGATGTCATAACGGACGATCTGCTGTCGGCTGGCGTGCGGCATTCCGCCGAGGATGCGGACCTTCGTCGGTGTGTTGTAGCGGTCGGCGCGCAGAACGCCGCCACAGTCGATGCCCTGCCCGGTCATGGTGTCGAGGAGCTGTTTGCCCTGTGCGTCATCACCGAGGATGGAGACAGGAACCGGGAACCCGCCGAGGGAGAAGATATTGTTGATGGCATTCCCCGCGGCACCGAGTAGCACGTCGTCGCGGTATTGACGGAGGATGAGCACCGGCGCCTCTCGCGAGATTCGCTTCGGTGTCCCGTAGATGAACCGGTCAGCGACGATGTCGCCATAGACGACGATCCGCCGGCCTTTCATCTCCTGAGCGATCTGCAAAAGACGCGTCCGCGCAACCACGCGCGAAGGATATCGGAATATCGTTCTCCGCCATGCCCGTCTTGCTCGAAGGGGTCGACTTCTACTACGAAGGCGATTTCATGGTTTTCACGGAGAAGTTCCTGCGCGAGCGCGGCTATTGCTGCGAGTCGGGTTGCCGGCACTGCCCCTACGGATTCCGCAAGGAGCGGAGAAGCGATGTTCCGGCCGATGGAGAATCGGAGGATCGTGATCCTTGATCACACCTCAGTTATTGCGCCGTCAACTCGGCCTCTACCAGTTCGCGCTTCTCATCGCCGCTGAGAATGCTCTCGATGTCGATGAGGAGGTAGACCTCATCGGCATGCGGAACGATGGCGATCAAAAGCTCGCCGCGGATCCCGCGCACGATCGGCGGTGGTGGGAGGAGGGCGTCGGTGGCCACGTTGACAATCCGTCGGACGGCATCGACCTTCAGGCCGATCACGCCGGCACTGCTGTGCGTAATGAGGATGAGAGGCTCGTCGAGGCGATCCCGCAGTTCCGGGTAGAGCCGGGCGCGGAGGTCGACGATCGGGATCACGTCGTTGCGCAGGATGATGATCCCTTCGATGAACGTCGGCGCGGTAGGCAGCGTCGTCGAGCCGGTATACGGGATGATCTGACGCACGGCCATGATGTCGAGCACAAACGTCTCGGGACCGATGGTGAATGTGATGAGCCGCAGCTCCGCGGCACCGTCAGGCATGCCGCTCATTGTATGACCGACATCAGCGCGTCCCGTTCCGGGCCAGTGATCTCCTGGCCCATCCGTTCCAGATCCGCGCCGGTTGCCAGGCCGATGCCGCGTAGCGTACCGATGGTGTAGAGCGTGACGTGATACGGCGGACGGTCAACCGCAATCTGCAACTCTCCCTCGAGCCGCGCGAAGAATTCCTCCGCGCCGCGGACGTCGCACATGCGGATGATGGCCCGCGTGTCGTTCTCGCGCACGTGCCAGAGCTCGCCCCGCAAAACGATCGTGAATGTCAGGCTCCGGGCCGCCCGTTTGATCACATCGTCCGGCTCGGCGGTGAGCTCGCGCATCGTCGTGGTGCCGGTAAGTGTGACGTGGAACTCCCGCTTGGCACGCCAATCCGCGCCGGCGAAATGGACGACGTCGGGGATCGGAGGATGATCGAAGTGGATGATCGCGCCGCCTCCGTGCCTCGTGAAACGGCCTCGTACGGTGGTCATCCGCGCACGCGAAAGCGGCGGATTTCTTCGTCGAGACCGCGGATGGCCTCGGAGAGAAGTGTCAACGATTCGCCCATCTCCACGGCGTAGCCGCCGTTCCCTTCGGCGATCGCTCGTACCTGTTCCATCGTACGCACGATCTTCTCGCTCGCGGTGGCCTGGTTCGTAGCCACCTGGAAGATTTCGTGAATCATGTCGATCATCCGCTCGGCGGCGGTGGAGATCATGGTGGAGCCGGAGCGCTGTTCATCCATCGCCTGGCGCACGTACTTGGTCACCTCGCGCATCGACTCGACCGCTTTCATGATGTGTTCTGAGCCCTGTGCCTGCTGCGTCGTTGCCCCGTTGATCTGGCTGACGAGCTCCTGAAGGCGGCCGATAGACTGGGAGACATTCTCGCTTCCAGAGGCTTGCTCGCGCGTCGCGGCGGCGATCTCTTTCCCCATCTCCGACGCCTTCGTCGAGGATTCGAGGATGTTGTTGAGCGCTTTGCCGGCTTCGTGCGATAGCGAAACGCCTTCCTCGACGAGCTTCGTTCCGGCAGACATGGAGCGTAACGCGTTGCCGACTTCGTCCTGCACCGAGCGGATCAGATTGGCGATCTCTCGGGTGGAAGAGGCGGTACGCTCCGAAAGATCGCGGATCTCGGCGGCTACGACGGAGAAGCCCTTGCCGTGCTCTCCGGCCGCGGCGGCGAGGATAGCGGCGTTGAGGGCGAGAAGGTTGGTCTGTTCGGCGATGTCTTCGATGACGTTGAGGATCTTGCCGATGGCGGTGGAGCGATCGCCGAGCCGGCCGATCACGGCATTGGATTCGGCAACGGAGTAACGGATCTGCTCCATGCCGTCGATCGTCTCGCGCACGGCCTTCATCCCCGACTCCGCCGCGTCGGCCACGGCAAGCGCCAGGTCGTACGACCGGGCGGCGTTTGACTCCACCTGTGCGATCGAAGCGCTCATCTCCACCATCGACGACGACGTGTCGGTGACGAAGTTCGAAAGGAAATCGACATTTTGATCGACTTCGTTGATCGAGCTGACCATCTGGCCGGTCGCTGAGGCAGTGTCCTCGACGGAGTTGTAGAGTGTGTCCGTGTGGCGGCTGACCTCCTCGATCGACGCCACCATCTCCAGCATCGACGACGACGTCTCTTCCGACGAGGCCGAGAGCGCTTCGACGTTGTCGGTGATTTTGCGGAATCCGGTGTTGAGCTGGTCGATCGAGTGATACGTGCTATCGATCATCGACCTCTGTTCGTCGACACGTCCAGCTACCGTGCGAGACCGTGAGCCGACGGTCTCGACGACGGACTTGAGCTGTGCCTGCGAGCGAACGAGCTTCATGACCGTCTTCTCGAGGTTGGCGGCCATTGTGTTGAAGGTCGCCGCCAGGTCGCCGATCTCATCGCTCGACTGAACCTCCGCGCGTTGTGTCAGGTCGCCCTCGGCAAGCCGGCGTGCATTTTCCCCGAGCTCGAGGACCGGCCGAATGATGAAGCGGGAGCCGACCCAGGCCAGGCCGATGGAAACGCCAAGCGCCAGAAACGCGACGCCGAGGTTCGACCAGCGAAGTTGCCCAACGACCACCATCGCCTCACGCTCGCTGGCGACGAGGCGGAAATACCCACGTCCGTCGGCGAAAGGCGCCACGAAGAGGTGAAGCGCGTCGCCATTCGAAGCCTGAAGATCGGTACGCCCCGGAGTGGACGAAAGACCGGGTGGAGGAGCGCCCTGTGATGCGGCGAGAATCCGCCCGTCCGCGGTGACGAAATCGGCATAGTCGATCCAATGCCTGGATTTCACGTCCTCTGCCGCTGCGCGGAGCTCAGCGAGGCGGCCGTTCTTCACCGCATCGTTGGATTCGACAGTGACCGTTCGTGCGAGATCTTCGGCGCTCTTGAGCAGCTCTGCCTGAACGGTGGTGCGCACCCGCCACTGCTCCAGCCCGACGATCATGAGAGCGATGACGATCGTCTGGAGGACGAAGGCAAGAATGAATTTCGGCCGAAGGCCGACGCGACGACTAGAGAGCTCCGTGGAAGATTGAGGAGGCATGTGGATGGCCCGAAGTGTAGCGTAAGGCGCTGCGCTATCATCGCGCCGTGCCCCTCATTCGTTGTGCCAAATGCGGGCAGGCGTACGACGTGCCGGGCGTGATCGCCGTTCGCCTCCCGAATTCCATCGCCACATGCGAGTGTGGCGAGTGGCTTTCGGGCAGCAAGGCGGCCCTGCTTGCGCGCTTGATGAATCCGGACGACATCAAGGAGATCGATCTGAAGCCGTACAGGGTCGATCGTGCCGTCGATACGCCGCCCGCGTCGTCGGCCCACGAGCCGCGGTCGCCGGGCCAGCCGCGATCGGTCCGCGTGATCGCGCGCGGCGCCACGGAGTCGGTCAACACCGTGTTCACGATCGGGGCTCATCCGCTCTGGATCGGCCGGAAGGGATGCCACGTCGAGTTGGCGGAGGCGGAGTTGTCGCTCCGCCATTGCGCGATCTCCTTGAGAGGAGACGAACTGATTGTGCGCGACGCCGAGTCGCACATGGGAACGTTCCTGGACGGCCAGCAGATCACCGAGGCAACGATCAGCGAAGGCACGCATCTGTTGCGCGTCGGGAGCGCTCTGGTGAGCGTCGAGCCGACGGGAGAAGCCGGCGTTCCGGTAGAGCCGATCCGTCTGGATTCAGGGGGAACGGTCGATGAGGCAGAGCTGGCCCACAGGATTACGCAGCGCACGGCCGTGCAAAGCACGGCGGCGACCCGCCCCGTGCTCATCTGCATCGGCGGGCCGCTGAATGGGCAGGAGTTCGAGATTCCGTCGAGCGGTCTCGTGGTCGGCCGGGAAGGGCATGTCCGCGTCCCGGACGAGTTTCTCTCCCGCCGTCACTTCGAGGTCGGTCCGGATCCCGATGGGACGGTCCGCGTTCGCGATCTGGGTAGCCGGAACGGCACGTTTTTGAACACGCTCCCGGCACAGAACACGAAGGTGCACAGCGGAGACGAGATTCGGGCGGGCGTCAACCGTTTCCGTATCGAACACAGATAGTTCCATCCCTCCTAATTCCACCCCTCCGTCGTGACCATAATCGCCCTCTTGACGCGGCACGGTCGTCTGCGGATACTCCGCCGATCCAACCAGGGAGTGTGAGGAATGAGCAGGTTCGCCGAAAACGCGGCAGCCCGCATTGTGCGGTCGCTGTCCACGTTGCTTGAGAAGAAACTGACGATCGTGGACTCCACCGCGGCTGACGCCGGCTGCTCGGTTGCGCTGACACCGACGGTATCAGTGCAGTCCGACGGCGCGATCGCGGCTGCGCCGCTGGATCTTCTCGCCGAGATTGCGTCCCTTGTTCGCTTCGCCAGCGAGCGGGATGCGCGGGTTCACGAGCTGAAGGAGCGTGTGGCCAACCTGGAGAGCGCCAACCTCGACCTTCTCCTGAAGAACAGCGCGCTTTCCGAGATCTCGGCCCGCGACTCTCTGACGGGTCTCTACAACCGCTGGTACGTGATGGAGAAAATCGACAGCGAGATGAACCGTTCGCTACGCCACGGTAGCCCGGTCTCGCTGATCATGCTGGACATCGACCATTTCAAGCGCGTTAACGATTCGTTCGGTCACAGCGCGGGCGACCGTGTGTTGCAGTCTGTGGGTCAAGTGCTTCGTGACAGTTGCCGCCTGTACGACGTTGCAGGGCGTTACGGCGGCGAAGAGTTCTGCATCGTTCTTCCGGAAACGAAGGTCAGCAATACGACGGTGGTCGCCGAGCGCATCCGCGAGCGCCTCGCCGCCAGCCGATTCGAAGTTGGAGCCGATTCGGTGGTGGTTACGGCATCCATCGGCATCGCCGGAATCGATTCCGCCGAAAGCGAAGGGAGCCTGAGCCCGTCTACGCTGATCGATCGAGCCGACCAGGCCCTCTATTCGGCGAAACACCATGGCCGGAATCGTGTCGAGATGTGGAACGTGGCGATGCACGGAACGGAGCTGACCCACTAGGCTGGCACGACCGGCGGCGGGTTGCCCAAGGCTCCAGCCAACGGTGGTTCCAGGAACGTAATAGCCGCGCACGCTCCCAGATTCGCCTTCGATTCAATTCCGCGAAGCCAGCATCTGCCAGTCGGGATCGTCGCGAAGGTAACGCGGCCGCTTTTCCTTCGGCTCGTTGATCTCCGAGAGGGTCTCGATCATGAGTTGGAACTTAGCCAGAAGGCTCCGCTGCGACGGCTTGGGAAGTGAGTGGAGCTCGTCGAGAAGGCGGGCTGTTGCGAACTGTTCCTGGTCAAGCTCCCACGGGGCGATCTGCTTCTCCACACCGCCGCCGAAGAAATCGGCTTCCGTCATGTCATAAACCGCGAGCAGCCGTTTTAGCTGGGAGAGCTTCATCGAGCCCACCCGTTCACCGGTCTCGAACGAGCTGATCGTTTTTTCACCGACGCCGGAGAGACGGGCCGCATCTTTCTGGCTCAAGCCTTTGATCCGGCGGATTTCACGAAGTTTGAGTACGAGATCCATGTTGAATCCTCACTTTCGCGATTAGAAACGGCGCATCAGACCGACGACCACTCCCTGCACCGCGACGTCGCGGGCAGAGGCGTAGATCGGATGCATCATTGAGTTTGCGGGTTGGAGGCGAATGCGCTCGCCTTCGCGGTAGAGACGCTTGAGCGTGACCTCGCCGCTGACGTTGGCGACGACCATCTCGCCGTTTTCGGCCTTCTCCCGCCGGGCGATGATGACGTAGTCGCCATCCATGATTCCGTCGTCGATCATCGAGTCTCCGCGGACCTTCAGCACGTAGTTCTCACCGCGGCTGGTGAGCCGCTCAGGGACCGTGATCGTCTCGTCCGAGATTTCCACAGCCAGTGGCTGGCCGGCGGCGATGTAGCCGAATAGCGGTAACTCGAGAACGCCGCTGACGGTGGTTTCCGGCTTTGCTTCCTGTTCGACGACTTCGACCCCCCGCTTCTGATTCCAGTCGCGCCTGATCAGCCCCTTCTTCTGCAGCAGTGAGAGGTGCTTGTAGACGGTGCCGTAGGAGGAGAACCCGAAGTGATCGCAGATCTCGCGGTGGGTCGGAGTAACCCCCCGCTCCTTCTGAAAGTCGCGAATGAACTGCAGGATGTCGCGCTGGCGCTCAGTCAAATACGTCATTTCCGCCTCGTTAGAGCCAATATAGGCGGTAACAAAGCGAAAGTCAAGCGTAAGTTAGCGGTAATTCCGACCGGATATCGCGTGCGCGAGGGAAGCATCCAGCTCCGGATAGGCAAACTCGAACCGTTCGTCAGTTGCTCGCATGGGGAGTACCCGCTGCCCGCCGAGGAGCATCTCATCCGCCATCCCGGAGCCCAGAGCCAGCCGGAGGGCGAAAGCGGGGGTGGGAAGCATGGCGGGGCGGTGAAGGGCGCGGCCGAGGGCTTTCGCGAAGTCGCGGTTGGTGGCCGGGGTAGGGGCGGTGGCGTTGTAGATGCCGCGGACAGTGTCGTGGCCGATGGACCACTCGATCATCCGGAGAACGTCCTCGCGGTCGATCCATGACATCCACTGGCGGCCGCTGCCCATCGGACCGCCGGCGCCGAGGCGAAACGGCAGTAGAAGCTTGGCCAGGGCGCCGCCGTCAACGGCGAGGACGACGCCGAGGCGCAGGATGACAACGCGGGCGATCGGTTCAGCGGTTAGGGCCAACTCCTCCCATCGCTTCGTGACCTCCGAGAGGAAGCCGGTGCCAGCAGGAGAGTCTTCGTCGAGCGGTTCGTTGCCGCGATCACCGTAGAAGCCGATCGCCGAGGCGTTGATGAGTGTGCGCTGCCCGTTCGGATTGCGCGCCATCGCAGAGACGAGAGCGGTCGTGGCGGCGACACGGCTATTCAGGATTCTCGCCTTCCGCGCTTCTGTCCAACGACCGCCGCCGACGTTCTCGCCGGCGAGGTTGATGACGACATCAGAATTAGCGGCATCATCGACCCAGGTTCCCGGCGACGGCGGATTCCACGTCAAGGCGCGCCCGGAACCGATATTCGACGGGTTACGCGTAAGGACGGCGACGTCATTACCCGCGGCGAGAAGCCGGCGAACGAGCGGCTCACCGATGAACCCGCTCCCTCCGGCGATGACGACTCTCATCCGCTCATTGTCCTCCTAAAAAAGTGCCCCGCCTGAGCAGGGCGGGGCGAGAGAGGGGTAGGAGAAGAGATCTGTTCGCGCTCACTGTCTTGGACGGGAGTTCCGACAAAAAGGTTTCACTGCACTCGGGAGCGTGCGGAAACGCGCCGCGGATCGGTCGCTGCGCCAGGCTTCTGCATGGCCGCGAACGCGATCATGGCGGCGTTATCCGTGCAGTAGCACGTTTCCGGCGCCCGCACGACGACCGAGTGTTCGCGGCCCCATGCGGCAATCCGGTTGCGTAGCGTGCCGTTCGCGGCCACTCCGCCCGCCAGGACGACCTCGACTGGTCTTGGTGCATCGAGGCGGGACCAGATTGTGTCGAGCCGGTCGAAAAGTTGATCGAGGAGCGCCTCCTGGAATGTGGCGCAGAAATCGGCCAGCAGGCGAGAATCACCGCTCGCGCTGATGCTGTGGTCGCGGGCAAGCCGGATCGCGGCGGCCTTGATTCCTGAGTAAGAGAAGTCGACCGACTTATCGTTGAATTGCGGCATCGGGAAGTGAAATCGCTTCCGGTCAGCACGCCCTTCGGCCCCGCGCTTCTCGATCTGGGGCCCTCCCGGATAGGGTAGACCGATGAATTTGGCGACCTTGTCGAAGGTCTCGCCGATGGCGTCGTCGCGCGTACGGTTGAGCATGGTGATGACGCCGTGGCGGACGTCGTAGATCGACGAGTGGCCTCCGGAGATGACGAGGCTGAGAAATCGCTCAGGAAGAGGGACCGATTTTCCCTTGCGCTGCAGATAGGCCGAGAAGATGTGGCCCTCCAGGTGGTTGACCGGAAGGAGCGGTACGCCGAGACCGTACGCGAGCCCCTGCGCGCCAGCCACGCCGACCAGCAGGGCGCCGATGAGTCCGGGACCGGAGGTGACGGCGATGCCATCGATGTCACTCCAGTCGAGCTGGGCATCATTCAGAGCGCGAGTCACAAGGGGGAAGAGGTGCTGCAGATGTTCGCGTGAAGCGATCTCCGGCACAACGCCGCCAAAGGGCTGGTGCCGCGCGATCTGCGAGGCGATGAGGTTCACGCGCACGGTCCCGTCGCTGTCGAGCAGAGCGACCGAGGTTTCATCGCAGGAGGTTTCGATGCCGAGGATCATGGATGGGTTGCTGTGTTGCAAGGTTGCTGAGTTGCATGTCTCAGCCGCCTTGCAACCCAGCAACACAGCAACTGAGTACCCAGCAACTGAGTAACCCAGTAACTCAGCAACCGCACCTTATAATCCGCGCCTCCATGCCCGAAGAGCTCTCGAAACGATACGAACCCGCGACCATCGAACAGCGTCTCTACGAATTCTGGGAGAAGGGTGAATTCTTTACGCCGCTGCTCGACCCGGAGCGTCCGAAGTTCTCCATCGTCATCCCTCCGCCGAACATCACCGGGCGGCTGCACATCGGCCACGCCCTCGTCAATACGCTGCAGGACATCATCGTCCGCTGGAAACGGATGAGCGGGTTCAACACCCTCTGGCTTCCCGGGACCGATCACGCCGGCATCGCTACGCAGATGATCGTCGACCGTGAGCTGGCCAAGGAGGGCGTATCCCGTTTTGACCTCGGGCGCGAGAAGTTTGTGGAGAGAGTCTGGGAGTGGAAAGAATCCTACGGCCACCAGATCATCGACCAGCTCAAGCGCCTGGGCGCTTCAGCCGATTGGACCCGCCTCCGGTTTACGCTCGACGAGGGTCTCGCGCGCGCCGTACGCACCGCGTTTGTGAAGCTTCACGACGACGGCCTCATCTACCGCGGGATCGCAATGGTGAACTGGTGCCCGCACTGCCGCACGGCGATTTCCGATGTTGAGGTGGAGTACGAGGAGCGCGTCTCGAAGCTTTACTACATCGACTATCCGGTCGCCGATTCCGCCCGCGTGCTCACGATTGCTACAACACGCCCCGAGACGATGCTCGGCGACACCGCGCTGGCCGTGCATCCGGACGACGAGCGATACAAGGACGTGATCGGCCGGGAAGCGATCCTGCCGATTGCCAACCGGCGTATTCCTATCGTCGCCGATCCGATTTTCGTCGATCGTGAGTTCGGCACAGGCGTGGTCAAAGTCACGCCGGCACACGATAAGAACGACTACGAGGCCGGCAAGCGCAACGACCTGCCGCAACTACAGGTGATCGATGAGGGCGGGAGGATGACCGAAGCGGCCGGCGTCTTCGCCGGACTCGATCGCTTCGAGGCGCGAACGAAGGTCGTGGCCATGCTGCGCGACTCGGGCGCGCTGCACGACGTCAAGGACTACAACCACTCCATCGGGATTCACGGCAAGTGCGAGACGGTGATCGAGCCGATGATCTCGCGGCAGTGGTTCGTGAAGATCGAGCCGCTGGCGAGACCTGCAATCGACGCGGTGCGCGACGGCACGATCCGGATCCTCCCACAGAGCTGGGAAGCGACGTACTTCAACTGGATGGAGAACATCCACGACTGGACGATCTCGCGCCAGCTCTGGTGGGGCCACCGCATCCCGGCGTTCTATTGCGCCAATGGACATGTGACTGTTGCGACGGACGCCCCAGCGGCGTGTCCGCAATGCGGCTCGACGGAGGTCACGCAGGAGACCGACGTACTCGACACCTGGTTCTCGTCAGGACTCTGGCCGTTTTCCACGATGGGATGGCCGGACGACACGCAGGATCTGCACATCTTTTATCCCACCGACGTCCTGATCACGGGCTTCGACATCCTATTTTTCTGGGTGGCGCGGATGATCATGTTCGGCCTCCGCTTCACCGGCAAGGCGCCCTTCAGCCAGGTGTTCCTGAACGGTCTGGTGCGCGACGAGTTCGGCCAGAAGATGTCGAAGACGAAGGGCAATGTGATCGATCCGATCGACGTGATCGACGAGTTCGGCGCCGATGCGGTTCGTTTCACGCTGGCCATCTTCGCCTCCGGACGCGACATTCCGCTGGCCAGGTCGCGCATGCAGGGCTACGCGGCGTTCGCAAACAAGATCTGGAACGCGTCGCGCTTCGCGATGATGCACATCGATACCACGCTGGGATCGGTGAAAGCCATCGATCGCGACAGCATGAAGAGTATCGAGCGCTGGATTCTCTCCCGCCTCAACGAGACGACGCGAACCGTCAACAGAGCGCTCTCCGATTACCGGTTCGACGAGGCCTCCAACGCGATCTATCAGTTCTTCTGGCACGAGTTCTGTGACTGGTATATCGAGATGGTCAAGCCGGTGCTTCTCGGGCGGCACGGCAGTGAGGCCGACCAGCAGCGCGCGAAACGCGTGCTCCTCGAGGTGCTCGACCGTTCGCTGCGGCTGCTCCATCCCTTCATGCCGTTCATCACCGAGGAGATCTGGCAGAAGCTCGGTGGGGTTGAGCCATCAATCATGGTGGCGCCGTATCCGGTAGTGGAGGAAACGCTCGAAGACGCGGAGGCGGAACGGATGGTGCGTGCGGTTCAGGCGATGATCACGTCGGTGCGCAACGCTCGGGCCGAGCGCGGCTTCACGTCGAAAGACCGTTTCAAACTGTACGTCCGTGGCGACGGCCGCGACGCGGCGTTCTTTGACGACTATGCCTATCTGCTGATCGATCTGGCCCGGCTGACCGAGGTCATCGTCAACGCTGAGCCGCCCGCGGGGGCGCATCACGACGTCGTCGAGGGCTTTGACATCGCCATCGAGTTTCCGGAGAAGGTCGTCACGAAAGAGCAGCAGGATCGGACGGAGCGCGAATTGGAGAAGAGCCGCAAAGAGCTCGAATCGCTCGACGCCAAGCTCCTCAACGAGCAGTTCGTCAGGAACGCTCCGCCGGCCATCGTGCAGGGCGCTCAGGCGCGACAGGCCGAGCTGCGGGCGAGGATTGAGAAATTGATGCGAAACCAGTAGCGGTCGCGGGGTTCCGCGGTTGCGCCGTTCCCGCAGCTTGATCTCCGCAAGACCGAGACACCCCGAGACCGCGCGACCCGCAAGACGGCAACCATGATCACGCTCGACACTCGCCGCATCGTTGGCCGTCTCACGACGCTCGAATCGATTGCCGTCATCCCGCGTGTGGCATCGACGAACCTGGTGGGGCGGCGGATCGTGAACGAGTGCATCGAGAACGAATTGCTGCTGCCGAAGGCGATCATCATCGCGGGCGAGCAGTTCGCCGGGCGCGGGCGCAATGCCAGGCAATGGTCGTCGCCGGCGGGAAAAGGCATCTACGCCACGACGCTGCTCTCGATGCCGGCCGACCTGTTGCCTCTGTTGCCTCTGGAGATGGCGAACATCGTGGCGTCGTACCTTCGCGAGGTTTTCGCGATCGACGCACGTGTCAAGTGGCCGAACGACATTCTCGTCGGTGGCCGAAAGATCGCGGGCATTCTGATCGAGGCGAGAATGAGCGAGGAGCGCGCCTTCCTGCTGATCGGGACCGGGATCAACGTCGAGCCGGTCGTGGACGAGTTACGGCCGAATGCGATCACCATCTCGGAAGCTTCTCCCCGCGATTTCCGTGGGATCGACGTGGCCACCGAGGCCTTCATCGAGCATCTCGATCAGCGCCTCGGGCGTCCGATGGAGCGCGAAGCGGTGCTCGCGGAATGGCGTGGATACTCAATTCATAAGACCGGCGACCGGATCCAGTGCCTCGTCGGCGAGCGAAATGTCGAGGGAACGTGGGACGGAATCGACGAGCACGGACACGCACTCCTGCGCCACGGCGGCGAGACGCTCGCGGTGAGCGCCGGCGACCTCATTCTCCTCTGAAAAAGTGCAATCCACGACCCGTGGAGAGCCCCCGCGGATCCAGGTTGGGAGAACCGAGGGAGCGCGCCGATTGCGGCGGTAGGTAACGGTGGTTACTGGACAAGGAACCAGTAGCAATTGTTACTTCCACACGTGCCGAAAGCGCGCGAGGCAGCAATCTTCGGGGAAAGCGTCCGCCGGGTCCGTAAGGAGTACGCATGGACGCAGGAGGATCTCGCCGACAAAGCGGGCCTGACGACGACCTATGTTGGCCAGGTGGAGCGCGGCGACAAGGTGCCCAGCCTGACGGTAGTTCTCAAGCTCGCCTTTGCGCTGGAGCTTCTGCCTGCGGAGTTGCTGGAGTCGTTCGGGCACAGCGTGATGCGGGGGTTGTGGGGGTGAGAGGCGAAACCAGAAACCAGAAACTAGAAACCAGAACTGCGGCCGAGCGAAGCCTTTCTGGTTTCTGGTTTCTGATTTCTGGTTTCGCCTCCTGGTTCGCAATGACAGTTACACTCTCCCCCCATGCCCACCCGCACGATCCTTCTATTCGGTGGCCGCAGCGCGGAGCATGAGGTATCGATTCTCTCGGCGCGCTCGGTAGCCGTGGCCGCGCCGAAGCCGCGCATCGAGATCGTGCCGGTCTGCATCGCCAGGGACGGCCGCTTCGTCGCACCGGAGCGGAGCGCGCGCATTCTCGAGGGCGGCGAGAAGAGCGACCACGGCGATGATGAGTTTTCGATGGAGTCGTGGGCGCGTGAATCAGCGATCGATTGCGTCTTCCCATTGATCCACGGCACGGGCGGCGAGGACGGGACGCTGCAGGGGTATCTCGAAATCCTCGGATTGCCGTACGTCGGCAGCGGAGTGGTGGCGTCGGCGATCGGAATGGACAAAGGGAACATGAAGCACGCCTTTGCCGCGGCCAAACTGCCGTTGGTCGACTTTGTTCAGGTGTACGAGAACGACTGGCGCAACGAGCGCGAGCGGATCATTAGGGCGGTCCACAACGCGCTGCGGCTGCCGTATTTTGTGAAACCAGCCAACGGCGGCTCCTCCGTCGGTGTGACGAAGGTCAAGGACGACGCGGACCTGGGCGCGGCCATCGAGAAGGCTTTCCGCTTCGATGAGAAGGCGCTGGTGGAGCGCGGCATCGACGCCCGCGAGATCGAGGTGGCCGTCCTGGGTAACGACGACCCTCGGGCCAGCATGCCCGGCGAGATTATCGCCGGCCGCGAGTTCTACGACTACGAGGATAAATACATCGACGACAAGACCCAGCTCGTCATCCCGGTCAAGCTGCCGAAGGAGAAGATCGACGAGTTCCGCCGGCTGGCCGTCGAGGCCTTCAAGGCCATCGGTGCCTCCGGTCTCGCTCGCGTCGATTTCTTCCTCGAGCGCGGCAAGAACCGGCTGTATGTGAACGAAATCAATACTCTCCCAGGGTTCACGAGGATCTCGATGTACCCCAAGTTGTGGGAGGCCACGGAGCTCAAGTACCCACGATTGATCGAACGTTTGATCGAGCTCGGTATCGAGCGTTTCCGCGCCCGCACCGCGCGACAGGAGAGCGCGATGAAATGGTTCGATGAAGTGAAGGGGATCGTGTGATGCTGATGCGGTAGCGGGGTCGCGCAGTCTCGCAGTGGTGGTTGTCGGTTGGGGTTGCCAAGTTGGCAGGGTTGCCGAGCTTCGGATCTCATTCGATCTCATTTGCTTGGCAACTGAGCAACTGGCGACCTGGCAACTTGGCAATCGATAACCGATAACCGACAACCCCGAGACCCCGCAACCCCGAGACCGCGAACCCCCATGTTCTGGCCACTTCGCATCGCATACTCCAAACTCCGGCCCTTCACCGCGGCCTCGATCACCCGCACCTCGATCGTGGTGGCGTTGTTCGCGGCGTTTCTCTACGGTGACTTTGCCCTCTTCCGCCGCCTGTTCGCGGCGATGGCCAAGGTGGAGGCGGCCTCGCCGTTTCTCGCCCTGGGGCTGCTCCGCAATCTTCTCGCGCTCGTCTTCCTGGCGGCGTTCGTCATGCTCTTCTCTTCGGCCATGACCTCGGCGATCGGAGCCTTCTTCAGCGACCTCGATCTCGACACGTTCCACGCCGCTCCGCTGTCGAAAACGCGCCTCATCATCACTCGATGGGGAAAGACCTTCGCGCAGAGCGCCACGATGATCTACGTCTTCATCGCGCCGATGTTCGTGGCTTTCGCGCAGCGCTATCACACGCCAATGCGTCTCTATCCGATCGCGCTGGTGAATCTGGCGCTGCTGCTGACCATTTCCGTGACGATCGGCGCGCTCATCATCATCATCCTCGTCCGTTTCTTCCCGATCCGGCGCGTAAGCCAGATCGTGGCCACGATCGCTATCCTCGTCCTTACCGTCGCTGTCGTCGCCTTCCGCATGAGCCGGCCGGAGCGCCTCTTCGCCAGCATCAACACCGACGATGTGACGCGCGTGCTCCGTTCGGTCGAGCTGCCGTCGCTCGACCGCTACCCGGGAACAGCGCTGGCGGACGTGATGGTGGCGATGGCCGAAGGCCGTCCGGCGGCGATGCTTCCGCCGAGGATCGCGGTGACCGCCGTTGCGCTGTTCGTGGCATTCGTACTCGTCGCCAGGCGCATTTACTTCGCGGCATTTGTCCGGGCGCGCGAAAGCATGGCGCCGGCCGCGCTCGGAGCGACCGGTCTGACGCACACGGCGGACGTCCTGCTGGCGCCATTCTCCGCGCCGACACGGGCCATGATCGGCAAGGAAGTACGGACACTGACGCGTGATGTCGCGCAATGGTCGCAGCTCTTTCTGATGGTGGCGCTGCTATTCCTGTACCTCTACAACATTCGCATGCTGCCGCTCAGCGGCGACGCCCGGGCCACGATCGTCGCCTACGCGAACCTCGGTATGGCCGGCTTCGTCGTGGCGGCGATCTGTCTCCGGTTCGCATACCCCTCGATCTCCTCAGAGGGGAAAGCCTTCTGGATGCTGCAGAGCGCTCCGGTCTCCTACCGGCGGCTGCTCCTCGTCAAAGTGCTCGTCTACGGTGCTCCTCTGACGATTCTTTCGCTCCTGCTCACCGTGTTCGCTGACGTATTGCTCGACGCCAACCGTGTCGTCTGGACCTTCACCCTCTTCGGCGCGTCGATGCTCGGCGTGACGCTGGTGAGCATGGGCGTCGGCCTCGGCGCGCTATCGCCCGACTTCGCGGCTGAGAATCCTCTGCAGGTCGGCCTCTCCCTGGGCGGCTTTGCCTACATGGGCGCGGCTCTCGCATACGTCGGAGGCATCATGATGCTGATGGCCAAGCCGGTGACGCGTTACTTTTTCTCGCGATTCTTCGGCATCGAGAGCGAGGCGTTGGCCGTCGATCTCATTCCCCTGGTGACTGCGGTCACACTCTCGATCGCACTCTGCGTGTTTCCTCTCATGGCCGCGGAAAAACGTTTAACCGCGCTCGCCGAAAGTCGTTAGAATCGCCACGAACTCACAATTGATCGCTGAAGGAGAAGCAATGAGCGAGACATCTTCATACACTCCGCCACCGCCTCCACCCCCACCCCCGCCTGGTGGAAGTTACACACCGCCGCCGCCTCCTCCGCCGGGTGGCACTCCGGGTGGTGCCGCTCCGAACAGTGACCGGACCATCATGCTGGTGCTGTCATATCTCGGCATCCTCTGCCTCATACCGCTGCTGATCAAGAAAGACGACCCCGAGGTTCAGTGGCACGCAAAGAACGGCACGGCGCTATTCGGCGCGGAAATCATTTTGGTGATCCTCAGGATCATGCTGATTTTCGTCCGTATCCCGTTCGTCGGATGCGGGATATCGCTCGTCACCTGTTTGATCTGGCTCGGCTTTCTCGCGATCTCCATCATGGCGATCATGAAGGCCATCAAGGGCGAACGGTTCCGCATCCCGCTCATCACCGACATCGCCGAGAAGATGTAGCCAAAGGAGAGTTTCATGGATACGCCAGGCGGTTCGTACACTCCTCCACCGCCGCCCCCGACGGGCGGTTCCTACACTCCTCCACCGCCACCCCCGACGGGTGGTACGCCGTCCGCTCCGGGTGGAGGTGGCGGCGACATCGTCTATCCACAGCAGCCGCCGAAGGATCCGGTGCTGATCGCGGTGCTGAATGCCGTGGTGGCCGGCTGCCTCGGCTACTTCATGATCGGTCAGAAGATGAAAGGGATCGTAGCGGTCATCGCCTGGATCCTGGGACTCTTCTTCACCTGCGGCACGGTTTCTGTGCTCGTGTCCGTGGTCGCGGCGATCGATGGTTACCTGCAGGCGCAGTTTCTCCAGGCCGGGACGCCGGTCGCGCAGTGGACGTTCTTCAACGATCACAAATAGACTCCGATTTGCAGATTTGCAGCAAGTGCGAAAAGGCGCCGCGGTCCGCGGCGCCTTTTTGTTTCCCTGCGTGTATCATTCGAACCTCAACGTAACGTGCCCGAAAACGTCATCGCAGTCGCTCTCCTTCTTCCTGACCTGACCCGCAGCGTCGCCGAAGAGCACCTCCTCGAACTTGAAAAACTGATCGAGACCGCCGGCGGCACCGTCGTCGATCGCGTCTTCGCCAAACGGCCTCGTCCCGATCCCGCCACCTACGTCGGCAGCGGCAAGGCCGAGCAGATCAAGTCGCTGGTCGCAAAGAGCGGAGCAACGCTGATCGTCTTCGATGACGACCTCTCGGCCGCTCAGGCGCGCAACCTCGAGAAAATCACCGAGGTCAAGGTGATCGACCGGAGCGGACTCATTCTCGACATCTTCGCTGGACGTGCCCGCAGCCGTGAAGCGCGCACGCAGGTGGAACTGGCCCAGCTCGAGTACATGCTGCCGAGGCTGACAAGAGCCTGGACGCATCTCGAGCGGCAGGCAGGCGGCATCGGAACGCGGGGTGTGGGTGAGACGCAGCTTGAGCTCGACCGGCGAATCATCCGCAACCGTATCGCCCGCCTGAAAGAGGAACTGACGAAGATCGAGCGGACACGGGAGACGCAGCGCAAGTCGCGCAACGCTGTCTTTACGGTCGCGCTGGTCGGATACACGAACGCCGGCAAGTCGACGCTCTTCAATCGCCTGACGAGCGGCTCGGCCGAAGCGGCGGACAAACTGTTCGCCACGCTCGACGCCAAATCGGCCAAGGCGGTTTTCACGATGCCGCGGGAGACGGTGATCATCGACACGGTCGGCTTCATTCGCAAGTTGCCGCACCACCTCGTGGCCTCCTTCCGATCGACGATGGAAGAGGCGGTAGCCGCCGATCTCGTTCTGCACGTCATCGACTCCAGCCACCCACAGTACGAAGACCAGCGCGCCGTCGGCGACGTTGTCTTGCGAGAGCTCGGTGTGCAGATGGATCGGGTCATTGAGGTCTACAACAAGGCTGATTTGACGGAACCGGGGGTCGGGGGTCGGGAGTCGGGGGTCGGAGCTCACCTCTTTGTTCCGACTCCCGACTCCCGACCCCCGACCCCCGGACGGTGCACCGTCTCCGCCCTGACCGGCCGCTCCATCGATCGCCTGATCGAAATCATCCGCGAGCGCGAGCTCGAAAACGGGGAGATCATCCAGCTCGAGATCCCGCACAATGACGCCAGGGTGATCGCGAAGCTGCACGACCTGGCGCAGGTCTACGAGCAGCGCGTGACCGACCGGGCCATGCTCATCACGGCCTGGATTCCCCGCGATGCTCTCCACCTCTTCGAAGCGTACGCGGCAGTCGGTTTGCTGAAGCCGGCGAAGGTGAGCTGAGGAACGCGGGAGTCGGGGGTCGGGAGTCGGGGTCGGAGAGGGGTCATGCCGCGGCAGCTCTCTTCAGTTTCGACCCCCGACCCCCGACCCCCGACTCCCTGTGTCGAAGATCACATCACCAAGTGACATCGCCAACGTCCGCCGTCCCCTCTTTTCCGTACTGTCGGATTCGCCAGCGGGCCAGCCATGGATTGTCGATACAGAACCTGCATCCCCCTCCCCAACCCCGGCGGGCCTACCGCTTATGATGGCCGGCGCACAACACTCATGAAAATCCGTCCCGCCGAGCTGCGCGACCGAGACCGCATCCATGAGATTCTGGTCGCAACGGCGCGCTTCACTGAAGAGGAAGTGCGCGGTGCGATGGATCTCGTCGATCAGGCTCTGGAGCATCCCGAGCGCGGCGAGTACATCGTCCACGTTCTCGAGGAACCGGAGAGCGGACCGAAAAAGCTCGTGCAGGGATATGTCCTCTACGGACCTACGCCGCTCACCGAGGGGGTGTTCGACCTCTACTGGATCGCCGTCGATCCGAAACAGCAGGGGCAGGGGATCGGGCAACTGCTGCTGCGGTTCGTGGAGAATGAGGTGCGGCGGCAGCGCGGACGTATGCTGCTGATCGAGACGTCGTCGAAGGAAAGCTACGCGCCGACGCTGCGGTTCTATGAACGCAGCGGCTACGATGAGATCTCGCGAATCAAGGATTTCTATCGGATCGAAACCGACAAGATCGTCTATTGCAAGAAACTGACGCCAGGCTGACATGAGCCCGAACCTAACCCTATACGCCGCGCTGGTCCTCTACGCCGCCGGAACCATCGTGGCGCTGGCGACGCTCTTCATGCGCGAGAAGCGGCCGCAGCATGTGGCCCTCGGCCTGATGATCGTGGGCTTCCTGTCCCACACCGTCTGGATCGGGACCATCTGCGTCAAGACGCATCACCCGCCTCTGACGAACCTGCCGGAAACGGCCGGCTTCATGGCTTGGGTTGTCTTCGCTGTCGAGCTGGCGCTTTTTGTTCGCTATCGAGTTCATGCCGCGTCGTTCTTCGTCTATCCGCTTGTGTTGATGCTGCTGACCCTCTCCGCGGTCGTGCACGAACCGTTCGTGAAGAGCGCGGCTGCTGTGTCGCGGCTCTTCGTCACGCACATTCTGCTGACGACGATCGGCGTGGCCGGCCTGCTGATCGGCCTGGCCTTCGGCGCTCTGGCATGGGCGCAGGACCGGGCTCTGAAGTCGAAGCAGCGCGGAGCATTGTGGGAGTGGATTCCCAGCCTTAACGTCTGCAACACGGTCAGCTATGGCGCTCTGGCCACAGGCTTCAGCATCTACACGCTCGGCATCCTGGCCGGGATTCTCTGGTCGTACCGGACGTCGGCGGAGCTGTTGGATTTCAACGTCAAACAGGTCGGCGCCCTCGTGGCCTGGGTGCTCTTCGCCATCGTGCTGCAGTCCTACATCAACGACACCTATCGCACGCGTCGCACGGTCGTCATCGGAGCCTGCGCGTTCATCGCCATCGTCGTGGCTATTCTGGGGATCCATCATGTGTGATCCGCGGTCTCGCGGTCTCGCGGTTTCGCGGTCCCGCAGTGTTGCCGCGCGAGAGCCGCTTCTCAACTCCGCAACCGCGCAACGGCGCGACCGCCAGACCGCGAAGTTCACGCCGCGTTTCGGCTCCCCGACCCCGCAACCGCGCGACCGCGCGACCGTGAGGGCAGCATGCCGCTGATCGCCGTAGGGGTGAATCACCGCACCGCGCCGGTCGGCGTGCGCGAGCGGCTCGGAGTGGCGCCGGCACGGCTGCTGGAGACGCTCGATGAGCTTCGCGCCCTCGACGGTATCGACGGAGCGGCCGTCCTCTCGACCTGCAACCGCGTCGAGGCGATCGTCTCTGCCACGGGCGAGGACGTCATCGAGCCGATCGTCGGCTGGCTGACACAACGTTCCGGTACCGGCCGGGCGGAGCTGGAAAAGCACGTCTACATCCTTCGCCACGGCGATGTGTTGAAGCACCTCTTCCGCGTTGCCTCCGGGCTCGACTCGATGATCGTCGGCGAGCCGCAGATCGCCGGGCAGGTGCGCGCGGCCTTCCTGGCAAGCCGCGAGCGCGGCGCGCTCGATTCGCTACTCTCGCAGGTCTTCGATCAGACCATGCGCGTTGCCAAGAAAGTGCGTACGGACACCGGCATCGGCGAGCACGCCGTCTCCGTGCCCTACGCGGCTGTCGAGCTGGCGAAGAAGATCTTCGGCGACCTGCACGGCCTGCAGGTCCTCCTCCTCGGCGCGGGCGAGATGGGCGAGCTGACCGCCGAACATCTATCCGCATTCGGCCTCGAGCAGATCTTCGTCGCCAACCGTTCCTACGAGCGCGCCGTCGAGCTGGCAGACCGCTTCCACGGACAGGCTGTGAAGTTTGACGGCATCGAGCCGTACCTGGCTACGTGCGACATCGTCATCGCTTCGACCGCGGCACCCCACTTCGTCATCGAAAGCGCGCACGTCGAACGGGCATTGGCCACGCGCAGAAGGCGCAATCTTTTCCTCATCGATCTCTGCGTGCCTCGCAATATCGAGCCGGGCATCGCCTCGATCGACGGCGCCTACCTCTACAACATCGACGATCTGCAGCAGGTCGCGGACGCAAACCGCGAGATCCGCATGCAGAAGGCGGGAGAGGCGGAGCAGATCGTGGAGCGGGAGGTCGATGCCTTCCGCCGGCGGCTCATTGCCCAGGATGCGGTACCAACCATTGTCGAGTTGCACGGGCGGTTGGAGGCCATCCGCTCCGCCGAACTGGAGAAGTGCCTCCGGAAGATCGGGCCGATGAACGCCGATCAGCGCGCCGCCATCGAGCAGCTTTCCACGCAGATGGTGAACAAGATCCTCCACTATCCGATCCTGCAGCTCAAGGAGGCCGAGGAACCGGCCGAACGCGAGACCTTGCGCAAGACGATCCGGAAGATTTTTGGACTGCGATGAGCCGGCCCGTTCGCATCGGTACCCGCGGCAGCCAGCTTGCGCTCTGGCAGGCCAATGAGGTGGCAAGACGCCTCTCCGAGAACGGCTACCGGCCGGAAGTCATCCTGTTCAAAACGACCGCGGATAAACGTCAGGACGTTCCGCTCGCGGAAATCGGCGGCAAGGGGCTGTGGGTCAAGGAGCTGGAAGAAGCGCTCCTTCGCGGAGCCATCGATGTGGCCGTACACAGTCTCAAGGACGTGCCGTCGATCATCGGCGACGACTTCGTCCTGGCCGCTTTCCTCGAACGCGCCGATCCACGCGACGCCTGGGTGAACCTCGATGCGAAACCGATCTCCACGTTGCACGACGGCGCTGTCGTCGGCACGAGCGCGCCGCGCCGCCGCGCCCAGCTTCGCGCGCTCTATCCGAAGCTGCGCATCGACGACATCCGCGGAAATGTCGACACCCGCATCAACAAGCTTCGCGCCGGCCTCTACGACGGCGCGATTCTGGCCAGCGCCGGTTTGACCCGGCTCGGACGCTCGAGCGAGATCACATCTTACTTTTCGACCGAGGAGATGCTTCCCGCCTGCGGTCAGGGAATCGTGGCCATCGAAACGCTCCGCGAGGGCGATGGGCGCGGAATGGCCGCATCGATCGATCACGCTCCTACCGCCCTCGCCGCCTACTGCGAGCGCGGCGTATTGCAGAAGTTCGGCACGCTCCTCGACTGCTACTCCGCCTGCGCCGTCCACGCAACGTTTGACGACGGAGACATAACGATTCGCGCGTTCTTTGGCGAGATCGAAGGTGACCGTATCGTTCGGGTGGAGCGCAGCGGGCGCGAGGCGGACGAGGTCATTGGTGACGTCTACGACGCTCTGGTGAGCGCAGGGGCAATGGCGCTGGTGGCATGACCGCGACTGGTCGATTTGCTCGCACTGAGGACGCGCGAAGGCGCGTCCAGCAATCCAGCCCCTGGCTCTGCCGGGGGAATGCGAGGTCTCCCCAGTCTGCGGCCGCGAAGGCGGCCGCCACAGAATGCGCGAATGTGGCGACCGCCTTCGCGGCCGCACTTCAATTCATGATCGCCGACCCCGGGCAGAGCCCGGGGCTGGATTGTTGGACGCGCCTTCGCGCGTCGACCGCATCGCCCGTAATACTTCCTTGGCGGACCCCCGCCACACCCATGCACATTCGGAGGTCGGCATGACCGGCAAAGTCTTTCTCGTAGGCGCCGGCCCAGGCGACCCCGGCCTTCTTACCATCCGGGCCGCGGAGCTGATCGCACGAGCCGATTTCATCGCTATCGACGCGCTTGTCTCGGATGCGATCGCCGACCGCGTGCCGGCCACCGCCGAAGTCGTCTATGTCGGCAAGCGGGCCTCGAAGCACGCCCTTCCGCAGGAGAAGATCAACCAGCTCCTGATCGACGAAGCGAAGAAAGGGAAGACCGTTGTTCGCCTCAAGGGGGGTGATCCCTTCGTCTTCGGACGCGGCGGGGAGGAGGCGGAGGAGCTGGTCGCCGCCGGCGTCGCCTTCGAGATCGTGCCGGGCATCTCCTCGTCGCTGGCCGGCCCTGCCTACGCAGGTATCCCGGTCACGCACCGCTCGTACGCGACCTCGCTCACGCTCGTCACCGGCCACGAGTCGGATTCGTCGACCGGCATCAAATGGGAAGCTCTGGCGCAGCTCGACGGCACGATCGTCTTCCTGATGGGCTTCGCCAATCTACCGATGATCGCCCGGAAACTGACCGGACATGGTGTGTCGCCGGACCGGCCGGTGGCCGTGATCTCGAAGGCCACCACGCCCGAGCAGCGAACCGTGACCGGCACGCTGTCGACGATCGAAGCGAGAGTGGCCGAGGCCAATCTGCCGACGCCCGCGCTGATCGTTGTCGGCGACGTGGTCAGGATGCACGAAGTCATCAACTGGTTCGAGACGAAGCCGCTCTTCGGCAAACGGATCGTCGTCACACGCGCGCGCGAACAGGCCTCCGAGCTGAAGCGGCTTCTGGAAGAGTCGGGGGCCTCGGTCGTGCAGTTTCCGACGATCGAGATCGCCGCGCCGGAATCGTACGAATCGCTCGACTCGGCTGTCGACGGGCACTTCGACTGGCTCGTCTTCACATCGACGAACGGCGTGTCCGCATTCTTCGAGCGCCTTTTCGCGAAGGGGAAAGACGTCCGCGCCCTGGCCGGTACGCGCATCGCCTGCGTAGGCGAGACTACGGCGGCGTCGCTGCGGGCGCACGGAGTGGCCGCGGACATCGTGCCGGAGAAGTTCATGTCCTCCGCGCTCATCCCGCACTTTCTCGCCGATCAAAAAGGCGTCCGCATCTCTGTCATCCGCGCCGCCGAGGGGCGAGACGAATTCATCGACGAGATGCGCCGCCGCGGCGCGGACGTTCATCTCGCGGTCGCCTACCGAACCATGCCGGTCCCGGCGAACGCGGACGAGCTGCACGACATCGATTTGGTCACCTTCACCAGCGCCTCGACCGTCGACAACTTCTTCGCGGCCATGAAGGCCGATCTCGATGGCACCCTGCTGGCCTCGATCGGCCCGACCACGAGCGACGCCATTCGCAAACACGGCCATCTGCCGCACGTCGAGTCGTCCGCCGCCAGCATCCAGGCCCTGCACGACGCCGTGGTGAGGCTGATCGGGCAGTAGTTCGTTCGATTCATACCCCAGGAGGATGGTGCCACGCACCAAATATGGTGAGTCAGCCCAACCCCGGAGTGCGTTAACGCACTCCCAGAGTCCGTTAACGCACTCCCAGAGTCCGTTAACGCACTCCCAGAGTCCGTTAACGCACTCCCAGAGTCCGTTAACGCACTCCC
>Ga0210394_10001794_pt1 | contig 32257 bp, 25 predicted proteins | sample IncBWC12MmetaG_FD_160121 | JGI IMG/M metagenome (GOLD analysis project Ga0210394, IMG submission 160121) | Forest soil microbial communities from Barre Woods Harvard Forest LTER site, Petersham, Massachusetts, United States - Inc-BW-C-12-M | ecosystem: Environmental > Terrestrial > Soil >... | reverse complement strand
TGCATCGAGGCGTGGTCGGCCACGAGCGGCTTCTGGTAGTAGTTGGTTACCGCCGGCCAGATGTATTCCTTGTGCTTGCGGACTACTTCCTCGCTTCGCGATGGCATCGGCTTTGGCTGGGTTGTCATGAGCTGGGTCCTTTCGATATCAATCGTTGGCCGCGTCGGCGGAGCGCGCCGCCGCTACTGTCCTGGAGATTTCGCCGTAAGATTCTGGGCGACGATCCCGGTAGAACTGCCAAGTGGAGCGCACCTGATCCATTTCCTCTAGATCGAGGTCGGCGACGAGCACTTCGTCTTTGTCGCGGCTGGCTTGCGCGAAGATTTTACCGCGCGGATTGCAGAAGTAGCTCTTGCCGTAGAATTCGCCGATATTCCACGGCGCTTCCTTGCCAACGCGGTTGATCGCGCCCACGAAATAACCGTTCGCAACGGCGTGCGCGGGCTGCTCAAGCTCCCAGAGATATTCGCTCAAGCCCGCGACGGTGGCCGAGGGATTGAAGACGATCTCGGCGCCATTGAGGCCGAGGATCCGCGCGCCCTCGGGGAAGTGACGGTCGTAGCAGATGTAAACACCGACCCGCGCAAACTTCGTTGGAAATACGATGTAGCCGGTGTTTCCTGGTGTGAAGTAAAACTTTTCCCAGAATCCCGGATGGCAATGCGGGATGTGGTGCTTGCGGTATTTTCCGAGATATTTGCCGTCCGCGTCGATCACCGCGGCGGTGTTGTAGAAAACTCCGGTCATTTCCCGTTCGTAGATGGGAACGATCAAAACCATTTCGTGTTTCTTTGCGAGCTTTTTCATGCGCTCGATGGTGGGGCCGTCCTGAACGGGCTCAGTAAGTTCGTACCAACGCGACTGCTGCTCGGCGCAGAAATAGGGGCCGTTGAACAGCTCCTGGAGGCAGAGGATCTGCGTTTTCTTTTTGGCTGCCTGCTCGATCAGTTTTTCGTGCTTCTCGAGCATTTTTTTGGAGATGTCGCGGATCGAGTATTTCTCGGGCGACCATTCGCAATGCGCTTGAATCAATCCGCAACGCACCAGGCGCGGCATTAGAGACCTCCCAAGCAGGAATTCGCGACAAGTTTACTCTGCGGATTGACGGTCAGCAAGCGAGCGGTGGGCCGTTGCACAGCCGGTGAGCCGGGAAGTGCGGCGAAATGATCGCGCAAAAACGCGGGTCTGCAGAATGCGAATTCAGCGACGATTAGAAATGAGAAATATGTTGATTTTGCGGGAGTTAAGTCGATTTCTAATTGGCACCCTCTGTCGATTAGAAATGCGGAAAAATGTGACGATTGCGATGGGCTGTGCGCGACAGCGAGGGCCGGGAGAGTGAAGGCGAGATGAAGAAGCGCGGTGTATTCGCGGGCGAAGAAAGCAAGGCGACTCGCCGTCTGCTTTCTCGACTTCGATTCCGAGTTGTCTTTATAAATCACAGGGCACGGTAGCACGAAGTGGTGAATTCCTCTATAAGTAATTTAGGAAAAAAAGTACAGGGTATAGTACTGGCCTGGGGTTCCAGGACCAGGCAGGCAGAATGGCGATCGGGGAGGGCCGCGACGCCCGTCGCTACGAAGGCAACGGCGACGCGATCGTAACCACAAGGGGAGAAGGGAACAGCGACGGCGCGAAAGAAGGCGTGCGGTTTTTAGTGGTTCTCGTATAATTCGGCGAGTTGCCAATGCATTCGATATTGCGAAACATCTATCGGGGACTCGGGCGCGTCTATCCGGATTGCCTGACGCTGAGCCAGGCGATTGCCTTCAACATGTTTTTGGCATTTTTCCCCATGCTCCTATTTGCGATTGGACTGGTGAGCAGCACGTCGTTCTTTCAGGTTGCTCTACGAGAGATTCCCCACCGGTTGAGCCTGATTCTTCCTCCCGGCAGCACGGACGTGGTGTTCGCATACTTTGTCCGCAAGAATCCCCATCCGTTGCGCTGGATGCTGCTTGGGCTTGGGGGGACACTGTTCGCGGGAACGCAAGTGATGCTGGGATTTATCGAAGGATTTCGAGTGATCGAGGGCGATTTGCTGCGTCCGAGTTACTGGCGGCTGAACCTTCGCGCGCTGCTTCTCATCTGCTTGACGATTGTGCCAATCCTGGTAGTGGTCGTGCTGACTGTGTTCGGGAAACAGGTGCGTCCGGCTTTAATCCGACTCACGGGCTTGCCGGCTCTGGTGCATGCAGTGGGGTACCTTTTTTACGTCTCCGTTGTGTTCTTGCTGGCGATGGGAGTGCTGCTCTCGGTGTACCGAATCGGGCGTCCGGGGCACCATGGGTATAAAGACGCCCTGCCCGGCGCCTGCGTGGCGACGATTCTATGGTGGGTGGTGGATATTTTCTTTGGTTTCTACGTTCGCAAGATGCCGTACGACGTCGTCTACGGTGGATTGGCTGCAGCAATCGGCTTGCTGTTGTGGATGTACTTGACCGCGTTCGTGGTGCTGCTGGGTGCCGCTTACAATGCTGAGGCGCATGAATACGCGTTGGCTATGGAGAAGGCCGAGCAAAAGCCGATTATGACTCGTATGTTTGGGTAGGGCGCGTGTCGTTCCCGCTGGTTAGCAGCCAGCGAGACGCCGGCGTTGCCAAGAGCGAAGATGCGATGAACGAGATTCGAGTGGAGTGTTATGCGGGGCATCGCGCTGACGAGCGGCCTCTGCGGTTTATTTTGCGAGGGCGGCCGTTTGAGATCGACGAGCTCGATGGTCGGTGGTATTCGCCCGGTGCATGCTACTTTCGCGTTCGCGCTGAAGACGGAAATTACTACGTGTTGCGCCATGATGAAGTGCAGGATTTGTGGACGCTGGATGGCTTTCGAGCGATGCGGTAATCGGAGAACGGACAGGCCTTGACGTATACGAATCACAAGGGCGAAGTGCGAAAGGATTTAAGGCAGCACCAGCGTTTACTGGTTCCTGAGGGCCGAAAGGTATCGGCTGAAGGGGAGGACCCGAAGCTGGTCGGCACAGTGACCGTGATTGGGCTCGGCGGGATGTTCATTCGCACGCGCAATCCGCAGCATCTTGGCAGCGCTTTTCATTTGCAGCTCGTAGATGCGTTCATCTCCCTAGACGCCGATTGCACGGTGCGGAGCCTGTCGGACCGGGGGATGGGAGTGGAAATTACGGGGATCAGCCCGGAGAACGAGCAAAAACTCAAGATGTTGCTGGAGCACCTCAAGTCTTAATACTTCACGATCCAAATTCCCCTCGCTTATTGACTCGTAGGACCAGGCTCGCAACTTTCGCAAATCTGCGGGGTTAAACTCTAGTGAAGTGGAATCGCGGCACGATAGTACTAGGGAATCTTGCGAGGCGGGTCTAGGACTATGAGCGGAAAAAGATCGAATAGAAGCGGCCGGCGAATAGACATCGCGGGCGCTGGATTCCTTTCGGGGGCGCTTGCGCTGGCGCTCACGCTTGCCGTACCTCACGCAAATGCTGATAAAAACAAGAAAAAGGCAGGCGCAGAGGTTCCGGCTGTCATCGCGCTCGACAAGAAATTTAAGGGCGATTTGCCGATTACGCAGCTTACCGAGGACGAGGCGATCGTTCACGCGCTGAATCGTCTGGCTTACGGCCCGCGGCCGGGCGACGTGGAGCGCATTCGGCAAATGGGTCTTGATAAGTGGGTGGAGCAGCAGCTTCATCCGGATTCGATCGACGACTCGGCGCTGAACCGGCGCCTTGAGAATTATCCGACGCTGAAGATGTCGTCCGCACAACTTCTGGAACAATACCCTCAGCCGAAACAGGCCGCGAAACAACAAGGCGTAGCAAAAGAGGAAATCAAGGCGGAGCGGAGGGAAAAGGTTCGCGACGCTGAGGCGCAGTTACAGCAGACCGGCAACGAAAATATCGACAAGGCGCAGCAGCAGCTTGCGAAAGTCCAAGGGCCAGGGAGAATTACGGCCGAGCTTGCGATGGCCAAGGTGGACCGGGCGGTGTACAGCCAGCGGCAACTCGAAGCGGTGATGGAAGATTTCTGGTTCAACCACTTCAATATTTTCGCGAACAAGGGTGACGACCGCTGGCTGGCGACGGCGTATGTCCGCGACACGATCCGTCCGCATACGATGGGCAAATTCCAGGATTTGCTGATTGCGACGGCGAAGAGTCCGGCGATGCTTTTCTATTTAGACAACTGGCAGAGCGTGGACTCCGCTGCGTTTAAAGCGCACCAGCAACAAGTGGCGATGCGGCGAGGAGGGCGCTTTCAGGGTGGATTCAGCGGAGGCACGGCGCCGCAGCCGGGCACCTTTCCCGGTCCTTCGGGAACTCCGCAGAACGGCGCGAAACCGCAGCAAAAGCAGGAGCGCGGGTTGAATGAGAATTACGGCCGCGAGGTGATGGAGCTGCATACGCTGGGCGTGGACGCCGGATACACCCAGCAGGATGTAATCGCCATGGCGGAGTGTCTGACGGGTTGGACGATTCGCGAGCCGCGCAAGGACCCGGCATTTGAATTCAAACCCGAGTTTCATGCCACGGGAAAGAAGATCGTGATGGGCCGCACGTTCTACGATGGCGGCATGAACGACGGCGAAGAGGCGCTGAAGATGCTGGCGAATCATCCGAGCACGGGGATATTCGTATCGAGGAAGCTGGCGCGGCATTTTGTCTCGGACAATCCCCCGGCGGCGCTGGTAAACCGGATGGCTGATACGTTTGCCGCCACGAATGGCGATATCCGAAGCGTTTTGAAGACGATGATTTACTCGTCGGAATTCTGGTCGAAGGACGCGTACCGCGCGAAAGTGAAAACGCCGTTCGAGCTGGTCGCCAGCACGGCACGCGCTTTGAACGCGGACGTGGCGATTTCTTTCCCGCTTGCGCAGTGGGTCGGGCGCATGGGCGAGCCTCTGTTCCAGTGCCAGCCGCCGACCGGATATTCCGACAAGGCCGAGACGTGGGTGAATACCGGAGCGCTCCTAAATCGGTTGAACTTCGCGCTCGCGTTCGCGTCCGATAAAATGCCCGGCGCGAAGGTTAGCCTCGCTGCAATGTTTGGCCCCGAGGCTTTGAGCGATCCCGACATGGCGCTCAAGCGCGCGCTTGAGATTTTCCTCGATGGACAGGTGGCGCCGGGAACGCGCGCGACTCTCGAAAGCCGGTTGAAAGATCCACAGATTTTGCAGGCGCGGCTTGATGATCCGGTGAAGAAGGTGAATGACGGGTTGATCGGGGGGCTTGTTCTAGGGGCGCCGGAATTTCAGCGACGCTAGCGCCGACCGAAGCGCACTGCATCGATTTAAGCGCCGACGTTAGTCTAATGGGAGATTCGAATATGCAAATCTCGAGGCGATATTTTCTAAAGAACGGCGCTATCGCGATGCTGGGCATGGCGTCGTTGCCGTCGTTTTTGCAGCGCGCTGTAGCTGCGACGGCCGCAACCGGCAAGAAAAAAATGGTGGTGCTATTTCAGAGGGGCGCGATGGACGGGCTGAACGTTGTGGTCCCGTTCGGCGAACGCAACTACTACGCGATGCGCCCGACGATTGCAATTCCCCCGCCACAGAATGGCAGCACCGATGCCGCGCTCGATCTCGATGGATTCTTTGGGCTGCACCCAAGCCTGCAGCCGCTCCAGCCGCTCTTTCGCAAGGGACAGCTTGCCATCGTGCAGGCCGTCGGGTCGCCCGATCCGACGCGCTCACACTTCGACGCGCAGGACTTCATGGAGTCTGGTACTCCCGGTCTGAAGGCGACCGACAACGGCTGGCTGAATCGCGCGCTGCTGGCGATGCCCGAAGAAAAGCCTTCGCCGTTCCGCGCGGTTGCGTTCGGCCCCTACCTGCCGCGGACGCTTCAAGGGAGTTCCCCGGCGGTGGCGATTCCCGACCTGAAGCAATTCAAGATGAATGGGCCGCAGCAGACGGTGGAAGGCGGCTTTGAAGCAATGTACGCGCAGACGGTGGATGCGGCGATGCGCGGAGTCGGCAACGAGACGTTCGAAGCGATCGATCAGTTGAAGAAGATTAATCCCGATTCGTATCAGCCGGACAACGGCGCGGAATATCCGAAAAATCGCTTCGGCCAGAGCCTCCAGGAAATTGCCGAGCTGTTCAAAGCAAACGTGGGGCTCGAGGTTGCGTTCCTCGATAGCGGCGGCTGGGACCACCATGTGAATGAAGGCGGCGTGCAGGGGCAGCTCTCGAATTTGCTGCGCGACCTGGGGCAGGGAATAGCGGCGTTTCATCAGGACATGGGCGATCGCATGGGCGAGGTGGTGTTCGTGAGCATGTCGGAGTTCGGACGCACGGCGCGCGAGAATGGAAATCGCGGCACCGATCACGGCCACGCGAATTGCATGTTCGTGATGGGAGGCGGCGTGAAGGGCGGCAGGGTTTATTCACGCTGGCCAGGGATGAGCGAAGGCGAACTTTATCAGGGGCGCGATCTCGCCGTCACGACCGATTATCGCAGCGTCATCGGTGAAATCATGACGAAGCATTTGGGGAACCGCGATCTTAAGACGGTTTTTCCCGGTTTTGCGAACGACCCAAAACAATTCCTAGGGATGATCAAAACCTAAGGCTTTATTTTCGGGAACTGCGCTCTCCCTTCCGGTATCCTGTCCGGTATGAAATCACGCTCGCGGTCTGCCATTCGGGCGCTGTGCTTCGTATCCGCAGGGATTTTATTTCTGCGAACGGCGCACGCGCAGGTGACGACCTCCCAATACAACAACGCTCGAACGGGCGCGAACCTGAGCGAAACAGGCCTGACTCCGAGTAGCGTGAATGCTAATCACTTCGGGAAGCTATTCGCGCTGCCGGTTGACGGCGATGTTTACGCACAGCCGCTTTACGTGCCGAACGTGGATATTCCGGGCAAGGGCAGGCACAACGTCGTCTTCGCAGCCACCGAACGCGACAGTGTCTACGCTTTCGATGCCGAAGGTCGGCCCTCTTCCCCGTTGTGGCAGACCAGCTTCCTCAATGCGGCTGCACATGTCACTTCCGTTACCGTCGCAAACGTCGCGTGTCCATTCATCACGCCGGTGATCGGAATCACTTCCACGCCGGTAATTGATTTGTCCTCGGGGACCATTTACGTACTGGCGAGGACCAACGAAGGCGGGCGGTTTGTGCAACGGTTGCATGCACTGGCGATTACCACAGGGGCGGAGAAGTTTGGAGGGCCGGTGGAGATCCGCGCGTCAGTACAAGGCAACAAGTTCCTGGGCATTCAAGGGACGGTGGAATTCGATCCGCTGCGAGAAAATCCCCGCGCTGCTCTCCTACTCGTGAACGGGAGAGTTATTCTCACGTGGGCGTCGTCGTGCGACGTGGGACCCTATCATGGCTGGATCATGGCGTACGACGCGCAAACGCTGGCACAAACAGCGGTATTCAACACTTCGCCGGACAGCGAAGAGAGCGGAATCTGGGGCGGGGATACAGGGCCTGCGGCCGACGACCAGGGAAATGTGTTTGTCTCGACGGGAAATGGGAAATTCGACGCGGCTTCCGCGAATGGCCGCGATTACGGCAACAGCGTTCTCCGGCTGAGTCTTACGCGCAACAGTTTGGCGGTGCGCGATTTCTTCACTCCTTTCAACCAGCAAAAGCTGAACGACGGCGACTACGATCTTGGCTCGGGCGGACCGGTGCTGTTGCCCGATCAAACGGGAACGCACCAACACGTATTGGTTGTGGCAGGCAAAGGCGGAGGAATCTATGTGATCGACCGAGACCGCATGGGAAAATTCCGCGAAGGCGACGACAGTCACGCCGTGCAGGCGATTCAAACGGACGACAGTGCATTTGGCGCGCCCGCCTACTGGAATGGGCATCTGTTTTTCCTGATCAGCGACGAGCCGCTGAAAGACTTCGCCGTGAAGGACGGGAAACTTTCGCAGCAGCCGGTGGCGCAGGCCAGCCTGAAGTTCAGCGACCCAGGCGCAACGCCGACCGTGTCCGCAAACGGATCGAAGAACGCAATCGTCTGGGTGATCGAAACGAAGGGCTGGCGGTCGCAGGACCGCCAAGCAGTACTTCATGCCTATGACGGCTCGAACGTGGCGCACGAACTCTACAACAGTGAGCAAGAAAGCGCGCGCGATCGCGCGGGGGCCGCGCTGCGTTTTACTATTCCTACGGTTGTCGATGGAAGGGTTTACATCGGCACGAAACGCGAGGTGGACGTGTACGGCCTGCTCTCATCGGGAAAGAAATAGCAGAACGCGTCGTTAACGAGCGCCGCCGTTGATCCAGTCTTCCTTCGCGCGAGACAAAGCCAAGATGACGGGCTTAACCCGTCGCCAGGAAGGCGTGCGAAGGACGCGGTCTGGGTGCCTAACTTTTCGCAGTCTTGATGCGCATGCCGTAGAACGAACGGTAGATGAAGACAAACGATACGACGAAGAAGCCCGCCGCCAGCACGTTCGTTAAATTCGCACCGGCGTCCGCAGTCAGCTTCACAGCCAACTCCACCGCCAGCAAGCCGAAGAGTGTGGTGAACTTGATTACCGGATTCAGCGCCACCGAAGAAGTGTCCTTGAACGGATCGCCCACCGTATCGCCCACAACCGTGGCGTCATGAAGCGGCGTGCCTTTTTGTTTTAGCTCCACCTCGACGATTTTCTTCGCGTTGTCCCACGCGGCGCCGGCGTTCGCCATGAAGATAGCCTGATAAAGGCCGAAGATGGCGATCGAAATCAAATAGCCGACGAAGAAGAACGGTTCGATGAAGGCGAACGCGAGTGTGGCGAAAAACACCGCGATGAAGATGTTCAGCATGCCTTTCTGCGCATACTGCGTGCAAATCTCGACGACTTTCTTGCTGTCGGCGACAGAGGCTTTCGCGTCGCCGTCGAGCTTGATATTCGCTTTGATGAACTCGACGGCGCGATAGGCTCCCGTTGTCACCGCTTGTGTGGAAGCGCCCGTAAACCAATAAATAATGGCTCCCCCGGTGATAAGGCCGAGGAAAAACGGGGCGTGCAAGAGCGAGAGTTTATCGACGTTTTGTGTGACGCCGTTTGTGAGCGCCATGATGATGGAGAAAATCATGGTGGTGGCACCCACTACGGCTGTGCCAATTAAGACAGGCTTTGCGGTGGCTTTGAACGTGTTTCCCGCCCCGTCGTTTTCTTCGAGCAGATCTTTGGCGCGGGCGAAATTCGCGTCGAACTTGTAGTCGTTCTTGATTTCCTGCTGGATGTTGGGGATGGTCTCGATCAGCGAAAGCTCGTAGACGGATTGCGCGTTGTCGGTCACTGGGCCATAGGAATCGACGGCGATAGTCACCGGGCCCATGCCCAAGAAGCCGAAAGCCACGAGGCCGAAGGCGAACACCGGCGCGGCGATCATCAGGCTTCCCAGTCCGAAAGTAGAGACGAGGTAGCCGACGGTCATGAGCGCCACCATCGCGAGGCCCAGATAATATCCGGAGAAATTGCCTGCCACGAAGCCCGAAAGAATTCCGAGCGATGCGCCACCCTCTTCCGCGGAAGTTACAACCTCGCGCACATGGCGCGATTCAGTCGACGTGAATACTTTCACCAGCTCGGGGATCACGGCTCCCGCGAGCGTGCCGCAGGAGATGATGGTCGCCAACTTCCACCATTGGGTCCCGTCGCCGAGGTCCGGAATGATGTAGTAGGAGATGACGTAAGTCATGGCGATCGAAACGATCGACGTGATCCACACCAGCGAAGTGAGCGGCGCTTCGAAATTTATTTTGTCGGCATTCGCGTAGCGTGCTTTAGCGATGGCGCCGTTGATGAAGTAGGCCAGAGCGCTCGCGACCAGCATGGCGATGCGCATTACGAAGATCCAAACCAGCAGCTGGACTTGCACGAACGGGTCTTTCACAGCGAGAAGGATGAACGTGATCAGCGCGACGCCAGTGACGCCGTAAGTCTCGAATCCATCGGCGCTTGGCCCTACCGAGTCGCCGGCGTTATCGCCGGTGCAGTCGGCGATTACGCCGGGGTTGCGCGCGTCGTCTTCCTTGATTTTGAAAACAATCTTCATCAAGTCCGAGCCGATGTCAGCAATCTTGGTAAAGATGCCACCCGCGATGCGTAGCGCGGCAGCACCCAGTGACTCACCAATCGCAAAACCGATAAAGCAAGGGCCGGCGTAACTTGCAGGAATAAAAAGCAGAATGAAGAGCATCATCAGCAGTTCGACACTGATCAACATCATCCCGATGCTCATTCCGGCTTCGAGAGGGATCCGGGAGATCGGATACGGTTTGCCGCGAAGACCCGCGAATGCGGTGCGCGAATTCGCGAATGTATTCACGCGAATACCGAACCACGCCACGCCGTAACTTCCAGCGATTCCAACCACGCTAAAAAGCAAAATGATGATCACTCGGATCGCTTCGTATTTCAGCAGCACGCCGAAATAAAGGACAATCACCACCGCAATGAATGCTTCGAGCAGAAGAAGGAATTTCCCCTGGGTAATGAGATACGTCTTGCAGGTTTCGTAGATCAGCTCGGAGATTTCACGCATGGAGCGATGCACGGGCAGATTCTTGAGGCGGCTGTAGATCGTCAATCCGAACGCGAGCCCAAAGACACAAAAAAGGATACCGAAGAGCAGGAGCGTGTGGCCGTCGACACCCAGAAATTTAACCGAGGAGAGGTCGGGAAGCTGGAGGTTCGCTTCGCCCCCGGGTGCTTCGCCCGGTTGTTGGGCGCGAACGGCTGAGGCGCTGACGAAGATGCAAATGGCGATTCCCGCTGCAATGCTGCCAAGCCGGCTTGCCAGCGAGATGATCTTCGCGAAACTCAGCCTCGTAGCGACGTTCGCGCGCCGACGCCCGCTCACACCTCGAAACTCGTACAAACCTGCATCCTTCGACATTCTTCCTCCGGGTTAAGACTCCTGGACGGGAGCCTACAATCGCGAGAAGTTACCGAACCGAACGAACTCTTGTAGCAGGATTCGCGCCATTCGTCAAGAAAATAGGCCTTTTACGCGGGTCCGAGCAAACTGCACGGCGCGGGATTATGGCGTCAAAATTGAGCTACAGCGGCGTTGATGCGCACAGTCTGACCTCTGCGGTCGAGGATGAGAAGCCGCGTCTCCGCCGGCTTGCCGTGAAGAGCTTCGAGCACTTGACCGATTGTCGCTCCGCTGGTTTTGAGATCACCCACTTGAATGAGCTTGTCGCCCGGCCGGACTTCGTCCAAAAGCTTCCGGCCGTTCCGTTCGGCAATGCCAACGACGGTAAAGCCGCCGTTTATCTCGGGATCAATCGTTATCGGGACTTGGTCAAGGTCGTGAGAATCGAGCGGCGCTTGCGGCTTCCAATAAGTGGCGTTTTCGGCGTAATCGATCTCGACGCGGAACGATTTCAGAATATTGCCGCCGATCCATCCGACGACGGGTTCAGGAGCTTTTTTCGAGTACCACGCGAAAACATCCTCGTGGTCGCTATCGACCGCGTTTCGATAGCCGACCATCCCCACCTGTTGAAGCTTCATACTGCCCAGCAGTAGTTCTGGCGCTCGCGCAACGATAGCAGTTGCCTCGTCGATAGCACCGTTCATATTTGCGTCGCCTACGGCGCCGGTGCCGCGCAACCAACCGGGATTTTGCGCGATCCAAGTTTCGACGACTGGTTTCGAGAACCAAGTGTAAGCCGCGCCGTTATCAATGGCGGCCGCGTAAGTTTCGCCGGCGATCTTTATATCGACGGAGATCATTCCCGTTTCGTGGTTGACGCGGCAAGATACCAGCGTGCCTTCGTGGCGCAAGGATCTGGGTGGAGCGAGCGTCAGAGTTCGTTTGGCGTAGTCCAGCAATACGTCGTAGTTCTGCAGGATCGTGGACGGAAGCGTAGCTTCGATATCATGCTCGCCAGAGAGCACAGTGTTGCCGGGAAGCCCCGCGATACTGATCTTTTCTTCGTCGAAGATGAGCGGCATCCCTCCGAGCCGGATATGAATATGCTTCGCTTCATCAAGATGCAAACCGTCGATGAGCGAGCGCGCTACAACAAGATCGGCGCCCCCGCCGCTGTCCATGAACGCGTGCACCTTCCGGCCTTTTCCGCCGTCAGCTGTGAACTCGAGATCGACAAAAACACGGTTGTGATCCAACGTAAAAGGGACCGTGACTGAACGCAGCTGTTTTTGTTCTGGTGCGTATACCACCGAGGCGCTCAAGGCAATTCCCGCGAAAAAAACTGTAACGTCGCGCCGCATGCCTCAGGGCGTCGTAACGCTATCGAGGTGAACTTCAAAAAACATCAGCGGTTCTTTGGTAGGTACCTTAACCGCGTCCGGCACGTAGAGCGTCCCTTTGGGGACGATTGCCATATGGCGGCTTAAATTGAAGTAAAGGAAACCATGAACCGTGCTGCGCGGCGGAATCACGTCGGCATCGAGAGCTAGCGGGCGCAGTATACCGGTGAGCGTTTCCGTTTTGGAGTCGCGGCCGGGAAGAAGGACTGGAAAGCGGCGCGTGGTTGGTCCTGCCACACCCTTGGGATGCGCAACAAAATTGGCCACCTGTTCCGGCCTCAGCCAGTCCACTTGCTCGCGGCCGGAATCGAGCTGGAATTCGAGCTGCACAGTTTCCAGGTTCACGCGGATGGGCTGGGTTGATTCGTTCAGGATGAAGACCTCGAGCGGCAAAATTCCCAGCGGCAATGGGTTCGCTTTGCCGAACTTCTCCTTTGCGCGCTCCGGCTCGACATAAGGATCGGCGGAAATCATCATGCCGTCGTGCCGGTCGTGCGCGAGGACTTTCAGAGAAGTCCCGGCGGGCTTATCCGTTTGCGCGAAAGCGCACGAGAAGGCGATCAAGATTCCCATGACGATGGCCAGAGATTTCATGGTCCACCCAATCCTTTTACCCACGACTTGTTTTCGGATGCCTGAAATGGTGCGGGAAGTTGTGCGCGTTCCGCGCCCGCAGCGCCTATAATACTCGGTTTGCGCGCGGATGAAAGTCTATCAAGGCGGCGTACGCTCGACACCGAATGTACTTCCTGTATCGCATCCTGACGGCGGCAGGCATGTTCGTTCTCGCGCCGTACTTTGCCCTACGGGGCTGGAGGCGGGGCGAAGCATCGCGAGGTGTCCGCGAGAGGTTGGGTATTCTGCCGCCGGAAATTGTCGCGCGCGCTGCGGCGTCTCCTGGCGCCATTTGGGTCCACGCCGTTTCAGTGGGCGAAGTGCTGGCGGCGATCCCGCTCGTCGAAGGACTGAAGCGCCGCTTTCCAGAACGCGCCATCTTCGTTTCAACCACTACGGAAACCGGCCGGCGGCTCGCAGAGCAGCGGTTGCAGTCGGCCGACGGCATTTTTTATTTTCCGCTCGATTGGGTTGTGCCCGTGCGTCGCGCCCTTCGCGCGATTCGGCCGGCGATGATCGTCATGATGGAAACTGAAATCTGGCCGAACTTTCTGCGGGAGTCGCGGCGCCTGGGAATTCCTGTGATTTTCGCGAACGCCCGCATATCTGAGCGATCGTTAGCGAGATTCAGCCGCTGGAAATTTCTCGTTGGCGAGTTTTACAAATGCACGCTGGGCGACGCTCAGCTCTTTCTCGCGCAGACCACCGACGACGCCGTGCGCCTCTCGGAAATGGGAGCGCCCGACGGCCGCGTTGAGGTCACCGGTAACCTGAAATATGACGGCGAGCCACCTGCAGCGTCGCCATTTGCCTCCTGGCTCGACGCTCAGGTTCGCGCGCAGGAGCGTTGGCCGGTGCTCGTTGCTGGAAGCGTGCTGGCCGAAGAAGAGCAGTCCGTTTTGGAGGCTTACGACGTAGTACAACGCCAGTGGCGGCGCGCGTTGCTCGTCCTTGCCCCGCGCAAGCCAGACCACTTCGACGCTGCCGCTGAAATCGTCGCCGAAGCCGGGTGGAAGGCGATTCGCCGAAGCCGGCTGGACACATCCGCGTCACTCGATGAAAATGCGGATGTGCTTCTTCTCGATAGCATCGGCGAGCTTGCCGCGTTGTATTCGCTGGCGGACGCAGTTTTTGTCGGCGGTTCGCTCGTGCCCTCGGGTGGGCATAATATTTTGGAGCCTGCCTGGTTTGGGCGCCCTCCCGTATTTGGCCCTTCGATGGAGAATTTCCGCGACATGGCCGACCAATTTCTTTCCGCGCATGCGGGGATTCAGGTAGCCAGCGGCCCGCAACTCGGCAAGACTTGGGTGCAACTGATCGAGGACACTCCAACGAGAGAACGCATGGGCAAGTCCGCGCGCGAACTCTCGGAGCGTAATCGGGGAGCTACCGCGCGGTGTCTCGATCGAATCGGTGGGATTCTTGACGATAAAGAGTTCCGCCCATGAATTTAAAGGATTCTCTTCTATGGCCGTTCTCGCTTCCATACGGGGCATTAGCTCACCTGCGCTCGCGCCTCTATCGCCGAGGCGTTTTGAAGCAGCGACGTCTCAACGGCAAAGTCATCAGCGTAGGCAATCTCACCGTCGGTGGAACCGGCAAGACCCCTATGGTGATGTGGATCGCCGACCGGCTGCTCAATGAAGGAAAGAGCGTGGGCATTCTCACGCGTGGTTACCGTGGCGAACGTGTGGCGAGTTCGAATTCAAACGACGAAGGCGGAGCGCGCACTGAAATTTCAAGCGACGAAGTGCGAATGTTGAAGGATCGCCTCGGAGCCTCCGTGAGTTTAGGCGTGGGAGCCGACCGCTTCGAACAAGGGCAGCGACTCGCGAAGCTTGGAGTGAAATGGTTCGTGCTCGACGACGGCTTCCAGCATCTTCAACTCGCGCGCGACGTTGACATTGTGCTGATCGACGCAACCGATCCGTTTGGCGGTGGCCGCTCGCTTCCTGCCGGGCGTATGCGCGAGTCCAAGACGGCTCTGCGACGCGCCGACGTCATTGTCATCACGCGCAGCAATTACTCTCCGGCCGTGGAAGCGGCGCTGCGCCGCGATACGGAGGCCCCGATTTTTTACGCGCGCACGGAGTTCGATTCAATTCGAGGTGTTTGGAGCGAGCGCCTAAACGAAGAAGCCGCTCGCCAGCGAAAACTGTTCGCGTTCTGCGGCATCGGCAATCCGCCGCAGTTCGTCGCCGATCTGCGCGATTGGGGCTTTCAAGTTTCAGGCCATCGTTTTTTCCCGGACCACCATCGCTACACGCAACGCGACGCCGACGAAGTTGAAAAGGCCGCGCGGGCCGTGGGCGCTACGAGCGTGATTTGCACGGAAAAGGATCTATCGAAACTCTCTAACATTCACTGGCGCGCGTGCGATCTCTTCGTGTGCCGCATTTCGCTGCACATCGAGCGCGAAGGCGATTTTTGGCGCGAAGTGATGACCAAGGTGGAAGCCCGCTCGGACGCCAAGAAATGAGCGAAAAGAGGAGTGGAAGAACCGTAAGCGACTGGCACTCGATTGCCGGTTTTGTCCGCGCTGTGATACTTTTCGTCGCTACGTCGCATGGCGCGTTTCGGGAGTCGCGTTGAGCATCGAGCGAAAACCAGCGAGACTGCGAATCCAGCGGACCTCCGGATCGGCTGCCGACAGCAGCATCGATCTCACACGCCTGCTTGACGTCGTCGCGGCGTTTTCGCGCCAAACAGTCTGCGTCATCGGCGATCTCGTCCTCGACGAATTTGTAGCCGGCCAAATTTCGCGTGTTTCGCGCGAAGCTCCCGTCCTGATCCTTCGTCACCGCCGCACTGAGGCTTATCCCGGCGGCGCAGCGAATGCCGTCAACAATCTGGCAGACCTGGGCGCGCGCGTGCTCCCCGTGGGCATCGTCGGCGGCGACGAAAGCGGTCGATCACTGGTTGAGTATTTCCGCCGTAAGAGTGTCGACACTTCCGGCGTCGTGCAATCGCGGAGCTGGGTCACTACAACGAAAACGCGTTACCTCGCAGGTTGGACCCACACCACTGAACAACAAGTGCTCCGAGTGGACCGTGAGCCGAATGCAGTGCCTCCAGCCAAAGTACAGGAAACGATCGAACGCAAGGGCCGCGCGGCGGCGAATCGCGCGAACGCCGTACTAATTTCCGACTATGGTTTGGGCGCCGTTACGCCCGCCCTGGTTCGCAAACTCGGGGCAAAACTTGTCACGCTCGATTCACGTTACCGTCTGCTTGATTTCCGCAACGCGGGAGTTACAGCCGCTACTCCTAACGAACCGGAACTGGAAGCCGCCTACCAAGCGCATGTCGGCACCGATATAAGCAAGCTCGATGCCCTCGGTGAACGCGCTCTGCGGGATTTAGGCTTGGCTGCACTAGCCGTCACGCGCGGTAAGGACGGCATGGCCGTCTTCGAGCGCGCGCATCCGCCTCGCCACATACCCATCTATGGCTCCGACGCGCCCGTGGATGTAACCGGCGCGGGAGACACCGTGATTGCTGTTTTCACGCTCGCGCTCGCCGCGGGAGCGTCGCACCTGGAAGCCGCGCACCTGGCAAACTACGCCGGCGGTATCGTCGTGATGAAGCGGCGCACCGCCTCCGTAACTCGCGCGGAACTCGAAACCGCTTTGCGCCGTGAGGCCACGGCGCTCCTCTGAAGCCTTGATGGATACCCGCGAAAAAATCCTCTCGCGCGAAGGACTGCACGACGTTCTCGACGAGCATCGCCGCGCTCATCGCAAAATTGTTTTTGCGAATGGAGTGTTCGATCTTCTTCACGCCGGACACGTCCGCTACCTGCAGGCCGCGCGAAACGAGGGAGATGTCCTCGTTGTCGGCGTCAACTCCGATGCCAGCACGCGAAAGTTGAAAGGCGAGAGTCGGCCGATCCTTACCGAGCGCGCCCGCGCGGCTCTCGTTGCGGCGCTCGAAGCCGTAAGTTACGTGGTCGTTTTCGACGAGGCCGACGTGAACGCGCTCTTGCGCGAGTTTCAACCAGACGTGCACGCCAAGGGCACCGATTACACCGCCGACACGGTTCCAGAGCGCGAATTGGCGCGGCTCCTTGGAATTCGCATAGCCATCGTTGGCGATCCCAAGCGCCATTCCACTCGCGCCCTGCTCGCCCGACTGCGTGACCACAACAATGGCTAATCTCGCCGCCGGGCCGCGGTTTCTGCTCGTCCGGCTCGGTTCTTTCGGAGATATCATTCACGCACTTCCTGCGGCGGCGGCCCTTCGCGACGCGTTTCCATCTGCGCGCATCGACTGGATCGTTGACCCGCGTTGGAGCAGGCTGCTCGAAGGAAATCCCGATTTGAACAAAGTGATTCACGCCGATCGCGCAAGCATGGGCGGGATCGGTTCTACAATCCGCAAACTTCGCGCCGCGAAATACACTTGCGCGATTGATTTTCAAGGGCTTTACAAATCGGCGCTTCTCGCCGTTTCTTCGGGGGCGCCGCGCCGTATTGGTTTCCAATCGAGTTACGCGCGCGAGGGTCCGGCTGCGTGGTTTTACACGGATCGCGTGAACCCGCGCGGGGCGCACAAAGTGGAGCACAACTTCACACTCGTCGAGCAAGCTGGCGCCGCGAAAACCGCGCCGCGATTTCCGATCGCGATTCACGCCGAAGATGACGAGGTGGTCGCGCGCGAATTGGCCGCCCAAAATCTCAGGGAGTTCTTCGTGCTGAATCCGGGCGGAGGCTGGCGCTCGAAATGTTGGCCGGCGGAGCGATATGGCGAGCTACACCGTGCGCTCGCCGCGCGTTACGGCTGGCGCGGAGTAGTCAGCTTCGGTCCAGGTGAAGAGGCTCTGGCGCAAGCGGTAGTTGCCGCGTCGGGAAGTTCGCAACCAGTCAAGTTGGCCCTCGCTCTTGGGCCGCTAATGGCACTGATGCGTCGTACGAAGTTCGTGGTATCTGCGGATACGGGCCCACTGCACCTCGCGTCGGCGCTTGGCGCACCGGTGGTCGGACTCTTCGGCCCAACGGACCCTTCGCGGAACGGGCCGTATTCTTCCGAAGATGTCGTGGTGCGAAATCCGCAGGCGAGCGAAACGACGTACGATCGCGGCGCGTCTTATGCGAACTCGATGCTTTCGATCACCGTGGACCAAGTGCTCGATGCCGTCGAGCGCAGACTCAGGAGTCGCGCTTGAGTGGTGAGCGAAAATTCTGGATGCGCTGGCGCGTGCGCCTGGGGTATCCACTCGCCGTGATTTACTGGCTGCTAGCGACGCCGTCGCCTCGCTGGATTCTAATCGGTGGCAGCATCGCGTTGATTGGGCTTCTCGTGCGCGCCATCGCCGCCGGCTACTTGCGCAAGAGCGAGGAACTCGCCACCTCCGGTCCTTACGCGCGCACTCGGAATCCACTTTATTTTGGCAGCTCGCTTCTGGCCGCGGGTTTTGCGATTGCAGGAGGTTCGTGGTGGGCCGCTGGCGTGGTAATGGTGTATTTCGCGGTTTTCTACTACGCCGTGATGCGCAACGAAGAAGAAGAACTTCGCGAGCGCTACGGTTCCGCGTTCGAAGAATACGCCGCCCGCGTCCCTCTTTTTTTCCCTCGTTCGTTTGATTCACATTCGGGCATTGGGGCGCGCGCTAGTCCACCCGCGAAGGAATTTTCGTGGTCGCAATACCGGCGCAATCGCGAATATCAGACTCTCATCGGAACCATTGCAGCGTTGGGGTTCGTCTGGCTGCGGGTGTGGCTGCCGGTCTGGGTGCCGTGGTTTCGGCGTTGAGTCTACTGCAAGCGGTAAACAGAGTGCATAACGCGCTGGAATTTTGGCCGGTAGAGTAAATCGAACGCGCGCTCTTTCCCCGGAAACAGTTTCAGCGCGAAGCGCCGGGTCGCCGCGATCATTTCCGCCGCTTCCTCGGCCGCCAAATCACCGTCCGCGATGGATTCAATCGTGAGTTGAACCAGAATTCGCAAGCGGCGAATTCGCCGGCTCTCCTCATCTATCTCTTCCTTCGTCGGAACTCTCGGTTGGCGGCTGGTCATCGTCCGCAATAATTGTGACACTGGACTATAGGGCTGGCAATAGTACGCGAGGACACTGTACGAATGGGTTGTCCGTAAGACGGCTAATTCGGTTGCGCTTCGCTAAACGCGTGCACGGCGATATTTTTTCCATCGGTGAGCGCTGTGACGGCTCCGTCGCGATCCGTTCTCAGTAACCGCACGCCGGAGCGTTTGTACCTTTCAACTACATTCGCGGCAGGATGGCCGAATGGGTTCGCGTCTCCCACGGAAACCACCGCCACCCGAGGCGCGGCGGCTGCGAGAAATAGCTCAGTGGAAGACGTCTTGCTACCGTGATGCGGCACTTTAAGAAAATCCGCCGCGAGCGGAGCGTTGTCCTTCACGAGCTTGTCTTCCACTTTGTTCTGAATGTCGCCTGGAAGCAGAAAGCGCACTTGGTCGTCTGCCAGTCGCAAGACGAGCGAATCGTCGTTCGATGCTTGGGGCACGGCGGTTGCGTCGGCAGGCCACAGAAAATCTCCATCCACGCCAGCCCAGTTGAAATGCGCACCGCTCGTCTTATGCACGATTGCAACGCCACGCGCATGAGCTTCTCGAAGCAGGCTTTCAAACGCGGGCGTCTCTTCGTCGCGGCCCACCCAAAGTTCGAGCACACGGAAATTCTCGAGTACGCTGTGCAGCCCGTCGAGATGATCGTGATGCGCGTGCGTCAGCGCCACCACGTCGAGCGACTTCAAGCCTCGCGACCATAGATACGGGGACACAACCTGCTCGCCGATGTCCACGCCCGATCGATGCCCGCCCACCCATTCGGATCCGGGTTGCCCCCCGCCATCGATCAGCATCGTCCGGCCGTCGGGGAACGCCGTGAATATCGAGTCACCCTGGCCCACATCGAGGACGCTCACCTCGAGTTTCCCCTTCTGGATCACCGGTGCAAACGGGTGTGTCGCTACGATGATGCTGAGCAACGCGAGCGCTGCAGAGGCGATCCATTCAGCTGGCCGTATCGCTGGCGGGAGGCCGCGTCGCGCGGTACGAGTCGCTCGATTTGCGGCTACGGCTCGCGCGGTCGCCACAAGGCAAACAAATCCTCCGAAGAAAAGAATCACGAGCCACCACGGCGGCCCGGGGATCCGGTAAGAAACCCGGGGCCAGCGGCTGAACCACCCGACGGTCGCCAGCAGTCCACTCGCGAAGAACCCAAGAATCTTCGCGAGCGCTAGTGCGAGGCGTCCCCATACAAACGTCGCCAGCAAAGTGAGGAAGCCCAAGGGCACTATAAAACCCGTCAAAATTACCGCGGGAATGTTGCTCAGCGGCCCCGCCAAACTGATACGATGAAAATCCAGCGCCAGCAGCGGCAGCATTCCCCATTGAATCACCAGCGAGAGAAGCACGATTTCCCATAGTCGAAGTCCGGCGCGAATCGGCAGCGCGACGATCGCGCGCGCTCGCGACGAAAGCCGTTGCGGCAAACGCGCGGCGACCCATTGTGCGGCGGCCCGAGTTTCGATTCTGAATTGCGCGATCTTGGGTGCATGCGCCGCATCGCGAGTCACATCGCCCAAATGCGCAAGCCCAGCGCGATACAGCGCGCTCGTACGGTCCATCCACGGGAGCGCGAGGCCGGCGATCACTCCGGCGGCAACGAAAGAAAGTTGGAAACTCGAATCAATCAAGGAAACTGGCTTCCAGAAGAGAATCACGAGCGCTGCGAGCGCCACAGTGTTCAGCAATTCGACGCGACGAAATAGCGGCCGTGCGCAAAGATAGAGCGCCGCCATCAGTGCGGCGCGCAGGATTGGCGGCCGATCCTGAACGAGTCCCACATACGCGGCGAGCACCACCACCGTGATAATGCTGGTTTGAACGATCGAGAATCGCAGCCGCCGGCAAATCCAGAACAGAAACGCGGCGAGGGCTCCCACGTGAAGCCCCGCGACCACGAGAACATGGTATGCCGCCGTTTTTTGAAACGCGATGACCACGTCCGAGTCGACGAAGCTGCGGTCGCCCAGCAGCATCGCCCGCAGCAGGGCCTTCTGCTCGTGCTGGCCCGCGAAGAGGGAATCGAGACGTGCCAGCATGTCCCCGCGCGCTCGTGCCAGGCGCTGTAAGAGTGTCGGCGACGGCCGGTCCACTAAACTCAGCAAATCGGCGCTACGCAGCGAGCCGATGAGATCGACGTTCTGTCGCGCAAGAAATCCTTGTAAGTCAAACGCTCCCGGATCGAGGAAGTTTCGTGGTGGCCGCGCGCGCACGAGCGCCTCGACGCGATCGCCCGCCCGCAAGCCTGGTGGCGCTTCGACAACTTTGCCCCCGCCGTACAGATTAGCGCGCAGACCGCCCCGCACGGCGATGGGCGTACCCGCTGCTTCCACTTCCTCCAGCTCAATTTCGTAGCGATGGCCCCATGGCAGGGTCATGGGATCTTCGCGCAGCCGGCCGCGCCATCGCAGTGGCTCGCTCGTGTCGAGCGGCAGCGCGCCGGTCGCCGACGAAATCAGACGCGTCACGTGATTTGCAGGCACCGCGCTTCGCTCGACGCCGAATGCCAGCGCGCCCAGCGCCGTCCAGCAAGTAAGAGCAAGCACCCATGCCGCAGCCACGAGCTGCCGCCAGAGCAGAATTCCCGCGAGGAGGATTGCAATACTTGCCGCCGCGAAGCAGATCTTCGGGGACGCCGCCCAGCGGCTCGAAACGCCGATCCCGGCGGCAAACGCCGCGGCGATCCACAACGTAGGCAGTTTCATTCGCGTCGGCGGAGCCGCACCACGGTTTCCATGTGAAATGTCTGCGGAAAGAGATCGAAGATATGGACGTCTGCGAGCTCGTATCCTGCAGCGCTGATTAATTTCAGATCACGCGCTAGTGTTGGCGGGTCGCACGAAACGTAAGTAATTCGCGCAGCACCAATGCGGGCTAGTCGCTGGGCTGCTCCGGGCGCTATCCCCGCGCGCGGAGGGTCGAGAATTACAAGTTGGGGCCGTTCTTTGAATCGATCGAGAAACCTCTCCACCTCCGCCGTGCGAACTTCAACGGTGCCCTGGCCGCGAACATTGCTCTCCAGATCGCGCGTCGCGGCCGGATTCGACTCGACGGCGATTACTCGCTCGTATCGTTTTGTAAGCGGCACCGAAAAAAATCCCACACCCGCGTAAAGATCCAGCGCCAGCCGCCCGCCGGGATCGCGATCGACTACTTCCTGCACCATCTCGCCGACCAGAAAACTGTTCACCTGAAAAAACGAGAAATGCCCGACGCGAAATTTTACACCGCGAGCTTCCGTTTCGATGAAGCCGGGTCCGAAAAGCTCCATCCGGTCGCGCCCCGGATCGTGAAACAGCAAGCTCTCAATCCCCGGCACAATTCGCCGAAAAGTTTCAGCCAACTCCGCTCCGCGGGTAGGGAATCCAGCGAAAGTCGCTGTGACCAAGAGCCTCGCGTCGCCGGCGTCCGCACCCTCGGAAGTAAACGCTTCGACTTCTCGCAAGTTCTTCGGCAGCGTACCGTCCGCCAGTGCTTCGCGCAGCGCGAGAAGTACACGAAGAAGCGATGGCGAGAGAATCGGACAATCCTTAACTGCGCACAGCACCGTAGAATTCGCGCGAAAATAACCGATGGCAAGTTTCGCGCCACGATTGGCGTCCCCGGCCTCATCGCTGAACGGTCGAACTTTCCACTGCGCGCGATTCCGGTAGCCCCAAGGTTGATTTGCGTGAACCGTAACCTCGCCCTGCCATTCGATTCCGCCAAGGCGCCGCAGCGTCTCTCGCAAAATGCCGGTCTTGTAGCGGAGTTGGTTTTCGTAGGAAAAGTGCTGGTAATCGCATCCGCCGCAATCGCCAAAATGTTGGCAGTGCGGCTCGACGCGCTCGGGAGAAGCCTCAAGCACCCGCTCGAGGCGCGCGCGAACGAACTTCGTTTTTTGCTCGACCGGCTCGATAGTGACGCGCTCGTCCGGTAGGACGAACGGAACGAAAATCGTGGAACCACTGTGGTGCGCGAGCCCCTCGCCTCCGTAGACGAGTTTCTCGATCTTCACATCTTCAAAAATCTGCTTTGCGATTGTGTCGTTCGGTGCGGCCATGGGTTTCGTAATTGCCGCCTCGCGTTTAGTTTTTTGCTCTACGTCAAATAAAAGAGGCTCAGGCGCGGCACGCCGAAGTGCTCGAAAAGCCGCTTCTGCGTGTATTGCCGTTCGAGCTGCGCCAGTTGCTCCGCCGTCATTTTACGCCGGTAAGGCGCGAGCGAGCGATCCATTTCGCGACGAATCGCAAGCATCGCTTCTTCATCCGCATCGGCCGAAAGCGCCGCCGTCAGTTTTTCTTCCACCACAGTGAGACGACGCTCCACATCTTCGAGGTCCAGCGCGCTGGGGGAATCAATCAGGGGCGCAATCTCATCGAGCCGCTTCGCCGCAACATCGAAACGGCCTGCAAGCGCCTCATGCGTCGCGCGCTGCTTTTCAGCTGCTGCACGCAGCTTCATCGCGTTGCGATCGAAATATTTCCGCAGCTCGTCTCGCGAAAACGGCTCGGCAGCGCGCGCTGATTTCACTTCCGGCCCCGTACCGGCCGCAGCCTCCTGCGCTTCCTCGGCGGCGTCCAGAACCGCATCAACGCAGTAAGCAAGACTTTTCAGTTGCCGCCCGCCGGCAGCGCGTCGCGAACGTCCCCAACTTTCGAACGCACGGTCGATGCCTTTCAGCACAGCTTCGAGAGGAATTCCCGCCTTCTGCCACGTCTCGACGATCGCCCAATCGAGCGGTGAAACGAGCAAATGTGCGCCGCGCTTTCGCCAGAAGTGCTCCTCGATTTCCGTGAAGTAGTTAAAATAGTTGAAGGATTCCATGCGGCCGGCAATTTGACTTCTCTTTTCATCCGAAGGCCAGCCATGTCAGCCCGAGGAACCGCGTCGCGGCTACTTCTTCGAGCGCCCCGAAGCCGCAGGTTTGGCTGGCGCACTGACCCGCTCTTTTGCACCCGTCTGATTCCGCTCCCAAATAATTCTCAGCCCGGTAAGCGTAAGAAACTCATCGGTGTGCTGAATGTGTTTCGACCCGCGCGCGACGAGTTTTGCCTGCCCGCCCGTGGCGACCACCTTCGATTGCGCGCCCAGTTCCGCTTTCATTCGCGACAATATTCCGTCCACCATGTCGACAGTTCCGTAGAACAAGCCAGCCTGAATATTCGTCACGGTATTGGTCCCGATCACCTTACCGGGATCCTTGATTTCAACGCGCGGCAACCGCGCAGCTCGGCTGAAAAGCGCTTCGGACGAAATCCCCAGCCCCGGCGCAATCGCGCCACCAAGAAATTCACCGCGCGCGGAAATCGCGTCAAACGTAATCGCGGTGCCAAAGTCCACTACAATCACCGGCCCGCCATATTGCTGAAACGCCGCCACGCCGTTCACAATGCGATCTGCGCCAACTTCCAGCGGATTATCGACTAGTGCCGCCATCCCGGTCTTCACTCCTACTTCGATGAACAGCGGTTTCTGCCCAAGATAAATCCGCGACATCTCTCCAAGTGTCCAGTTCAGCGGCGGCACCACAGAGCTGATGACGACGCCGCCGATTTCACTGGGTTCCAGTTTCGCCAGCGTGAAAAGATCGCGCGTCAAAATTCCATATTCATCAACAGTCTGATCGCGCGCCGTAGTAAGACGCCAATTCGCCACCAGCTCCGTTCCTCGAAATACCCCCAGCACGGTGTTCGTGTTACCGACGTCCATCGTCAGCAGCATCACGACGCCTCCGCCACATCGCCCGAAAGAATCGGCTCGATGCCGCGCCCATCGTCGCGCGCCACGCGCAGCACTCCGCTCGACTCGAGCCCGGCGGTGGTGCCCGTAAAAGTCTCAATTGCCGTAGAAATCCTCACGCGCTTTCCTTGAAAATAACTCGAAACTTCCGCGAAGCGTCGCACGATCGGCCCCGCCCCTTCGACAAGGAACTGATTGTAGTAGCGGTCGAGGTGGCGCAGCAACCGAATCAGCAGCTCCAGCCGCGAGTGAACTTTCCCCGTCTCGATTCGTAACGACGTCGCAATCTCCGACAGTTCCGCCGTCATTTTCGTTTGATTTACATTAATTCCAATGCCGATCACCGCCCAGTGCATGCGGTCAGGCTCAGCGTGCATTTCCGTGAGGATGCCGCAGAATTTTTTACCGTTCACTAGCAAGTCGTTCGGCCAGCGAATATCGGGAAGTGCGTCAAGCTCCTCGGCCGCCGCATCGCGTGCCGCAAGTCCGGCGACCAGCGTCAGCATCGGCGCGTATGCCGGAGGAATCGGCGGCCGCAGCAAAATCGTGCAATGAATCCCCGCAGATTTTTCAGAGATCCACGAGCGGCCCGCGCGACCGCGCCCCGCCGTCTGCTCCTCGGCGAGAACCACGGCGCCGTGCGCTTCCCCTTCTTCGCCCAGCCGCATTGCCACGGTATTCGTCGAATCCACCTTGAAGAAGTGATAGACGTGCCGCGCAAACGGCGTCCCATGCAGCCGGTGGATGAGCAGCTGGGGAACCAAAATGTCCGGCATGCGCTCGAGGTGATAGCCGGTTCGCGGGTGGCCTTTCACTCGCACGCCCAATCCGCGCAGCTTCTGAATCCACCGCCAAACCTGCTGTCGCGTCTCGCCGATTTCCTTCGCGATCTTCGCCCCGCTGATCACGATCGTCGAATTTTCGACGAGCAGCGTCAGCAGCGCATCGATGCGCCGGTCGGTGGTCCCCGGCAGGCTCGTCATCCGTTTCGTCGTCATGTTCTTTGTAGCGGCGGGCTTCATGCCGGCCATCTTTCTCGTTGCAGTGCGTTATTCGAGCTGCGCGAGCCGCTCAATCAACTTTTGATGTTCGACCCGCCGTTCGGCAAGTGTCGTCTCAATGCCGCGCACAATTTCGGCGGGCGCTCTCTGGCGGAACGTATCGTCGGCAAGCCGATTCTTCTTCGATTCGATATCCTTCGCGAGCCTTTCGACTTCCTTCTTAAGCCGCGCAAGCTCCGCGTCCTTGTCAACTCCAGCGCCGTGAGCAATTCGCAAATCGAATTGCGACGATGAGCGAATCGCCCCGCCCGATGGATCGAGACGCGCAGACGAAAATGCAAGTTCCGAGAGCGTCGCCAATCGCAACACGGGCTCGAGATTCGATTCGACGAGCTTCCGAATCACCGCGTCACCGGTGGAAAAATCCGCGCCGACTTTCTTTTTCTGATCGAGCTTCATTTCCGCGCGAATGTTTCGCGCCGCCACCACAATTTCCTGCAACACCGCCATTTCCTTCTCAGCAGCAGCATCCGTCCAATTCGCAAGCGACTCAGGATAGGGCGCAAGCGCGATAGACCCCGCCGAATCCTTCAGCGGCAACTTGTGCCACAGTTCTTCTGTGAGGAAGGGCATTACCGGATGCAGGAGCCTGAGCGCCGCTTCGAGCGTTGCGAAAATATTTCGAAACGCCGCAATCGCAGTATCGCGGTCCGTGGAAGCGAGCTGTGGTTTCGTCCATTCAATGTACCAATCGCAGAAATCGCCCCAGAAAAAGTGATAAATCGTCTGCGCGGCCTCGTGGAATCGGAATTCCTCCAGTGCTTCGTTTACCTGCGCTGCAACACCCGACAGCCGCGAGAAAATCCAGCGATGCGCGAGCGAGCCGTCACCTGGCACAGCATACGGTGCCCTCGCGCGAATTTCCGGCGCAGCCAGCTCTTCGAGGGTCACTCCCTGCGCTTCAATCTTTTCGAGATTGACGAACAGAAACCGCGCAGCATTCCAAATCTTATTCGCAAACGCGCGCCCGCCCAGGATGCGGTCTTCGCTCAGCGCAATGTCCGTTCCGGGCGCGGACATACTCGCGAGCATGTACCGCAGCGCATCGGTTCCGTACTGCTCGGTCAATTGCAGGGGGTCCACGCCGGTGCCCTTTGTCTTCGACATCTTTGCGCCTTCGGCCGTTCGCACCAGCGAATGAAGGTACAGCTGGCGGAAGGGAATCGCGTTTTCGGGCGCGGCACTCGTGGCGTTCATTTTCCCCAGCGGTGCGAGGTGCATCCCCATCATGATCATGCGCGCGTCCCAGAAGAACAGAATGTCATAGCCGCTGATCAGCAAGCTCGTGGGGTAGAACGTGCGGAGGTCGTCAGTTTCGTCCGGCCAGCCAAGCGTTGAGAACGGCCATAGCGCGGAGCTGAACCACGTGTCGAGGACGTCGGTGTCTTGCGTGAGTTTTGAATTCCCGCATTTCGAACACTTCGCTGGGACACTCGCCGCGCGTGCATGCCCGTCGACAATTTCAACTTTAGAATCCGTTGCGGGAACCATTTCCTTGCAATCGGCGCAATGCCAGATCGGAATGCGGTGTCCCCACCAGAGCTGTCGCGAGATACACCAGTCCCGAATGTTCTCCAGCCAATTCAGAAGAATCGTTCGCTGATTTTCCGGGACCACTTCGATCAGGCCGTCGAGCACCACTTTCTTTGCGGGCTCCGCGAGCGGCTTCATCTTGCAAAACCATTGCGTTGAAATTCGCGGCTCCACTTCCGTCTTGCATCGGTCGCAGGTTCCCACCGAGTGCACGTGATCTGCAACGCGCTCGATCAGCCCAAGCGCTTCGAGGTCTGCGACGATCTTCTTACGCGCCTCGTAACGGTCGAGCCCGGCGTACTTCCCGGCCGCAGCGCTCATGTGCGCGTCATCGGTCATCACATCGATTTCCGGCAGGTGGTGCCGCTTGCCGACTTCGAAGTCGTTCGGATCGTGAGCCGGCGTGATTTTCACCACGCCGCTGCCGAATTCGCGATCGACGTACGTATCCGCGATGATCGGAATCTCGCGTTCCGTCAGCGGCAGCAGCACCTTTTGGCCAACAAGCTTCTGATAGCGTTCGTCATCCGGATGCACGGCAACCGCTGTGTCGCCCAGCATCGTTTCCGGTCGAGTCGTAGCAACCACAAGAAATTCCTTGCCGTTCGATCCCACGACCGGATAGCGAATGAACCAGAGTTTTCCATTACGCTCGCTGTGGACCACTTCCAGGTCGCTGATCGCCGTCATGCAGCGCGGGCACCAGTTGATCATGTACCGCCCGCGATAAATCAGGCCTTCGCGATAGAGCCGCAGAAACGCTTCGAGCACTGCGCGATACAAATCCGGTTCCAGCGTAAAGCGCTCGCGCGTCCAATCGCAGGACGCACCGAGGCGGATCATCTGTTCCTTGATCACTCCGCCGCTTTCCGCTTTCCATTTCCACACCCGGCGCTCGAATTCTTCGCGCCCCAGGTCCTGACGTTTAAGATTTTCTTTCGCGAGCATCCGCTCGACGACGAACTGCGTGGCGATACCCGCGTGGTCCATACCCGGCAGCCAAAGCGTTTTGTCGCCGCGCATGCGGCGCCAGCGGACGAGCATGTCGATCTGCGTATGTTCGAGCATATGGCCGATGTGAATCGACCCGGTCACGTTCGGAGGAGGAAGCGCAATCGAGAAGGTGCGCCCGCTATCGGCCCTTGAGTTCTCCGCGCGGAAAAGCTGCTCGTCGAACCAGGCTTTCGCCCAGCGCTGCTCGATTTCCTGCGGCTCGTACGCTTTGGGTATTTCTCGTCCCATCGGACTCTTTACACCAGGAATTTGCAGCGAAAGTGAATCATTCAATATAAGCGGCAGATGAGCAGGCAGTCAATCGGCGCGGCGAGCGCTGGAAGGGAAGGGAACAGGCAACACGCGGATGCCGGATCTATGGGCAGAACCCGTCGTTACTTGTCGTTCTTATGGAGTTCCTGTTGAAGCATGTTCTCGATCAAAGGCTTGAGGACGCCCTTTGAAAGCAAGTCGTGAAGCTGCGGCTCGAGCTTTTCGAGCACTCGCTGTACCACGGCGTCGACCGCGCTCGAATCGAACGGAGGCGGAGGGGGCGGAGGAAGCAAGAAGGGAATGTCTGCCAGCGCTTCGCGGTTTGGCGGCGGCGCCGTTGGGATTCGTTCGCTGTACACGGAAGAATCGGATTCGACCAGCGAAGCTTCCGCGTGCGCCAGAAGTTCTTCGGTGTCCGGCGGCGGAGGTAGCAGGTGCTGAGTGGGAACCGGGACTTCGTCCTGATGCGGCACGTATTCCAATTGCTCGGTCGGTTGGCCGTTGTTCTGTTCGCGTGCCTCTTTGCTTGCCTCGTCGCTTACCTGATTCGTCGAAAATAAGGAGCTGACGGCTCCTGGAACTGATTCGCGTTGACCGTTGCCGCTTGAATGGTCCGCATCCGCCGGCGCTACCAGAATCTCGTGGCCGAAATCCGGAGCAGGTCGTGATGCGGATTCGACCGAAACTTCTTGCATGGCCTCGCGAACCGTTTCCTGAATCGTTTCTTGCATGGGTGGCGGCACGCTGAACCAGGAGCTGGCCCCTTGTCCTTCTGCGGACAACATCGGGGGCGCGTCAGCGTCATGTAAGGCGGCTTCGGCGCCGGGGACTTGTGCCACCGTTTCCGCATGCGCTTCTGGATGCAATTCGGCGGCGGAAGCTGAGGGCGTTTCCTCGGCAACGGCCTGTGAATCGCTGAACCATCCCCCGGCCGGATACTCCGCCGGAGGGGGCGCCATCATGTCCATCCACTCCTTTGAGCGAGCTGCCGACGCAGGTTCCTTGTCCACAGGGAAAGTCAGAGCGGGTGCGACTGCAATTTCCGGTTCAGCGATATTCTTCGCCGCGACTTCCTTCTCAACGACTTCTTTTTCAGCTTCCACGAACTTCGCAGCCGGAATTTCCAGCGTAGGTGCAAGCTTTGGCTCGCGCACAGGTCCTGCGGCGATCGCGGGCTCTGGCGCGCGCCTTGTAGCGGGTGGCATGTCGGCCGTCGCAACTTCCGCCGGAGACCGGCCGGCATCCTGAGCGACCACTTCTTTTATTTCTTCCACTTTTCTTGCTGGGACGCGCCGGGGCGGAACATCTCGCTCCGACGGAAACGTGATCGGCGCAAAGTCGGGGTCGCTGGAAGCCTGCGCGCTTTCCTGCGTTGTGCCTTCGGGAATTTCTAAATCCATGCCCGCGGTGCGCCGCCAATCGCGCGAGGTTGCTGCTTCGTTGTAGTCGTCCTCGTCTTCATCCGGGGATTTGACAGGCGCCTTCGCTTCCTTCGCATTTTCCACGTCATCGAGGGCGCGCACGCCTTTCCCGAACCCGTAGATTTGGGCCGCCTCTTCGGGAGTCGGCTCCGGGAAATCGGGCAACGGAACTGGCTCGCGCTTCATCGGGCTTTCGAGAATCGGCTCGGGAGGCGCCGGAGGCATCACCGGGGCTTCCTTTGCTCTCGCGAGTTCAGCCGCGAGTTTCGGATTTTTTTCGAGGGCCGACGTAACCATTGCGATCAGCGGGTCGGGTGGCACGAACGGTTTCTTCAGCACGCCATCGGCGCCGACGCGGCGCGCCTCTTTCTCATCCAGCGGATCGAACGCTCCGACCAGAAGAATTACCGGAATGTGCGCAAAGCGAGGGTCTTTCTTCACGAATTCGCAGACTTCGTACCCGTTGCGCACCGGCATGAAAACGTCCGCGAGAACGATATCCGGGTTCAAATCGGGTAAGCGACGGACTGCCGCTTCACCGTTGCCGACGGCGGTGACTTCTATGCCGCGTTCTTCGAAGGCCAGCGCGACCATCTTCTGAATGTTGGTATTGTCGTCGGCAACCAGAATTCTGGGCACTGGAATCCCCTTGATGCGCGCCCACACAAAGACGCGCCGGACACTTCCGCTAAGTCTATTGCAGCACCCTGAACAGGGTGCGTCAACAAACTCGAAGTACAGGCGTGCCTCAGTTGTCAGCAGGGCCTAAACGACCCGTCTACCAGGGAATGATCTTGTGGATGCCCTTCTTTTTCTTGCTCGATGACTCCTTGGAGTCATCGGCCTTCTGCCCCTTGGTATTGGCGGCAGTCGTTGCGGGTGTGGCCGTGCCGTCTTTGGCAGCCGCAGCCGGGGTTGCAGTCCCCGGAGCCCCCGTGGTCCCTGTGGTCGATGTCGAGTTCGGATTGGAGGACGATGACGATTCCCCGGGCTCACCATTTGCGACCGGTGGATTCACGGGCGCGCTTGGAGCTGGCGGATTCGTCGTGGGCGACGCGGCCGCACCCGAAGCTGGGCTGTTGAACGGCGGATTCGATGGGGGTGTGTTCGCTGCAGGCGCACTGGTTGTCGGCTGCGCCGAAGTTGGCGCTATCGCTGCGGTCCCAGGCTGAACTGCGCCCGGCGCTTCGATAATTTGGGCGCCCGCCGTAATCGTCGAGCCCGATCCGCCTTCCGTGACTCCTCCGCCCTCCGTGACTACTGTTGTCTCCGCCGAACCTGGCGCGCCAGCGCCAGCGGATGTCGCCGTGATACCGAATGTGGGACCTGCGGCGCCCGGTTTCAAAATGTCGGTGGCAGAAATTGCGTCGGTTGGAGGACTGAGGTTCGGCGATCCTGCGTGCGCCGCCGTGGCAACGTCTGGAGTGGACTTAAGCATTTCGAGGGGCATCTTCAGCAAAGCGCTCTGGCGATGCTCTTTCTCGAACGCTTGCTCCTTCTGCATGCGGGCTACCGCGGCGGGGTCGGCTGCGGGGACGGGCATTCCCATGGACTTCAGCCGAGCTTTCGCATCCGGAGCGTATTTCGAAAGCGGATAGTCCTTCAAGATTCGGCCGTAGCACTTCGCTGCCACATCGGCCCAGTGGTTCTTGTCGTCTTCGTTCTTCGAAATTTGCTTGGCGCGTGAGTAAACGTCGCCGAGCATCCAGAGCGCTTGGTCGCTTGCGCTGTACAGCGGATAGCGGTCTGTCATCTGCACCAATCGAGCGGCCGACGCGCGGTAATCCTGTTTGACGTAGTAAAACCGCGCGACTTTGAATTCTCCGTCGGCCAGAACTTCCTGCACCTCGCGCAATCGCTGTTCCGCGTCAGGCGCGAGCGGGCTTTGCGGATACTTCAGCAGAAAAGCCTGTAATTCATCTTCCGCCGCCAGAGCCTGCGTGGTGTCGCGGTCGGACTTTTCCATCATCTTGAAGTGCGCCATGCCCACTTGCATCTGCGCGTACGAAGCTTCATCGAGGAACGGGAAAAACGTGATGAAATCCTTGTACTCCGAAATGGCCTGCGTGATGTTCGACGTGCCGCCTTCTTTGTAGTAGGAGTCGGCTTGAGCGAGCTTCGCCTTGGCGAGATATTCGCTGTCGGGATAGGTGTTGATCAGCGTCTGTAAGCTCAACCGGCCCTCTGTGTAACGGGCGCGCTTAATGTCATTCATCGCGCGGTCGTAGAGAACCTTGTCGGGCTCGGCCGATGCGGTCGCGTCGGGCGTCTTAGCTTTCTCCTTCTTGGACTTCGCCGTCTTTTGAGCGCTCGCGACCGTTCCAAAAGCAAGCAGAGAAATTCCCAGCCCTGCAACCAAGCATTTAATT
>Ga0210394_10001792_pt1 | contig 32267 bp, 32 predicted proteins | sample IncBWC12MmetaG_FD_160121 | JGI IMG/M metagenome (GOLD analysis project Ga0210394, IMG submission 160121) | Forest soil microbial communities from Barre Woods Harvard Forest LTER site, Petersham, Massachusetts, United States - Inc-BW-C-12-M | ecosystem: Environmental > Terrestrial > Soil >... | reverse complement strand
CTGGGTTTCAAAAAAGTGCTTTCTTGTGGGGTTGGCGGAGAGTCACTCATATAGCGTTAGTTACAAACCTATACCAAGGGTGACCATCATGAAACTTCTTCATATCGACTCCAGCGTACTGGGCCCACATTCCGTCAGCCGTCAGGTTTCCGCCGCCATTGTGGATCGCCTGCGCAAGACGATGCCGGGACTTGAGATAGTCCATCGCGACCTGAGTTTGACGCCACTTTCGCATTTGTCCGGTTCACATCTCGCCGCCGCGCAAGGGGGTGCGGCCGACGCGACGGTGCAAGAGGACCTCGCCGTGGGCCAGGCCATGCTGAACGAGTTCCTGGCCGCCGACATCGTGGTGGTCGGCGCTCCCATGTACAATTTTACTATTCCGAGCCAGCTCAAGGCCTGGATCGATCGCATCGTGGTCGCAGGCAAGACCTTTAAATATGGCGCGCAGGGCGTAGAAGGACTAGCCGGCAACAAGCGGATCGTCGTCGCGGTCTCGCGCGGCGGGTTCTATGGCACCGGCACCCCCGCGGCGGCCGGCGAATATGTGGAAACCTATTTGCGCTGGGTATTCGGGTTCATCGGCGTCGCCAATCCCGAATTCATTTCCGCTGATGGCATCCAGGTCGGTCCTGAACATCGCGAAAAGGCGCTTGCCAGCGCCCTGCTAGCCGTCACGAGCCTGCGCGCGGCGTAAAACCAACCGAGCCCGCTGCCGCTGCGGCAGCGGGCTCCTTCAAGAAACTCCTGAGAATTAGCCGCGGTAGATCGGCGCGCCTGCGGGCGAGCTGGTCGCGCCGCCATCGACGAAGATTTCCTGGCCCTGGACATGGGCCGCGTCGTCCGACGCCAGAAACAGCACGGCTTTCGCGACATGATCGGGCTCGCCAATCCGCCCCAGCGGCGTCGTGAGGCCGATCCGCTTCTCGAATGCCTTCTCGGCGTCGGGCGTTGCCGTCGCCGGTCCCCAGATCGGCGTTCGGATCGCGCCGGGCGCCACGACATTGACCCGAATGTTGCGCGGCGACAGCTCGGACGACATCACCCGCGCCATCGCGCGCACGCCGGCCTTGGTGGCTGCATAGGCGGAATAGCCGGGATTGCCCAGCACCGAGATCACCGAACCATTGAGGATGATCGAGCCGCCGTCGTTCATCTGCGCGACAGCGGCCTGCACAGTGAAAAATACGGCGGTGAGATTGGTCTGGATGACCTTTTCGAAGGCCTCGAGCGTGGTACCACCGACCGGCGTGCCGCCGGCGATGCCGGCATTGGCAAAGACGATGTCGAGCTTGCCGAACTTCTCGACACCCTTCCTGATCGCGGCCTCCGTCGCGGCGACGTCGGTGGTGTCGGCTGCGACCGCAAAAGCATTCGGCCCGAGCTCTTTGGCAGCCGCCTCCAGCGTCGCCTTGTTACGCCCCGTGATGATGACGCGCGCACCCTCGGTCACGAACAGCTTCGCTGTTGCCAGCCCGATGCCGCTATTGCCCCCGGTGATTAACGCCGTCTTGTTGGCAAGCCTGTTGGCCATGGCCATCTCCTGGTGGTTGCATTATTAAACTATGTTGCCAACTAGGACATCTGGTTTAATATTGCAACTACACAAGGCCGTGACCGCCCCTTTCGCCGGTGGTGACGGATCAGGAGGTTCGGACTTGGTGAAACGCACAAGGCTCGAACATGCGGATTGCCCGATCGCACGTTCGCTCGACGCCATCGGCGATTGGTGGTCGCTTCTGATCATCCGTGATGCGCTGCTGGGACGCCGCCGCTTCGGCGAGTTCCAGAAGAGCCTCGGGCTTGCCAAAAACATCCTGACCGTGCGGCTGCGCGCGCTGGTCGAGCGCGGCATTCTCGAACTGCGGCCTGCTTCCGACGGCAGCGCCTACCAGGAATATGTTCCGACGCCGAAGGGAGTCGGGATTTTCCCGATCCTGGTCGCGCTACGGCAGTGGAACGAGGAGTTCGACGAGCGGCCTGAGGAGATCGCGACCATTCTGGTCGATCGCGAGAGCGCTCGTCCGGTCAAAAAGCTCGAGCTTCGTGCCCGCGACGGCCGGCTGCTTGGCTTTAGCGAAACGACATTAAAGCCCCGGCCGGCGACCAAGCGCCGGCGGAGCATCAAAGCGATCTGAGCCGCCTCTTTCAGCTGGAGTTGCACAACTTTCAGTTGGTATTCTGCAACCTATAAGATAGGTCTGAGGTGCCAAAATCGGTGCTCTCAACACCTGTCTATTTGACAGGGACGCCCTCACCACCCATGTTCGGAGCGAAACGGCCGACGCGAATCTCGCGGAACCGGCCTTTAATTTCCCCGTAAGCCATTGGAATGACATGAATATCGTCATTGTTGAATCGCCTGCCAAGGCCAAGACGATCAACAAATATCTAGGCGCCTCCTACGAGGTCCTGGCGTCGTTCGGCCACGTCCGGGACCTCCCGGCCAAAAACGGCTCGGTCGATCCGGACACCAATTTCAAGATGATCTGGGAGGTCGACCCCAAGGCGGCCGGCCGGCTCAACGACATTGCGCGGGCGCTCAAGGGTGCCGACAAGCTCATTCTCGCAACCGACCCGGATCGCGAAGGCGAAGCGATCTCCTGGCACGTGCTGGAGGTGCTGAAAGAAAAGCGCGCGCTCAAGGATCATGCGATCGAGCGGGTGGTGTTTAACGCCATCACCAAACAGGCGGTCTCGGAAGCGATGAAGCATCCGCGCCAGATCGACGGCGCGCTGGTCGATGCCTATATGGCCCGCCGCGCACTCGACTATCTCGTCGGCTTCACGCTCTCGCCCGTGTTGTGGCGCAAACTGCCCGGCGCGCGTTCAGCCGGCCGGGTGCAGTCGGTGGCGCTGCGGCTCGTCTGCGACCGCGAACTCGAGATCGAGAAATTCGTCGCCCGCGAATATTGGTCGCTGGTGGCTACGCTTGCGACTATCAGAGGCGATACGTTCGAGGCGCGTCTGGTCGGCGCCGACGGCAAGAAGATCCAGCGTCTCGATATCGGCACCGGCGCGGAGGCCGAGGATTTCAGGAAAGCGATCGAGGCGGCAAGCTTTGCGGTCACTTCCGTCGAAGCAAAGCCGGCGCGTCGCAACCCGCAGGCCCCCTTCACCACCTCGACGCTGCAACAGGAAGCAAGCCGCAAGCTCGGCTTTGCGCCGGCGCATACCATGCGGATCGCGCAGCGGCTTTATGAAGGCATCGATATCGGCGGCGAGACCACCGGCCTCATTACCTATATGCGAACCGACGGCGTGCAGATCGACGGTTCCGCGATCACCCAGGCGCGCAAAGTGATCGGCGAGGATTACGGCAACGCCTATGTGCCCGACGCGCCGCGCCAGTATCAGGCCAAGGCCAAGAACGCGCAGGAAGCCCACGAAGCGATCCGGCCAACCGACCTGTCGCGGCGGCCGAGCGAGATGCGCCGGAAGCTCGATCCCGATCAGGCCAAGCTTTATGAGCTGATCTGGATCCGCACCATCGCGAGCCAGATGGAATCCGCCGAGCTCGAGCGCACGACCGTCGATATATCGGCCAAGGCCGGTTCCCGCGTGCTCGATTTCCGCGCCTCCGGCCAGGTCATCAAGTTCGACGGCTTTCTCGCGCTCTATCAGGAAGGCCGCGACGACGATGGCGACGACGAGGAAAGCCGCCGCCTCCCCGCGATGAGCGCAGGCGAAGCTTTGAAGCGTAACGACCTTGCCGTCGCCCAGCATTTCACCGAACCGCCGCCGCGCTTCTCGGAAGCCTCTCTCGTCAAGCGCATGGAAGAACTCGGTATCGGCCGGCCCTCGACCTATGCCTCGATCCTCCAGGTGCTCAAGGACCGCGGCTATGTCCGGCTTGAGAAGAAGCGGTTGCATGGCGAGGACAAGGGCCGTGTCGTGGTCGCGTTCCTGGAAAACTTCTTTGCCCGTTATGTCGAATACGATTTCACGGCGGCGCTGGAAGAACAGCTCGACCGCATCTCCAACAACGAGATTTCCTGGCAGCAGGTGCTGCGGGACTTCTGGACCGGCTTCATCGGCGCCGTCAACGACATCAAGGATCTGCGCGTCGCCGAGGTGCTCGATGCGCTCGACGACATGCTGGGCCCGCACATCTATGCGCCGCGTGCCGATGGCGGCGACGTCAGGCAATGCCCGACCTGCGGCACCGGCAAGCTCAACCTCAAGGCCGGCAAATTCGGCGCCTTTGTCGGCTGCACGAATTATCCGGAATGCCGCTACACCCGCCCCCTGGCCGCCGACAGCGAAGCCACCGCCGACCGCATCTTGGGTCAGGACCCGGAAACCGGCCGCGACGTCATCGTGAAGGCCGGACGGTTCGGCCCCTACATTCAGCTCGGCGAACAGAAGGATTATGCGGAAGGGGAAAAGCCCAAACGCGCCGGCATTCCGAAAAACATCTCGCCGTCCGAGATCGAACTCGGTCTCGCGCTCAAACTATTGTCGCTGCCACGCGAGATCGGTCTGCATCCCGAGACCGGCCAGCCGATCACGGCGGGCCTTGGCCGCTTCGGTCCCTTCGTGCGCCACGAGAAGACCTATGCCAGCCTCGAGGCGGGTGATGAGGTTTTTGACATCGGGCTTAATCGTGCGGTGACGCTGATTGCCGAAAAGATCGCCAAGGGTCCGAGCGGACGCCGGTTCGGCGCCGATCCCGGCAAGCCCTTAGGCGATCATCCGACGCTTGGCGCGGTCGCGGTCAAGAATGGCCGGTACGGCGCTTACGTCACTGCTGGCGGCATCAATGCGACGATCCCGAGCGACAAGACGCCGGATACCATTACGCTACCCGAAGCCATTGCGCTGATCGACGAGCGCGCCGCCAAGGGCGGCGGGCCCAAGCGCGGGGCCAAGAAAACCAATACGCAAGCGAACGCGCAACCTAAGGCGGCCGCCAAGCCAGCGAAGGCCGAGGCAGACATCCAGGCGGCAAAGCCGGCCAAAAAAGTCGCCGTGAAAAAATCGGCCGCCAAGCCGAAGTCGGAAGCTACCTCCAAGGCGCGCGCGCCGGTGACGGCAAAAACCTCGCCTTCGAAGGCCGCCAAACCTGTCGCCAAGAAGAGCGCGAGCAAAGCCAATGGATAAGGCAAGCGGATAGAGTGGCACGACAAAGCGACAGCGGATTTCCGTCGCGAGAGGCCATCGTCGCCTTCATCCGCGCGCATCCCGGAAAGATCGGGACCAGCGAGATCGCCCGCGAGTTCGGCCTCAAGAACGCCGACCGCGCGGCGTTGAAGCAGATCCTGCGTGAATTGGCAGATGGCGGCGTTATCAAGAAGCGCGGCAAGGAAATCAGCGAGCCCGAGACGCTGCCGGCGACGCTGATGGCCGACATCACGAGTCGCGACAGCGACGGCGAGCTGCTGGCCACGCCAGCCGAATGGGACGAGGTCGAGAGCGGCGAGCCGCCGAAGATCCGCATCCATATTCCGCGGCGGCCCCAGCCCGGCACGGCGGCGGGCGTCGGCGACCGCGCGCTATTGCGCGTCGAAAAACTCGCAGATCATCCCCGTGATGGCGTGGCCTATCGCGGCCGCATTCTCAAAGTCATCGATCACACCAAGACGCGTGTGCTCGGAATCTTCCGCAAGAACCCCGATGGCGGCGGGCGTCTCATCCCCGTCGACAAGAAGCAGGCCGGCCGCGAGTTGAACATCGCCAAATCAGACACGCTGGGTGCCGAGGATGGCGATCTCGTCAGCGTCGATCTGGTGCGCACGCGCGGCTTTGGCCTGGCCTCCGGCAAGATCAAGGAGCGGTTGGGGTCGCTCGCAACGGAGCAAGCGGTCAGCTTGATCGCTATCCATGCCCACGACATCCCGCAGGCCTTCTCAAGAGATGCGTTGCACGAAGCCGAGGACGCCAGGCCTGCAACCCTGAAAGGCCGCGAGGACTGGCGCAACGTCCCCCTCGTGACCATCGATCCGCCGGACGCCAAGGATCACGACGACGCGGTTCATGCCGAGGCCGATTCGGACCCAAACAACAAGGGCGGCTTCATCGTCAACGTCGCGATCGCCGACGTGGCATTTTACGTCCGTCCGGGGTCGGCGCTCGACCGCGATGCGCTGATGCGCGGCAATTCGGTCTATTTCCCCGACCGTGTGGTGCCGATGCTGCCCGAGCGCATCTCGAATAACCTGTGCTCGCTGGTGCCGGGCGAGCCGCGCGGCGCGCTCGCAGTGCGGATGGTGATCGGCAATGACGGCCGCAAGCGCTCGCACAGCTTCCATCGCATCCTGATGCGCTCGGCGGCCAAGCTGAATTACGCGCAGGCGCAAGCTGCCATCGACGGCCATCCCGACGACACCACGGGCCCGCTGCTTAATCCCATCCTCAAACCGCTTTATGCTGCCTATGCAATCGTCAAGCGCGCCCGCGATGAGCGTGATCCGCTGGATCTCGATCTTCCCGAACGCAAGATCTTGCTCAAGGCGGACGGCACCGTCGATCGCGTCATCGTTCCCGAGCGTCTCGATGCGCACAAGCTGATTGAGGAGTTCATGATTTTGGCCAACGTCGCCGCGGCCGAAATGCTCGAAAAGAAAGCGCTGCCGTTGATCTATCGGGTGCATGACGAACCGACGCTGGAGAAGGTTCATGCCTTGCAGGAATTCCTAAAAACCCTCGATATGCCGTTTGCCAAAAGCGGCGCGTTGCAGCCCGCTTTGTTCAACCGCGTGCTGGCGCAGGTCAAAGGGCATGATTCGGAGTTGCTGGTGAACGAGGTGGTGCTGCGGTCACAAGCCCAGGCCGAATATTCGGCGGAGAATTACGGGCATTTTGGCCTCAACCTGCGCCGCTACGCCCATTTCACCTCGCCGATCCGCCGCTACGCCGATCTCGTCGTACATCGCGCGCTGCTCCGCGCGCTTGGCCTCGGCGAAGGCGCGTTACCGGACACCGAAACGGTGGAAGGCTTGACCGAGGTCGCGGCCCAGATTTCCGTCACCGAACGCCGCGCCATGAAGGCGGAGCGCGAGACCGCCGACCGCCTGATCGCGCATTTTCTCGCCGACCGGATCGGTGCGACGTTTCAGGGGCGCATTTCGGGCGTCACCCGCGCAGGGCTGTTTGTGAAATTGGCCGACACCGGGGCCGACGGACTGATTCCGATCCGCACGCTCGGCACCGAATACTTCAACTATGACGAAGCACGCCACGCGTTGATCGGCTCACGCAGTGGTGCCATGCACCGGCTTGGGGACGTCGTCGACGTTCGTCTGGTAGAAGCAGCACCAGTCGCCGGCGCGTTACGGTTCGAGCTACTCTCCGAGGGCGCCCTTCCCCCGCGCTCGCGAAAACGTGTTGTTGCCGGCTCCATGGCCAATGCCGATATCAGCCGTAGCCGGCGCGACAAGAAGCGCAAGAAGGACAAGACGACGGCCGGAAAATCGAAAAAGGGCAAGTCATGGAGAACGTGAACACGCGTCCCATCGTCTGGAGCCGGGAAACCGCAGCGACCGAGAAGCGCGACGTCTGGACCGCCGTAAAGCGCGGCTTTCGCGGCCGCTGCCCGCGCTGCGGCGAAGGCAAGCTGTTCCGCGCCTTCCTGAAGGTCGACGACCATTGCTCGGTCTGCGAACTGGATTTCACGCCGCATCGCGCCGACGACCTGCCGGCCTATCTCGTCATCGTCATCGTCGGCCACATCGTGGTGCCGCTCGCTCTCATGATCGAAACCAATTATTCCCCTCCGGTCGCGCTTCAGCTCGCGATCTATTTGCCGCTGACCTTGGTCGCCTCACTGGCGCTGCTGCAACCGGTCAAGGGGGCCGTGGTGGGGGTGCAATGGGCGCTGCGGATGCACGGATTTGACGAGAAGAATCCCGAGCCATAGACCTGTCCTCACCGGGAAGAGACGAACGGGCGGCGGGGTGCGATGAGCGAATCCGGAAACGGGGGGCAAGAAAACGGGGAGAAAGAGGCCGACCATCATCCCTATCGCCGCCCCGTCGATGCCGCCACGCTGATCCTGGTCGATCGCGCAAGCGCGATCGCCAAAGTCCTGGTCGGCAAGCGCCACGACAAGGTGGTGTTCATGCCTGGGAAATTCGTCTTCCCCGGCGGCCGCGTCGATATCGCCGACGGCCGGGTTCCGGTGGCGGCGGCGATCCCAAAAGCGCTGGAAACCAACCTGTTGAAGGGCAGTCCGAAGATCACGCCGGCGCGGGCGCGTTCGCTTGCGGTCGCCGCCATCCGCGAAGCCTGCGAGGAAACCGGACTCTGCCTCGGACGCGCGAGCAAGAGCAAGACGGCGGCGTTGACGGGGCCTTGGAAACCCTTTGCCGATGCGGGCCTGCTGCCCGACCCCTCTAGCCTCTTCCTGATTGCGCGCGCGATCACCCCGCCTGGCCGTATCCGCCGCTTCGACACGCGTTTCTTCACCGCCGATGCCTCCGCGATCGCCTACCGCGTCGAGGGTGTCATCCATGCCGATGCCGAATTGGTTGAACTGGTCTGGGTCGAGCTCGGATCCAAGCCGCTGGCCGATCTGCATCCGATGACCCGAAATGTATTGAACGAACTCGACAAGCGCCTTGCGACCGGCGCGCTGCGCCACGATGCCGATGTGCCGTTTTATCATTTCTATGGCGGCAAGATGCACCGGGATGTACTGGGAACGTAGCCTTGGCGCACCCATTTCCAGATCTCGCGCAACCGTGAACGCTAAAATGACAAGCGTGTCGCGCGCCAGCACAAAAACAAAATAATCTTCTGCGCGCCGGATCATGACGTCGCGGCGCGCCATGCCTATTTCTTTGCCGACAACAACCGACACGGACATGGGGCAATGGCAAAGCGGCAACTCAAACTCGGCGCGTTCATGCGGCCGGTCTCTATTCACACCGGCGCCTGGCGTTATCCCGGCGCGTGGCCGGATGCGAATTTCAATTTCGACCACATCAAGCAACTGATCAGGAAGTTAGAGGCCGGCAAATTCGACGCTTTCTTCATGGCGGACCATCTGGCCGTCTTGAACATGCCGATCTCCGCCCTCAAGCGCAGCCACACCGTCACTTCCTTTGAACCATTCACGCTGTTGTCGGCGCTCTCGGCGGTTACCGAGCACATCGGCCTCGTCGCCACCGGCTCGACCACTTTCGACGAGCCCTATCATCTCGCCCGCCGTTTTGCCTCGCTCGATCACATCTCGGGAGGTCGGGCCGGCTGGAACATCGTCACGACATCGAACCCCGACGCGGCGCTGAACTTCGGCCTCGACGATCATATGGAGCACGCCGAGCGCTACAAGCGCGCCCGCGAATTCTACGACGTGGTAACGGGGCTGTGGGATTCCTTTGCCGACGACGCCTTCGTCAGGGACGTCGAGAGCGGGCTTTATTTCGATCCCGGCAAGATGCACGTCCTCAACCACAAGGGAAAATATCTCTCGGTGCGCGGCCCGCTCAATATCGGCCGGCCCGTGCAGGGTTGGCCCGTCATCGTCCAGGCCGGCGCATCCGAGGACGGCAGGCAGCTGGCGGCAGAGACCGCGGAAGCCGTGTTCACGGGCGGTGGCAGCCTCGCTGACGGACAAAAGCTTTATGCCGACATCAAGGGCCGCATGGAGAAGGTCGGCCGCAACCCGGAGCACTTGAAAATCCTGCCCGGCGCCTTTGTCGTGGTTGGCGACAGCCTCGAGGAAGCCAAGGAGAAGCGCGCTCTTCTCGACAGCCGAGTGCATTACGACAGCGCGATTGCCTCGCTCTCGGTGATCCTGGGCACCGACGCCTCCGGCTTCGACCCCGACGGGCAGTTGCCTGAGATTCCCGAAACCAATGCGAGCAAGAGCGGGCGGCAGCGGATCATCGACGTCGCCGCGCGCGACAAGCTCACCGTGCGTCAGTTGGCCCAGCGCGTCGGCGGCTATGGCGGATTGTCGTTTGTCGGCACGCCTCAAATCATCGCCGACCAGATGGAACAATGGCTGGCCAGCTTCGGCTGCGATGGCTTCAACATCATGTTTCCATTTTTGCCTGCCGGGCTCGACGATTTCGTCGACAAGGTGGTGCCGGAACTGCAGAAGCGCGAGATTTTCCGGAAAGAATATGAAGGGCGAACCTTGCGGGAGAATCTGGGCTTGCCGAGGCCGAAGAACCGGTTCTTCGAAGCCTGATTTCTATCGAGTCAGCACCGCCTAGACTGCCGGCAGGTGCGCGCGCAGGAAGGAGCGGATCTGGCGGATCGCCAGCGGTATGCGTTCTTTTGGCTCTTTCCACGGGAACATGCTGACTTCGGCCTTTGGCGCCAGCATCGCGGCTTCCATAGCGACGGCATAGGGATGCGCCGGGATATCATCCGGCAGGATCAGGACCGGCGTCTGACAGTTGCGCACGAAGTCACGCGTCACGGTGAAGACGAAATCGGGATTGGTGCGGTACATTTTGGTCAGGAATTGATCGACCATATCCGGTGTGATCTCGGGCCGCTTGGCCATCAGCTGCGGACCCCAGCCCTTGGTGTTGTTTTCATAGAAGAGGTCGCGCATCTCGGGACGCGACCCGCTTGGCTGCGCCAGCACCGCGGCGACAACACGATCGGGCGCCCGCTTGATCAGGTTCCAGATCAGGGGACCGCCAATACAGAAGCCGTGCACCATGAATTTGTCGATGCGCAGATGATCCATCAAAGCGAGGTGATCGTCGGTGTAGGAATCCCAGGGGCGATCGGCCTCCAGCGGACCGGAGGACTGACCGCCATTGGCGTTGCGCAGATCGGAAGCGATGCAATGGTAGTCTGCCGCGAACTCCACCATGGGATTGAACGGTGAGCTTGGACCGCTTAGGCCCGCAATCGTCGAGTTCAATCCACCGCCGGCAATGACCAGCAACGGAAACCCGGAACCAGCCTCCTCGAAATGGATGCGAACGGCGCCCTTCTCGTACATGCCCATCGGAGTTCCTCCCTGCCCTGCCTGCTGGGCAAACAGGCGCGTACCGGCCGCGGCAGCCGTCGCCGCAACACCTGTTGTCAGTATGGTGCGTCTGATTGGATCCATAGCCGCCGCGTTTCCCGCTTCTTGGCCTCGCCGCAAACCCCGAAAGCGCCGGGCACGACCGCATCCTCGGTGCGCCGTTTTTGTAGCACGGGCGCCTCTGGCGCTGAAGGTGGAGCGGCCGTTCCCGGGCAGCGAAAACCGCAGTTTTGACGATTAATCGCTGGAAATCGCGCGGGAATTGACCTTCAAAACCTTGACTTTGGACGGATCGAGGATAGGTTGCGCGGCGAATGCGCCCCCGATGGTCGGGCGCTCCATTCCAGAATTTCAGACATCAAAGGTTTTGCACATGGCCAAGGCGGTCACCATCAAGGTCAAGCTCGTCTCTTCGGCGGACACCGGTTTCTATTATGTCGCCAAGAAGAACTCGCGCACCATGACCGACAAGCTCGTGAAGAAGAAGTACGATCCGGTCGCGCGCAAGCACGTCGAATTCCGCGAGTCCAAGATCAAGTAAGACGGCGCTTAAACGTCCACAAATAAAAACGGGGCCCAGCGGCCCCGTTTTTGTTTACGCGGCTTTCAACATCGGCGGCGCGGACGGCCTGATCAGGGCGAAAGCGACCTGAATGATGCCGCCGGCAAGCCCCAGCGCGACGCCGATCCGCCAGGCCATGGTGTAGGAGCCGAGTGAATCGTAGAGCAGTCCCCCGCCGAAGGCACCGAGGAAGCTGCCGAGCTGATGGCTCATGAAGGCGAGCCCCTGGATCATCGCCTGCCATTTCAGCCCGAATAGTTCAGCGACCGCGCCCGCCACCAGCGGTCCGACTCCCAGCCACAGGAATCCCATGATCGCCCCGAACAGCAGCGTGCTGGCGGGGCTCGGCGGCAGCATGAAATACCAAGCCAGTGCCAAGGAGCGGAAAACATAGATGCCGCCCAGCAGCGCGAGCTTATTCCAGCGTTGGCCGGCCCAGCCGAAGAAGATGCTGCCGACCACGTTGAACCCGCCGATCATGCCGAGCGTTTGCGCGCTCAGCATCGGATCCATGCCGCAGATCGCCAGATAGGACGGCAGATGCGTCGTGATGAAGACAAGCTGCATGCCGCAGACGAAATAGGCGCAGGTCATCACCACGAACGAGGCATCGCCGAAGGCAAGCTTGACGGCTGCGCTTGCTGAGTTGTCGCTGATATCGTCGCGCGATGGCTTGGGCAGCGGAACCGCGTCCACGCGACCGGCGAACCAGGCCGCCGGTATCATCGCGATCGCCAATACGACAAAACCGGCCAGTCCCGCCCGCCAGCCATAATCAGCGCTGAGCATTTGTCCGATCGGCGCGGAGAGCAAGGCGCCAAGCGACCCGGCGCCGGAAACAAGGCCAAGCACGGTCGAACGCACCGTCTCGGGCACCGCGCGCGCGGCCACCGACATCGCGATTGCCGCCGCCGTGCAGGCGAGCGACACGCCGATCAGCAAGCCTCCGCCGATCATGATGCTGAGCAGGCCATGCGCGGTCGCCATCAGCGCAAGACCTACGATATAGAAAACGGCGCCGATCACCATGATCGCGCGGAATCCGAATCGAACCGTCAGCGCGCCCGCCAGCGGCTGCAAGAATCCCCAGGCCAGATTTTGCATGGCGATAGCCAGGGTGAAATCGGAGACGGATATGCCGATGTCACGCGTCAGCGGCTGCATGAAAATGCCAAGCGACTGCCGCAGTCCCATGCTCAAGGTGAGCATCAGGGAAGCGCCGATCAGGATCGGAAGTGTGGGGCGCAAGACTTGCAACAGGGGCATTGTTCTTGTTCTCCCTTTTCGGCCCGTAGCCGCGAGCGTAGACTCGTTTACGGTCGGAACAGAGTACACAGACCTGTTTACTTAGGCTATAAAGAAAGCCCTGTTGCCGAGGCATGAGGATATCGCGCATTCGCATGGCAAGCCCGCCCACCAAGCCGACCATGAAGGAGCGGATTCTCGAAACCGCCGACAGGCTGTTCTATCTCCAGGGGATTCGGGCGATCGGCGTCGATACCATCGCGGCTGAAATCGGCATCAGCAAGCGCACGCTCTACAACCACTTTCCCTCAAAGGACGCGCTGATATCGGCCTATCTGGAGCGCCGCTTCGTGCAGCCGCGTCCCTCAGACAAGCCTCCGGTCGAACAGATTCTCGGTACCTTCGATTCGCTGGAGCGGCGCTTTTCGGCGAAGGATTTTCGTGGCTGCCCCTTCGTCAACGCCGTGGCTGAACTGGGCACAGAGTGCAAGTCGGTGCGCGGGATCGCGGTCGCTTTCAAGGAAAGCCGCCGCCTTTGGTTCCGTGATCTCCTGGTGCAGATCGGCGCTCCCGACCCGGAAGGCCTCGCGACCCAGCTTGTGCTCCTCGTCGACGGTTCAATCGCGCAGGATTTGGTGCGCGACGATCCTGCGATGGCGCGGGCTGCAAAGGAAGCCGCCAGGGTACTATTGTCAAATGCAGGCGTCGGGCTCGACGACGGGCCGCCCTCATCCCCGCGAAGAGTGAGGCAGAAGGGATAGGTTTGCGGATTATGCGGCGTTCGCCACCACGCGGTTGCGGCCGTCATGCTTGGCGCGATAGAGCGCGATGTCGGCGCGCTTGAGCACGTCGGCGACCGCCTCGCCCTTTCGCTCCAGGGTCGAAAGCCCGATCGAGATCGTGACCTCGATGCGGTTTTCGCCTTTGTTGACGGCGAACGGTTCACCGGCGATCGAGCGCCGCAAGCGTTCCGCCACCATGCCCGCGACGTGCATATCCGTCTCGGGCATCACGATCACGAATTCCTCGCCGCCATAGCGGCAGGCGAGATCGATGCCGCGGATCGACTTGCGCACCCGCACGGCGAATTCGCGCAACACGTCGTCGCCGGCGTCATGGCCATAATTGTCGTTGATCGATTTGAAGAAGTCGATATCGAGCATCATCACGGCCAGGGGCTTGCCGCGGCTCGAAGCCTGTTCGGCTAGCGTCGCGAGATGGCTTTCCATGTAGCGGCGGTTGTGCAAGCCCGTCAGCGCATCGGTAATCGCGGCCTCGATTGAGTTTTGCACATTGTCGCGCAGGTGGTCGGTATAGCGGCGTTTGCGGATCTGGGTGCGTGCGCGGGCCAACAGTTCGTTCTTGTCGACCGGACGCAGCAGATAGTCGTTGACGCCGATCTCGAGCCCGCGCAGCAGCCGCGTGCCGCTGTCGGCATCGGCGATTGCGAGAATCGGCACATGGCGTGTCCGCTCCAGCGAGCGCGCCTGGCTGCACAGCCTCAAGCCGTCGAAATTATCGAGGCCGAGCGAAACGATCAGAAGGTCGTAGTCGCCGTCGGCGGCATGGAACAGCGCCTCCGCCGGATTGCTTTCGACGTCGACGGTGTGTTCGGCGGAGAGTACCGGCGCCAGCCGCTCATAGGATGACGGACGATCGTCGACCAGAAGGACGCGGCCGCCCTTCCCGGTATCGGCCACCGCGCTTCGCTCCGGCGCCTGCACGCCGATTTCGAGCGAGGTGATGGCGCGCATCCGCAATTCGTCGGTCATCATCTTGAGGCGCGTCAGCGAACGCACACGCGCGATCAGGACAATGTCCGATACCGGCTTGGTCAGAAAATCATCGGCGCCGGCCTCAAGACCTCGCACGCGGTCGGCCGGGCTATCGAGCGCCGTCACCATGACGACCGGAATGAAATGGGTGGCCGGGTTCAACTTCAACCGGCGGCAGACTTCGAAGCCGTCCATGTCCGGCATCATGACGTCGAGCAGAATGATGTCGCATTCGGCGCGTGCACAGATTGCCAACGCTTCTGCGCCGTTGGCGGCGGTCAGGACGTCGAAATATTCGGCCGAAAGCCGGGCTTCCAGCAATTTGGCGTTGGCGGGGACGTCATCGACTACAAGAACACGCGCGGACATTTTTGAACTCTCCTATCCGATAAACCGTCGGACGGTCTCGATAAACTTGCCGACCGAGATCGGCTTGGAAAGATACGCTTCGCATCCACCCTCGCGGATGCGTTCCTCATCGCCCTTCATCGCAAACGCCGTGACCGCGACCACCGGAATGGAACGCAGCTCCGGATCGTCCTTGATCCATCGCGTGACTTCGAGGCCGGACACCTGCGGAAGCTGGATATCCATCAGGATCAGATCGGGGCGAAGCTTGCGCACGAGATCGAGCGCCTCGAAACCGTTGCTGGTGCCGGAAGTCTGATAGCCATGTGCTTCAAGCAGATCGCGAAAGAGCTTCATATTGAGCTCGTTGTCCTCCACGATCAGGACGGTTTTTGCCATCCCGCCCCTCCACTTCCAGCGACGCAGACCCGGAGGGCCCAGCCCCCAACGCTGCTCACCCTGTCAATAAGTGAAATCAAACTAGCGCCAGATTCGCTCTAACCCGTTAAGCCCGGGCACCACTTTCCGCGATGTGGTTGCCAGTTGCTTGAATACCTTCCGCAGACTCGGGCATGATCGTTTGGAAAATAGAGACCATAAGTTACGGAAAGGCAAATACCCCGCTTGAGAAAGCCCACGCGAAACCCCCGGGAAGTGGCTGAAATCGTTGCCGTTCAGGCACTTTCTTTTGTTGCCGGCGACCCCGAGCGGCTGGGTGCGTTCCTGGCCGAAAGCGGGATCGGGCCGGACACGCTTCGCAGTGCTGCGGCCGATCCGCGATTCCTTGCGCATGTGCTCGATTTCGTCATGCGCGATGACGCAACCGTGAAGGCTTTTGCCGCGGCTTCCAAACTTCATCCGACCAACATTGCCGCCGCCCATCAGGCGCTGAACGATCCTGAATGGCAGCGCGACGTGCCGTGACATCCTCTACTCCAGACGCGATGGACAGTCCGACCTGCTTTTGCCGGGACTGTCTGCATGATCTGGATGGCGCCGGCCAGCGATGCGGCATTTGCGGTTCGCCGCGTCTCGTGCGTCACCGCAGCCTCCCGTCGCTCACCTTTGCCCATGTCGATTGCGACGCGTTCTACGCAACGGTGGAGAAACGCGACAATCCGGAACTGGCCGACAAGCCCGTCATCGTCGGTGGGGGCAAGCGCGGCGTGGTATCGGCCGCGTGCTACATCTCGCGCACCTTCGGTGTTCGCTCGGCCATGCCGATGTTCAAGGCGCTGGCGCTGTGCCCTTCCGCGGTCGTGATCCGGCCCGACATGGCCAAATATGTCCGGGTTGGCCGCGAGGTGCGCCGCGCGATGCAGGCGCTCACCCCCCTCGTCGAACCGCTCTCCATCGATGAAGCTTTCCTCGACCTCAGCGGAACCCAGCGCGTCCACGGCATGGTGCCGGCCAAGGTGCTGGCGCGCTTTGCCCAAGAGATCGAACGCAATGTCGGCGTCACCGTTTCCGTCGGGCTTTCCTGCAACAAGTTCCTCGCCAAGATCGCTTCCGACCTCGACAAGCCGCGCGGCTTTGCAGCACTCGACCAGGATGAGGCAGCCGCGATGCTGGCCGACAAACCCGTCAGCTTCATCTTTGGCGTGGGGCCTGCTACCCAGGAGCGGTTGATCCAGCGCGGCTTTCGCATCATCGCCGACTTGCAGCGCGCCGATGAGACGGATCTGATGAAGCAGTTCGGCGCGGAGGGGTGCCGGTTGTGGCGCCTGGCGCGCGGCATCGACGATCGGCGCGTGGTGGCCGATCGCGGCGCAAAGACGATCTCGAGCGAAACCACCTTCGAGAACGACATCCGCGATTTCGCAACCCTCGAAAAGACGTTATGGCGGCTGTCCGAGAAGGTCTCAAGCAGGCTCAAGAGCAGCGAACTGGCGGGATCGACCATCACGCTGAAACTGAAGACCGCCGATTTCCGCCAACGGACTCGCTCACAGTCCATTCATGCCCCGACCCAGCTCGCGGCCAAGATTTTCGCGATATCGCGCGAAATGCTGGCGAAGGAAATCGACGGCACCGCCTTCCGCTTGATGGGCGCGGGCGTCAGCGCGCTTCGCTCCGGTGGCGAGGCCCACGACACCGACATGCTGGATCGGCGCTCCGCCGATGCCGAGCGCGCCATCGACGATCTGCGCAAGAAATTTGGCGACGCCGCTGTAATCAGGGGCATTGCCTATGAGGGGCCGGAGAAGACGGCGGAGGATTAGGGCGCTCGCGGCGTATCGTTGCCGCGTGCCTCAGGCAAAGAAGGGGTGCGGCGCGTCACCTGTGCCCTTCGTCCTCATGACGGCGATGCACTGATCAATATCCTGATCGGACATATTCAGTCCAAACTCTCTACGCAGCACGTCATGGTATTCGTTATCGTTCGTGAGCCAGCGCTTGTCGGCGCGCCCGTCCGCGTCACGCACCGTAACGCGCGCATTGTACATGGTGACCCGCGTCCGGTTCGGCCCAGGTTTCGCGAGAATGATATTGCCCTGGTAAGGCGTCTCCGGGTGTGTCCCAGTGTACCAATTGGTGATTTCGTATTCGCCGTCGTATCGCGGGTATGGAATGACCCGATAAATGTGCGCCCAGCCGTGGTTGAGACGCGCTTGCAGCGTGAGTTCGCCTGCGACCTCGATGAACCGCATGACCTCATGCGGCGTCTCCTGTTCAATCATCGGCTTCAGCGACAGAGCGCAGGTCGAAGCGAGATTGCCGAAGCCAACATCGGCAAGGTAAGGCCCCTCTGGCAACTCCACCCGCAACAACATGTGGATAGCGGGACGGGCCGCATCGATGGCCAGTCCACGGACGACGCGGCCTTGCAGGCTGGTAATCCTGTAGCCGACGGAACGCAGCGCCTTACGGAAGAGCATGTTCTGCTCGAAGCAATATCCGCCGCGCCTGCCTGCGATCATCTTGGCCTGAAGCGTCGTTACGTCCAGTTTCGGTGGACGCCCAAGCATGATGTCCAATGTCTCGTAAGAAATCGCATGGGCGTGCGCGAAAATCAGCCGGTTCAATGTCTCAAGCGTCGGCGCCAGTGGCCCCGCATAGCCGATGCGCTCCAGCCAGGCGCTCCGGTCGAATTGTGCTTCGGACATTTCGCGGACGCTCCGCCGAACCGATGCCGGATATTGGCACCGCCGAGCAGCCTTGAAAACAGCCGAGCAAATCCGCTGAAGTTTTATGGGTTTACGCTGTCACTTGCACGGCTTGGAATCCTTGACGTTGAATTTTCCGAGTTCACCGGAAATCACAAAGTCATTGTAGTCGAGCACCAGCGCCCGCGAGACACCATTTTCGAACAGTTCGAACGACATCGCGTAAAGCGGCGTCTGTTCGCCGTCCTCCCGCTTGGCATCGCGGTCGTAATAGCTCACCGTCACCGGCCAGCGGATCGTCGATTTCATGACATCGTTTTCGGTCGAGGGATCGGGCGATGTAATCGTCCGGTCGCCCCGGATCGGCTGCCCGATCACCGAAAGCGTGCTGAAGACCTTCTCGCCGTTGTCCGACCCGTCATAGACGCTCTGCTCGAGAATGGATTTTCCCTCTTTGGCGGCAGCAATGATGTGCTGGATCTGCTCGGTCGGGAACACGGTCGAGCCATCGAGGGTGAAGGTCTTGGTCTGCGGCTGCTTCAACTTTACCGTGATGTGGTCGCCGACCCGTTCCGCGATCCCGTCGACCGGGCTCGACTCGACGTCGTTCATCCGCGAATCGATCTTGAAGCGGTAGGTCTTGCCGGTGGCATCCTCCCAGGAGGTCGAACGCAGATCGGAAAGCGTCACCTTATCCTCGCCGCTGCTCATCTCGGACACCTGACGGAATTCGGAGGTGTAGCCTTCGCAGGCGCTGCCGGAGAAGCTGTAGAGAATGCGGCCCCGCGCGCTGTTGATCGAGTTGGATCCGCGCGATTTCAACAGGCTGAGGTCGTAGAGCGCCTGGTGGGAGATAAACGCGCCGTTGGCCGCGGCCTGGGCGCTGCCGGAGGGTCCCGCCGCCATCGCCGATACCGCTAACGCCAGCGGCAACGACTTGGCGTTGCGAGATAAAATCCGAAATCCGCTAGTCATGTTTTTTCCTTGGTGGAGCGTGATCCGGAAGGTCGAAAACGCGTATATGCAGGGGATCGCGACCCGGGTTCCGAGAGGATATTCTTCGTCTCATTGCGCCGCAACTGCGGCCAAAAGGCGGAAAAGTAAAATTCACGGCTGGTTGAGTGGGTTTTGCCATGTTTTTCGGCATCGCCGCCACCGCTTCCGCTCGCTTGCAAGCAGCGATGCCATGGGCGAAACAAGGCCGGAAGCTGAAAGCCAGCAACACCACGCGAGGACGAATCATGGCAGGTACGGTCGAACAGAAACTAGCGGCACAGGGCATCACCCTGCACGAGCCGCCGAATCCGGTGGCAAACTACGTGCCTTTCGTACGCACCGGCAATTTGCTGTTTGTTTCTGGCCAGGTCTGCCTCGGCGCGGACGGCAAGCTGATCGCCAAGGGCAAGCTGGGTGCCGGCGTCAGCGTCGAGCAAGGCAGTGCGGCGGCACGCGGCTGCGCCATCAACCTTCTGGCGCAGGTCAAGGGCGCGCTCGGTGACCTCGACAAGGTGGTACGGGTGGTTCGCCTCGGCGGTTTCGTCAATTCGGCACCGGACTTTGTCGATGGACCAAAGGTGCTCAACGGTGCCTCCGACCTGATGGTCGCGGCTTTCGGTGACAAGGGCCGCCATGCCCGCACCACGGTCGGCGTCGCGTCGTTGCCGGCGGATGCCTCGGTCGAGGTCGAAGGAGTGTTCGAAGTCTCGTAGGCAGGGAGGGGCCCGGTGCGCGCCCCCGACTGGCTAACGGCGCGGCCGGTCGCCCATCGCGGCCTGCACGATCGCGCGCGCGGCATTGTCGAAAACATGCCGGGCGCGGCGCTTGCCGCCATCGAAGGCAACTTCGCCATCGAATGCGATGTTCAACTCACCGCCGACGGCGAGGCCATGGTGCACCATGACGATGGGCTCGGCCGCCTCACCGAAGGCTCAGGCAGTCTGCTCGGCTCGACCGCCAGCGTCTTGAAGGAAGTGCGTTTCAAGGACACGGCTGAGCGGATGATGTCGCTGGCCGACCTCTGCATACTGGTCAGGGGGCGCGTTCCGATCATCGTCGAGGTCAAGAGCCATTTCGACGGCGATCGCCGCCTGGTGAAACGCATGGCGGAAGTACTTAAGTCTTACACAGGACCGGTGGCGGGGATGTCATTCGACCCGGACCAGGTGATGGGCTTGCGCGAAGCGATGCCGGAACTGCCGCGCGGCATCGTCGCCCAAAGCGCTTACACGGCCGCCGATTGGCCCGAGGCGACGGTGGCGCAGCGCGACGGTATGCGGCATCTCAAGCACGCGCTGCGCACCCGGCCGCATTTTGTCGCCTATTGGGTCGACGACCTTCCTGCAGCGGCGCCCTGGATCGCGCGCCATGTTTTCGGTCTGCCGCTCCTGACCTGGACGGTGCGGACCACCGAGCAGCGGGCTCGCGCCGCCCGTTACGCCGATCAAATGATTTTTGAGGGGTTTAGGCCCTAAAGACAGCACCTTGAAGTCCGCGCCGTCTTGCACGATCTTAAACCATCGATGGATTCATCCGAAATTACCCTCGAAGCGGTCTCTTCCGTCAGCCAGATTGCGGCTGAGGAATGGGACGCCTGCGCCAACCCGGTTCCCGCCCCGGCCGGCTGCCCGGACGGCTCTCGTGACGACTTCCAAAGCCTCTATAACCCCTTTGTTGCGCACGCTTTTTTCTCAGCGTTGGAGGCCTCCGGGTCGGCCACCGCCCGGACCGGCTGGGGCCCCAGACATTTGCTTGCGCGCCAGGACGGCGTCATCACCGGGATTGTGCCCTGCTATTTGAAATCGCACTCGCAAGGCGAATACGTGTTCGACCGCGGCTGGGCCGACGCCTATAGCCGCGCCGGCGGAAGTTATTACCCAAAACTGCAGGCGTCCGTTCCCTTTACCCCCGCCACCGGCCCTCGCCTTCTCGTCCGCGAGGATGCGGACAAGAACGAAATCCGAGGCGCGCTGGCGGGTGGACTGGTCGCACTCTGCCAGGCCACAGAAGCCTCCTCCGTGCACGTGACCTTCGCGCGCGAAGCGGAATGGAAATTCCTCGCCGCCCAGGGATTCCTGCCGCGGACCGATCAGCAGTTCCACTGGCACAACCAAGGCTATCGCAGTTTCGACGACTTTCTCGCGACGCTGAATTCGCGTCACCGCAAGGCGATCAAGCGCGAGCGGCGCGAGGCGGTCGCGAACGGCATCACGATTCACGCGCTCAGCGGCAGCGATATCACCGAGGAAGCGTGGGAAGCGTTCTTTGCGTTCTACATGGAAACCGGCTCACGCAAATGGGGCCGGCCTTATCTGACCCGCAGCTTCTTCGCGCTGGTCGGCGAAACCATGGCCCGTGACGTGCTCCTGATCATGGCAAGGCGCAACGACCGCTGGATTGCAGGCGCCATCAACTTCATCGGCTCCGATACGCTGTTCGGCCGCAATTGGGGGGCGATCGAGCATCACCCATTCCTGCATTTCGAAGTCTGCTATTATCAGGCGATCGATTTTGCGATTGCGCGGGGCTTGAAAACCGTCGAGGCCGGCGCGCAAGGTGAGCACAAGATCGCACGCGGATACCTGCCACAGACCACCTATTCGGCGCACTTCATCGCCGATCCGAGCCTGCGTCATGCCATCAGCGAGTATCTCAAACGGGAGCGCGCTTATGTGGCCGACATCGGGCGCGAACTCACCGAGGCCGGCCCGTTCCGAAAGGCGGACGACACCCCGGCCGACGACTAGATCAGGAAATCAGGAGCCTTCATGCCCGCCTATGACGCCAACAATCCCTTCGCCAAAATCCTGCGCGGCGAATTTCCCTGTTATAAGGTGTACGAGGATGACCATGTGCTGGCCTTTCTCGACATCATGCCGCGCTGTCCGGGCCACACGCTGGTGATCCCCAAAGCGCCCGCCCGCAACATCCTCGATATCACGCCTGATGATTTCGCCCATGTCGCGCGCGCTGGGCAAAAAATCGCGCGCGCCGCGATGACCGCCTTTGATGCCGACGGCATCACCGTGCAGCAGTTTTCGGAAGCGGCCGGCGGGCAGGTGGTGTTTCACCTGCACCTGCATGTGATGCCGCGTTACGATGGTGTGGCGCTGTTGCCTCCGGCAAGCCGCAAGGAAGTGGCCGCGGTGCTGGAAGAAAATGCGGCGAAGCTGGCGGCGGCGCTGAAGGGGTGATTAAGCAACGTCATTCCGGGGCGCATCGCAGATGCGAACCCGGAATCTCGAGATTCTCACGTGCGCAATTGCGCACCATAGCTCGATGCTGCGCATCGCCCCGGAATGACGAAACCCTCACTCCGTCTCTACATCCCCACCCCTCTGCGCCGCCAGCGGCGAGAATTCGCAGCGGTCGGGTTTTAAATCAATCAGCGGGGTTTCATCGAGGCAATCGAGCCCGCGCACCAGCACGCTCGAGCCTTCGATGCCGACAAACTTGACGATCGAGGTGCCGATCGGATTTGGCCGCACCGGCGAGCGCAGCGAAAAGGTGCCGCGGGTTGAGCCGTTTTTCTTCGGGCTTTGCAGCACGAGGTTGCGCGGCGATCGATGCAGCCAGTAGATCACCTCCAGGTGCTTGTAGATATCGACGCCCTTGAGCGCTGCGACCCACGGCTCGAAAATCTCGATCCGGCAGACCGGGCCGTTGTGATTGCCCTGCCGCGGCGTCTCCTCGCGCGATTTCCATGGCGTTCGGATGCGGCCGATGAAGACGAGACCGGCATCGCTGGCCTCCGGCATCTCGACGGCGACTTCGCCCTCGCGCAACTGGGTCTCTACGATCATCGTTTCAGTCCAACGAAATATTCCGCGCCTTGACCACCGTTGACCACCTGGCACGATCGGCTTCGATGAACCTGGCAATCTCAGCCGCGCTTTGCGGACGCTTCACCGAATAGCCGATTTTCTGAAAGGACGCACGGAATGTATCATCGTCCAATGCGCGGTCGAGGCTCCGTTTGAGAATTTCCGCGACTTGATGCGGCACCCTTGCCGGTACGGCAATGCCGAACCAGACGCTGACGAGGTAGTCGGGGTAACCGCTCTCCACAATGGTCGGCACATCAGGAAGCTCGGCTCTTCTTTGCTCCGAACTGACACCGAGCGCGCGCAGTGAGCCGGCACGCACCGAAGGCAACGCCGTACCGAAGGAGTCGAACATCAGTTGGACATTGCCGCCGAGAAGATCGGCCAATGCGGGCCCGGCACCCTTGTAGGGCACGTGCGTCATCTCGATGCCGGCCATCTGCTTGAACATCTCTCCGGCAAGGTGAATCACGCCTCCCGTTCCCGCCGAACCGAAGCTGAGTTTTCCCGGATTCTGTTTGGCGTAAGCCACAAAGTCTGCAATGGACTGCGCCGGCACGGAAGGATGAACCTCCATCACGAGGGGATCCTCCGTGACGATCGCCAACGTCCGAAAATCCCGATCCGGATCGTAGGCCAGCTTCTTGTAGAGCATGGGATTGAGCACAAACATCGAGCCGGACACGACCAGGAGTGTGTACCCGTCGGCATCGCTCCGCGCGACCGCCTCGGAACCGATCGCGCCTTGCGCGCCGGGCTTGTTTTCGACGAACGCCGCCTGCTTGAGATCCTTGGCCAGATAATCCGCAACGACCCGCCCGACCACGTCGGTCGGGCCGCCCGCGGAATAGGGAACCACGAGGCGCATGGGCCGCGCCGGAAACTCGGCGGCATGACCGTCGGCGGCGAGAATAAGCGCCGCGATGCCTGCAAGCCCACCCATCAAAGGCTGCTTGAGATGCCGTCTCATACCGTTTCCCCGCTGGCGTTCTTGCAGTAAATCAAACCAGCAATGCGGCGATCAGCCAAGCCACCATTTGCCGGCGAGCCTCGGGACATTCGGGCCGAAACCATGCCGGCGAAACTCATCCGGTGAAATTTCGCAGCACAAAACAGGCCCCGCCCGCGCGGCGGATACGATTGCAGAGGTCATCGGCAGCTTGCCGCGTGTCAGCACCGATGCGCACTTGATAGAACGGTCGCATGCCCCGGTTACGGTTCTGCGTGCTGAGCAAGCTTGGCGTTTGATCGCCGATCACGCCACGCAAGCGTGCGATCGCGCGCGAATACATCGCCATCGCAAGATCGCGATCGAAGCCGCCTGCCAGTTGTACACCCCATGGCTGGGCGGCGCCGAGCCGCACGCTCTGCTCGAGCCGGCTGACAAAATAATTCGGTGCGCGCTTGAGCAGTGCCATCAATTCACGGCAGTTGGTATGTGTCGCGGCGCGATCGGCAATCTGGCCGCCCCGACGGGCAGCCGACCACTCCTCGACGGTTGCACCGGTAATCGCTGCGACGTAATGGCGGGTCTCCTGCGGCATCGGACCGGTCCCTGCGAGCCATTCCTGCACGCGTCGCGGCCCTGCATTATAGGCCGCCGCAGCCAGGCCGAGATTGCCGAATTGCTTGCGCAATTCATTGAGGAACTCGGCGGATTTCGGCAAAGCCTGCACGGGATCGAAGGGATCGAGCAACCGCCGTTCGTTTGCCGTACCCGGCATGAACTGCGCGATGCCTTGCGCCCGCTGGCCGTTGCGCGTCACCGGACCGACCGCGCTCGATTGAAAGCGGCTTTCCTGCCAGATGACGCGGGCGAAAAACTCAAGCGGCAGATCGTTCGCCCTTGCGGCTGCCTCGATCATCAAACACACGGCCTCTCGTGTGCCGGCGTCGGCCGCCTTCTCCGAAGGCTGCTCGCTCGGGATCGCAAGCTCTTCAACACTAGGCGTTGCTAGTCCGAAGCTGTCATTCGCCGGAGCGGATTCCTGCGCCGCTATTTCGCCCACGCTTGAGAAAAGCATGACGGCCACAGCCCAAAACCTGACATGTGAGCCCTTGAAACCCAGCATTGCAGTCCTGCCTAAAGAACACTGCGTCCTTGACACAGCAAACCGCCAGTTTAGCTATCATCAGATGATGGCGCGTTGATGAGAGCTTAACCGATATGGCGACCCCTTCGGACGACCGTACAGGCTTTGCGCCCGACGACGACGCGCCGATCCCCTATATGGCGCGCACCCGCGAATATTACGCCGCGATCGGCTACACCACGCCCTATCGCTGGGCGCATTATGTGGAGGCGCCCTTTCAGCCCTTGCGCAAGCCGCTCGCCCAATCCCGCATCACCCTCATCACGACGGCTGCCCCCTTCGATCCCGCCAGGGGCGATCAGGGTCCCGGCGCCAAATATAACGGGAGCGCGAAATTCTACACGGTCTATGACGGCGACACATCCAGGCCGCATGATTTGCGGATTTCGCACGTCGCCTATGATCGCGTGCACACCTCGGCCGAGGACAGCGGCACCTGGTTTCCATTGCCGCAATTGCTGCGGCTTGCGGCCCGGGGGCGGATCGGTGAAGTCGCACCGCGTTTCTTCGGCGCGCCGACCAACCGCAGCCATCGCGTCACCATCGAGACGGACGCGCCTGAAATTCTCGCCCGCTGCCAGGCCGATCGCGTCGATGCTGCGGTCCTGGTGCCGAACTGCCCGGTCTGCCACCAGACGATTAGCCTTGTCGCCCGACACCTGGAGGCCAACGGCATCCCCACCGTCGTCATGGGCTGCGCCAAGGACATCGTCGAGCACGCCGCGGTGCCGCGCTTCCTGTTTTCCGACTTCCCGCTCGGCAATTCCGCAGGCAAGCCCCACGATCCGGATTCGCAAGCCTTTACGCTCGAGCTTGCGCTGCGCGTGCTGGAGAGCGCGCCTGCTGCCCAAACCACGGTGCAGTCGCCGTTGCGCTGGAGCGAAGAGCCCTCCTGGAAGCGCGACTACAATAATATCGCGGCCTTGAGCCCCCAAGAACTGGCGCGGCGGCGGGCCGAATTCGATGCCCAAAAGGAAATTGCGCGTGGCTTGCGCGAAACGGCCTCCTAAACCTTTTAAAATTGTCCTTAATGCTGTTGCTTAAGGCATGATTTTCCCAGCATCGGTTTACGTTAACGCGGCTTTTTGGCCGCGATGCTCTTTCTTGCGCCAGCAGCTTGCGTAAAAGTTCGGCTTTCGATTGGGAGCTTTCGATGCCGGAACGACGCCAGAGCGCGCGCGACAAGGTGATTTACGGCGGGGTTGCCGAGATCGCCGAAAGCGGCGTGTCCAGAGATTGCGTCGTGCGCAATATCTCCGAGCACGGCGCCCATCTCGAATTCACCAACGATATCCGCCTCCCCAAGACATCGCTGCGGCTGACGATCGCGCGAAAGGGACGCTCCGTCCTCGCCAGGATCATCTGGTGGCGCGACAATTTTGTCGGCGTCGCCTTCAGCCCAGAATCGTCATACGAACTGCCCGGCTCGGACCTTGCCGAGCGGTTGCGCCGAAGCGAAAAAAAGAAGCGCGAACTGCAGCGCCGCATCAACGACCTGATCGGCGAAGGCTAAGCCCTTCCCAGCATTGCCAATCGAACCCTTGTGCGCCCTCCCCCTCCCGCCCATAATCGTGGGAATACCGGGAGGAAAAACAAAAACCATGCGCCTGTTCTTCGCAATGTTCGCCGTCGCCCTGATGTGGTTGGCCGGCGAAAACGCCTCGGCGCAAACGGCCGACCGTACCATCGACGAGATCAAGACCGAGACGCTCGCCCGCGCGCAGACAGGCGCCTATCCTGCGCTCGGCATCCAGCCCAGTGACGCCAGCGATGCGCTTGCTCGCATCCACAGCCGCGATCCTGACGAATGGGCGGCCGCCTGGAGTGCGGTCGCGGACACCTACATGGCCAAAGCCAGGGCAGCGACCGATCCGAAGGAAGCCGACGCCAATTTCGTGCGGGCCTGGCGCCTGTATTATTTCGGGCAATGGCCCGCGCCGACTTCCGCCGGCAAGCAGGCGGCCTATCAGAAGGCGATCGACGCCTATTTGCAGCACGCCCGCTATTTCGACCCACCGCTCGAAGTCGTGCGCATCCCTTATGGGGATAAGGAAATCGTCGGCTATCTGAGATTACCTGCCAATGCACGACGCCCGGTACCGCTGGTGCTGGCGATTTCGGGGCTTGATAGCCGAAAAGAGACCGTGGCCGAGACTTATGCTGCCGCCATTCCCGAAGGCATCGGTTTCTTCGCGGTCGACAGCCCCGGCACAGGACAAGCGCCACGAAAGGCCGATGAGACCGCCGACCAGATCTATTCGCGTGTCCTCGACTATCTCGCGACACGCGGCGAGATCGACAAGAACCGCATCCTCGTCCACGGCCAGAGTTTCGGCGCCTACTGGGCGGCAAAGCTCGCCCATACCGAGGCCAGGCGCCTTGTCGGCGCGGTGACGCAATCGCCGCCGATCCACCGTACCTTCCAGCCGGATTTCTTCCGCGGCCGGATGTACACGCGCGAATATCTGTTCGACCTGCTTCCGGCGAGCCTGTTCGTTTACGGCATGAAATCGGCCGATGAGCTGATCGCCTTCCTGCCGAAGATGTCGCTGCAAGCAGAGGGCCTGCTCGGCAAGCCCACCGCGCCGATCCTCGTGGTCGGAGGGACACGCGATACCCAGGTGCCGATCGACGACCTCGAGCTCCTGATCAACAGCGGCACCGAGCCGCGCGAAGCCTGGATCAATCCCGCCGGCGGCCATATGGGCCGCACCGCCGCCACCTGGCCTGACCCCGTCATCTTCAAGAAGATCATCCTGCCGTGGGAGCTGCGGCATCTTACCGCCAAGCCGGATACGCCTTAAGACCTCTTTCAAGGTGACCGCTATCCTGTAAGCTTGGCTTCATGAGGTCGGCCGGTCGTCCCGCCGGCCGCACTGCAAAAGCATACCAACGAAAAAGAGCCCCTGGAGGAAACCCCTATGTCTGCCGCTTCGCCGCGCGTTCTTGTCAATCGCCGCACGCTTCTCACGGCGAGCGCCGGCATGGCCGGCATTCTCGCCACCGGCCGCGCCCCCGCCTTCGCGCAGGCCCAGCCGAAGAAACTGGTGTTTGCCCACATCAACGCCGTTCCGGAATCGGCCGCGGTCGCATTCGACTGGATGGCCAAGGAGCTCACGGCTCGCTCGAACGGCGCGCTCGAGATGCAGTTCTTCGGAAAGACCCTGATCCCGCAAGAACTCGAGATCATGAATGCGGTCAAATCCGGCAGCATCGCGATGGGAAGTCCGGCGGGTGCTGCCGCCACCTTGTTTCCGGAGATGGGCGCATTCCTGGTGCCCTATCTGGTGAAGGATTACGCCACCGCCTACGCCATGTTCAACGGCCGGGTCGGCGACAAGCTGAGCAAGCAAATCGAGGACAATTACAAGCTGAAAGTGCTTTGCTACTTCGACTACGGCTTCCGGCATTTCTGGACTTCGAAGAAGCCGATCGTCGAGCCCAGGGATTTGCGCGGCCTCAAGATCCGCGTGCAACAGTCGAAGATTTTCGGCGACACCATCAACGGTCTCGGCGGCAACGCCGTGCCGATGGCCTATGGCGAGGTGATCACCGCCGCCAAGCAGGGCGTGATCGACGGCGGCGATTTGCCGATCGTCAACATGAAGGCGCTCAAGATCTACGAGGTGTCGAAATACGCCTCCCTCACCTATCACAATTACGGCCCGACCAACGCCGTGATGAATCTCGACATCTGGAACGGACTGACGGCGGACCAGCAGAAACTCGTTCTCGATCTGTCACGCGCTGCCCAGGAAAAAATCCGGCAAGCAACCGAGTCGGTCGACAATTTCGCGCAAGCCAAGGCCCTGCTCGAACCGCTCGGCATGACCGTGGTCGAGGCCAAGGTCGAGGAATTCCGCAAAGTCGCGCAACAGAAGATCTGGCCGGCCTACAAGGACCAGTATGGTGTCCTGTGGGACGAGATCGAGAGTTTCAAGGCCTGACCTTCAAAATCCCAGCACGCATGTTGCGTACCCTCAAAGCCGCCCCGAAATTCGCGGTCACGGCCCTGATTATCCTTGCGATGGTCAACCTTCTGGTCGGCGTCATCCTGCGTTACTTCGTTGGCGCGATCACCGACTGGCTCGACGTCGATCCGGTGCCGTTCACCTGGGTTGAGGAAGTCGGCGAATTGTCGCTCGCCTGGCTGACGCTGATTGGCGCCGCGATCGGCATCCAGTCACGCTCGCATTTTTCGCTGTCGGTGTTCGTACATCGGTTGCCAGAGACAACGCAGCTCTGGATCCATCGCTTCAATCACGTGCTGATCGCGGGTGTCGGTCTTCTAGTGGCCTGGTACGGCTGGAAGCTTTGCCTGCTCAACCGCACCTTGAGGACGCCGGGACTCGAGATAAGTCTCGCCTGGCTTTACGCTTCCGCGGTCGTCGGCGGCATCCTGATCGCGTTGTACGGGCTGGCGATGATGATCTCGCCGTTGCCTGAACCCGAATCGCAGCATTGGGACAACCTTTAATGCTGCTTATCGAGATCGCGGTCATCTTCGCGCTTCTAATCCTTCTTTCGATGCCGATCGTATTCGCGCTGGCGCTCGCCGGCATCGCGGGGCTGTGGATCGGCGGCTACCCGATGCAGCAGCTTTCCTCGGCGCTGGTATCGGGATCGCAGAGCTGGGTGTTGCTCGCGATCCCCGCCTTTGTGTTCGCCGGAAATCTCATGGAACGCTGCGGGATGAGCCATGCGCTGGTCGAACTGGCCCGCGCGCTGATCGGCTGGGTCAAGGGCGGCCTTGGCATGTCGGTGATCGTGGTGGCCTATTTCTTTTCCGATATTTGCGGATCGAAAATGGCGGAGGTCTCGGCATTGGGCTCCGCACTCATGCCGCCGCTGACCAGGGCAGGTTATGACAGGCGCGATTCAGCCTCCCTGATCGCGGCGGGTACTGCGATGGGCATGCTGGTGCCGCCGGCGATCTTCATGATCGTGATCGCGCAGGTCACCAACACCTCGGCCGTGGCGCTGTTTGTCGCCGGTTTCATTCCCGCCATGGTCATCATGCTCTGCCTGATGGCGGTGGTCTACATCCGCGCCCGGCAGAACGACTGGCCGGTCGATACAAGGCCGAGCCTCAAGCATCTCGGCCAGGCAGCACTCCATGCGGCCGTGCCGATGGTGGTGCCGTTCGTCATTCTCGCAGGCTTTATTCTCGGCATCATCACCGCGACCGAAGCGGGAGCGGTGGTCGCTGGCTACGCCTTTCTCGCCGCGAAGCTTTACTACCGCAATGTCTCCTGGCGCGAGATGGGCAAGATTGCCTATGACAGCGCGCTTTTGACGGCCGCCGTCGTGTTCCTGCTCGCGGTTGCTTCCGTCTACCAATATCTGATGGGCGTGAGCGGCGTGCCGCAATTGCTCGGCGAGTTGCTCGGCCCGCTGAAGGGGCACCCCTGGCTATTCCTGATCGGCACGGCCGTCATGAGCTGCCTGTTCGGCATGGTGCTGGAGGGGCTACCGGCCGCGGTCGTGCTGATCCCCGTGGTGTTTCCGATCTCAGAAGCCATGGGCATCGACCCCATTCATTTCAACATCGTCCAGACCGCTGCGGTCGGCATTGGTCTTTTCCTCCCGCCAATGGGCGTCGGACTTCTGATGGCGCTGCGTTTTGCGAAATTGAACGTCGGCGAGCATTTCCGCACCTACCTGCCCTACATGCTGGCCCTGTTCGCAGGATTGCTGCTGATCATCTGTATTCCCGAAATCAGCCTCACGTTGCCGCGGCTCGCGGGGCTGATCCGGTAGGCATTAGGTTTTCAGAACCCTTGGTACCCTTCCGGCTTTTCATGCGCTCGGAAGAGTGCGAAATTGCAAGCGCCCCGGAGAGCTTACACATGCGCCTCGCCGTCGTCTTCGCATCCGTCATACTCACGATGCCGGCGGCCGTTTTGGCACAAGCGGGCAGCACCGGCGGGACCATCGGCAAAACTGAAAAATCGATTTCGGGAGGTGATGAGCAAAACGATTCTCAGCGCCGGCTCGAAGGCAAGAAGCCATCCCGCAGCCCTGTCGCGAGCGAAAGACCAACTGGCAACTCCTGCCAAAAACTGGTTGGGAGGTGGGCGTGGCATTATACGCTAGGTACCACCGAAACGACATTCAGTCCGGGTGGGACCGGGAAAAATGCTCCAACCGGCTTAACGAACACTTGGACGTGCTCCGGCGGGATCGCGACTGTTAAATGGAGCCACGGATACACGGACCGTGCGACGATATCGCGTGACGGAAGCAGTCTTTCGATACTGAGTTCGTCGGGCGAATCGTTTTCTGCAACACGAAAGTGACGCGGATGTTCGCGCATTCGGCCTCGAAGGCACTTTTCCCGCCAAGCTTCAACGAGTTTGCTGACACCTACTGCGCCCCGCTCACGCGCTGCGCGCCGTCGGCGCAAACAGAGGCGACGACGCGGCACGCCTTGCCCTTCTTGCGGCAGTCCGACAGCGCGCTCTCCTTGGCCTTCTGCATGTCGGCACGGGCAACGATCGCCCAGCTGGACTCCGAGTAGGCAAAGACACCGCATTCCGTCCCGAAAAAGCTGATCTCGATCGGGCATGACGCAGCGTCGCCGCAGGAGGCCCGGGCGCTGGCCACCGCCGCTTTTCGCGTATCCAGCGCCCACGACATGCCCCATTTGTTGCTGGTCTTGGAATAGACGATCGCACCCCATGGTTTCAGGCCGCTGATGTCGCGCAACCGCCGCAACAGGCCTTGCGTGACCTCGCCGGTGGAAGCGAGTTTGTTGGCCTGTTCGAATTCACGAACCGCTTCATGCGCGGCAGGATTCATCGGCCCGTCGAACGCCCCCGGATCAAAATTCAGCTCGTACAGCCGCTCGCGAACCTCACGGAGCAATGCGGGGTCCTTGAGCTCGACCTTGTCGTTGGGCTGATCGATGCTCGCCGAATTGAGGGCTGCGGTCTTTTGCTGTTGCAGATTGATTTTTGCAATATCCGCGAAGACCCCCTTCGGATAGCGGTTGAGGTAGGCCTGAAAGAGCTGGGGGTTCTTGTCGTTCTTGATCGATTCCCAGAATGCGAGTTCAAGCGTCGCGTCATCGAGCGCTTTGGTTGTCGTGTCCGCTGCTGCCCTGTCGGTTGCGGGCACCAGCGCCACGTCGTCCCCGCCGAGCGAGCCGTAGATGAACGGCTCCTGCTTGTTGTTGGTGGCCTTGAGCACGTCGTCGCGGGCGTAACCGAAGGCCTTGCGCAGATCGAGCCCGGGTCTTGGCAGAAACTTGACGAGCGCGGCGGTGAAGGGACTATTCAAGCTGTCGCCGTCGGATGCGGTCGATCCGGCTTTCGCGGCGAAAGCGATCAGGGTGTTCGGGCTCTCCGGCTCGACCTGGCAAGACCGCGCCCGATGGCGC
>Ga0210394_10001791_pt1 | contig 32284 bp, 27 predicted proteins | sample IncBWC12MmetaG_FD_160121 | JGI IMG/M metagenome (GOLD analysis project Ga0210394, IMG submission 160121) | Forest soil microbial communities from Barre Woods Harvard Forest LTER site, Petersham, Massachusetts, United States - Inc-BW-C-12-M | ecosystem: Environmental > Terrestrial > Soil >... | reverse complement strand
CCATTCTTCGCTCTTTGCGGCCGTTGGCCGGAATGTGCCCGGCGTAAAGAACAGCTCGTTCCAGAAGATCATCGAAGCGCGGATATTGAATGGAAATGGGAGTTGATCTGCGTTCACCGTGTTGGAGACGGCCGGGACGGTGTTGAGATAGGCGCGGATCGCCAGCGCATCGTCGCGCGTGACCTTCGTATAGTAGGTGTAGGGCATGGCCGGATAAAGATGCGTGCCATTGCGGCCGGTGCCTTTTTGCAGAGCATCGACGAATTCGTCGTCCGTCCAGGCGCCGATGCCGGTCTGTCGGTCGGGCGTGATGTTGGGCGCAAGGATGTTGCCGAACGGCGTCTCGATTGGACGCCCGCCGGCGAAATCCTGACCGCTTCCCGGCAATGTATGACACGCGGCGCAATCGCCGACGATCGTTAGGTACCGGCCGCGCTCGATCTGCTTGAAGTCTTGTTTGTCGATATTACCCGCGACGGCGGCGCCGGACGACCACGCCAGAACGACACCGCAAACTGCCCCACGCGTTGAGCTGAGCCTACGCATGGACGAGTGGCCCCGGATTCTTGAGGTATTGCGACCGGATCGCCTTCGCCGACCAGAATGCGAGCGCGGCAACCGTACCGGTCGGGTTGTAGCCGGCATTTTGCGGGAAGGCGGTAGAGCCTTGCACAAACAGATTAGGAACGTCCCAGCTCTGCAGATACCTGTTTAGCGCGCTGTTGCCGGGATTTTCCCCCATGATGGCGCCGCCGCAGAGATGGGACGTCTGATAATCCGTCACGTCATAGGGGCCTTTGCGCGGCTGCTTTACCACCTGCTTGGCGCCCATTTGTTGGAGGATCTCGGCATATTTGTCGGTGAGAAACGCGCTCATCTTGAGCTCGTTTTCGTGCAGATCGATGGTCATACGCATCAGCGGCCGGCCGAAGCGGTCCTTGTAGGTGGGATCGAGATCGAGACATACGTCCCGATAGCTGTAGAACGAGGCGTGACACGCGCCGCCGCAGATAACGCTGCTGAGATAATTGTCGCGCAACGCCTGCTTCCACTTCGCGCCCCAGGCCGGTGTGCCGGGCGGAACCGAAATGCTCTCGAGCGGACGGCCGTTGGTGCGAACCTGGCCAATATAGCCGCCGCCGACAAATCCAAGCGGACCGTGATCGAAGTTATCGCCGTTGAACTCGTCGATACACATTCCGATCGCACCCGAAGCGATGAACGGATTGAAATTGTATTTGGCCTTGTCGAAGAAGCCGACCGCGGTTGACATCGTTTGATGCGTGAAATTGCGGCCGATCTGGCCTTGGCCGGTCCGTGGATCGTACGGCGTGCCGATTCCGGACAGCAGCAGAAGCTGGACATTGAACAACTGAAATGCGCACAGCAGAACGAGATCGGCGGGCTGCTCGAATTCCTCGCCGGACGAATTCACATAGGTTACCCCGGTTGCCCGCTTGCCGGTGTTGTCCAGATTAACTCGCATGACTTCGCATTCGGTACGCGCCTCGAAATTCGGATTGCGAAGCAATACCGGCAAGATCGTCGTCTGCGGGGTCGCTTTTGAGTAGTTGGCGCAACCGAACCACTCGCAGAAGCCGCAAAAGGTGCATTGTCCGAGCGTTACGCCGAGGGGATTGGTGTAGGGTTGCGACAGGTTCCCCGATGGCTGCGGATACGGCTTGTAGCCGAGCTGCTTCGCCGCCTCGGCGAATAGCGTGTGGCCGTAGCCCTGTTTCTGGGGCGGCGTCGGATACGGCCGCGAGCGCGCTCCTTCGAACGGATTACCTCCGTCCTGGATTTTGCCGTTGACGTTGCCGGCCGTTCCCGAGGTCCCGCACAAATACTCGAAGTCATCGTAATGCGGCTCGAGATCCTCGAAGGTTATGCCCCAATCCTGGATCGTCATGTCTTCCGGCAGAAACTTCTCGCCGTAGCGCTGCGTCAAATGCGATCGAGCCGTGAAGTCGGTCGGCAGGAAGCGAAACGTCTCGGCGTTCCAATGCAGTCCGCCGCCGCCGACGCCGTTGCCGAGCATGAAGGCACCCCAGTTGCGCACCGGCAGGGCCGTTTGACTGGCGTTGTTCCGGAACGTCACCGACATCTGCGCCGGCTGCAGGAAAAGCTGGTGCTGCAAGCGGTAGCGCAGCTCGTCCTGCGCGTAGGAGATGGGAAAATCGGTGGCCGTGTCGCGCCAGGGGCCACGCTCGAGCGCAACAACGTCGAGCCCGGCCTCCGTCAGTTCGTGTGCGAGAATGGAGCCGGTCCAGCCGAGCCCAACGATGACGGCGTCTTTTCGCGGAAGCCTGTGGGCCATTGTTCTGATCTCACCGCAATCAATTCAAATCAGACCGGGATGGCGATCTGGCGATATTATTGCGACCAGTTTGGATGACTGGCGATGCTGACGGTCGGTAGAGTGACGCGCTCATTGTGACGATCGATCCAGTCGCGGTAGTCGTAGTGGGTACCCGGAAAGCCGATCATCTTCCATGCGGCCATGTCTTTGTTGCCGCCGTAAATCGGGTCGGCGAGAAAGCCGTTCCGCGTGTCCGTAAGTATGAGGCTAAAGAAGCTCTGGCCATCGAAGCCATCGAGCTTGAAGGAGCCGTTCTCGAGCCCGGCAATGACCTCGTCTTTTTGGTCGTCAGAGAGATCCGCAAATACCTTACCGCCGTATCTGCCGCCGCACGCCTCATTGAGGGCGGCGAGCGCCTTGCGGTATTGCTGCGCCGTAGTGAGGGGCGATTGTGGACCCTGCTGCTTCGTTCCCTGCTGGAACGGGCCCGCCATGTAGAAGTTCTCGTTGCGCCCGTTGGGACCAGCCAGCTGCCGGTCGATAAACACCGCGCAGCCGATGTCCTTGCCGCCCGGCGTTTGCGGATCGGGCGGTATAAGGCGATCGACGAACGCCTCTACGGTCGCTGCCTCTTGCTGGGTGAAATAGTGCCAACCGCCAGGCTTGACTTGTGTTGGAGGATCAGCGGAGCCGGGTTTCCACGGTAGGCCGCCCTTGATAATGGCAGCGTGGGCAAGTGGCGACATCAGCACCAGCGCGACCGCGCTGGAGCCGAGAAGCTGACGCCGGTTGAGGTGGTGCATGGCTACGATCGCGTCACAAAACTGTTAAGATCAAACCGCCGCCCCTCGCGCCCTGGCGGGATGTGGGCGCTGTTATTCGATATAGCTATCCGGCCGGGATTTTTAGTCGCGTTTGTTGAACAGCGTGTCAAGGGCTTAGCCACCGCCATGGCTTAGGAGGAGACGATGGATCCGAAGAAAACGAGAGAACCATGACGTTGCTGGTCTTGGCCTATCTAGGCGGTGTGCTGACCATCGTCAGCCCGTGCATTCTGCCGGTGCTGCCTTTCGTGTTCGCCCGCGCCGACAGGCCGTTCGTGCGAAACGGGCTGCCGATGCTGCTGGGGATGGCGATCACGTTCGCCGCGGTTGCGACGCTCGCCGCGGTCGCCGGCGGATGGGTCGTTGAGGCCAACCAATACGGGAGAATTGCCGCGTTGGTCCTCATGGCGCTGTTCGGACTCACGCTGATATTCCCGAGTCTTGCCGAAAGCATCATGCGACCGGTCGTGGGCATCGGTGCGAAACTTTCGGTTTCGGCCGAGCGCGGCGCGGGCGAGGATGCGTCCATCTTTCCCTCGCTTCTGCTCGGCGTTGCGACCGGGTTCCTGTGGGCGCCGTGCGCCGGGCCGGTGCTCGGCCTAATTTTGACCGGCGCCGCACTCAACGGCGCGAACGTCGGCACTTCGCTACTGCTGCTTTCCTATGCCGTCGGGGCCGCGACATCTCTGGCCCTCGTCCTCCTCCTTGGCGGCCGCGTCTTCGCGACCATGAAACGCTCCTTGGGCGCCGCGGAGTGGGTGAAGAAGGGCCTGGGCATCGCGGTTCTTGTCGCCGTCGTCGCGGTCGCTTCAGGGCTCGACACCGGCTTGCTGACCAACATTTCGTTTTCGAACACCGCAGCGCTGGAACAGCGGTTGATCGACCGTCTGCGGCCGCAATCGAAACCGGCCCAAGAATCGAAACCGGTCCAAGAGTCGAAGCCGGCCCAAGATTGATCCGCGAGAACGGCGCGGTCAACGATCGCACTTTCGAAATCCGGTTTCTTGATCCCGGCGTTCAGGCCTATGCATTTACCTTTGGCTGAGCAGAGATACTCAGCCCAATTCAATCTTCTCGCAGCCCATCGAATTCTTGTGCGCGTTTCAGCGCGGTTGATTTTCTGACCTCGGGGGAAAGTTCGAGCCATCGATCTTTAAGTGAGGAGCGGGCTTTTATTCGCCCCAGACGTCGTCTTGACTGTTTGATCGCCGGTCGCGAACACATGGATGCCCGTTGCGGATCAAAGGCGGACATGGCGAAACCTCCGCGCGATGTTCGCGTTGCCAGAAAGCAGACGATGGCGGCGTGTTTAGGAGTCCACGCCCCGTTCTTTATCTGGCGCTGCTACGATATTGGCTGACGCGCCGGCTCAGTGGCCCGATCCGCGCTTTGCCTCATTCGGCAAATTTGATCGGGGCGGCAAGCCGAGCGTGACCCGTGTGTTGCCGTCGAGCCGCCAAACTTCGCCGCTCGCTGTCAGCCGCTCGTTAAGATAGGTTTCGGCTTGGTCCAGACGATCTGCGAAAGAAGCCGGCTTGTTGTCCGATGCGCTCCAGAAGTCGTTAAACAGTGTCCTAACCAAATTGCGTCGGCGTTGAATTTCCTGATCGTCAGGGGAGATAGCTGCGCCGTTAACCTGAGCGCCCTGGCCGATTTTCGAATCGGCGGCAGCAGGGCCGGCGTCGAGAGTCGTTGTCGGCGATTCGGCGACGCGACGCTCGACGGCGATGGCTTCGGTTTTCACCGCAGCGCGTTCGGTCCGACTTTCAGCCGTAGTATTCGAGGTGATATGCGTGGGCCGGGAAAAATGCCCGGTCACCCTACGGAAGGCCGCAACAATTTCCGCGAACCATTGCCGGATTTTTTCCACCACGCGCCTCGCGGTGCCCAGTTTCACTGTGCGCGGCTCCAGCGGGTCGGGCGCACTCGCGCTTCCGTCGCCTATAGGAATCCGGAGGATGCCGCCGATCGTCCACTATCGTAGCAGAGTCGGCGTTCATTTGCGCCAAGGTCTCGGGCGCAGACCACAGAAATCTAAGCGAAGCAACCAGCGCCATTCGGCAGCCTGCGCCGAGCAGCGGGGCTCGCTCGTCGTTACGCCAACGTCAGAGCTCAAATGCGATGAAAACGATGAACAGGACACCGGCTGCGAGCATCAGAAACTCGATGGGGTCATAGTGCGGAGCGTGATTGCTCAGACCTTGCTTGATTCGCGCGAGCATGACGGGTGCCTTCCTACATGACAAACGCCGGTTTCTTCCTTTGGTGCTTTAATGGCTTGTTCCAACCGCGGGAGCGATGTGGACGTTAACGAATGGCGGGTAGCCGCCCGCTCAGGGTTGTAGATTGACTGGCCTTGACCAGCGGCGCGGTGCCAAGATCGATGTCGACACGCGCGAATGTGCCGACCATCGCGACCAAAGTCGCACATAACAGGCCCACGACCACAATCTTCAAATGGGTCTTGCGGTCCACGCTGTGCATCGAGTGATTCATGGTCTTCTCCTGTCCATTTGCCGGCAAAGGGGCCTAAAAACCCGCACGACCGTCAGCGGACCTGAGGGAACATTAACTATGATGAGATCAGTCGCTCTACTGTACCTAGGTAGGGGCGCGATATCGGAAGAAGTTGGGGAACCGATACGAAGGTATAGGGCGGCTGCCCGGTGGACCCCCGTGGGGAACCCGCCGGGCCGCCAACAGCGAAAGCTAAAGGTACCCGACCGCCTCTAGCGCGCTAGTGCACAAAGCTCACGAACATTTCGGCGTGCGCCTCGCGCCATGTGGGCTCGGGCTGGTGGAACTGGCGCGCGTGCCGATAGGCCGGCCAATTGCCCGCGATCGCGTCCCGCGTCAGCGACCGACGATATGCGAGCCGCACGTGACGATATGCGAACCGTAGGGCGTGGGGTTGGTCGAGCGGCACCCGCGAGCGTGACGCGAGCATCGATCCGCCGCCGCCATGCGGATCTACGATTGTTAAGCCGGCAAGCGAAACGCGATGCACGCGGGTGAGGCCGCCGCCGGAGTTCGCATCATAAACCGAAGCGGTGCCGTCGCCGTTCAACGAGCGAATGATGGCCACATGCCGCGTACCCCAGAGCGCCGCCATGCCGGGAGCGGCGGCAGCGCGCGGAAACTTGTACCAGCTTCTGACCAGCCACAAGGAGCGATCTGAAAGGCCCAGGTCGTGTGCGGCGCCGCAGCCGCAGAATAGAGTGCGCGGGCAGTCGGCCGGATGCGCGACCACTTCGCCGCGGCCGTCTGCGTAGCGCGATGAAAAATGCGCGTGATGGGCCGTCGCGGCGCCGGCGCGAGCATAATGATGATAATGATGCGAATAAGAATGTGGGGAAGCGCCGGCATTCGTACCGATCAAGGTGAGACCGATTAGAGCAAACAAAGAACGTCGCAGCATCACAGAACTCCTGACAAAATTTCCGGGAAGTTTTTATTTTTGCTTTTCATATGTGGCAAAAATCAGCCATAGTTGCGCACGCAACAAAGAGTTCCCGCCATTTTTGGGCCGGGTTTACGACGCAAACGTAAAGCCGGAAAACGCGCCCGCCTGAGGCGACGCTTCGCCGGGCCGCCGCAACAGACGCGGCCGGCTCGAAGCAGACGCGCGAAAAGCCGTTAATCGATGCCCGCTCACGACGCTGAACAGACATTGCGATTTGACCGCGTCATGTCCTCGGCGATCCGAACCGGCCGCGATGACGAGTCAGTCGATGATGGGGAAATGGGAATCTGCAGCAGATACGGAGGGAGCTATCGGAATTACACGTGCGGGTCAGTATCTGTGTAAGCTCGATTTCTCAAGCTCGGTTTTGCCCTCCGTTGCTAACGTCCCGGGAATATCGGAGGAGAATTGCGAGCGCGATCGACCACCGAGCCAATTACTGATGCGATCCATGTAGATATAGACGACCGGGGTGGTGAACAGCGTCAGCAGCTGCGAGATGAACAAACCGCCGACAATCGCATAGCCGAGCGGCTGTCGAATTTCCGACCCGATTCCCGTTCCGAGCATCAGCGGCACGCCGCCCAGAAGCGCGGCCAGCGTCGTCATCAGGATGGGTCGGAACCGCAGCAGACATGCCCGGTGGATGGCATCCTCGCTGCTCAGCCCGTGTTCGTGTTCCTCCGCGAGCGCAAAATCAACCAACATGATTCCATTTTTTTTCACGATGCCGATCAGCAGGATGATGCCGATGATGCCGATGACGTCGAGCGGCATGCCGGCCAGCATCAGCGTCAGCAAGGCGCCGAGCCCGGCCGAAGGCAAAGTCGAAATGATGGTGAGCGGATGGATCGTGCTCTCGTACAGCATCCCGAGTATCAGGTAGATCGCAACCAATGCCACGAGGATCAGGATGGGGGTGCTGCTGAGCGAGCTCTGGAACGCCTGTGCGCTGCCCTGGAAGCTGGCGGCGACCGAGCCGGGCATGCGGAGATCCGCCGTGATCTGCTGGATCGCCGTCACCGCCGCGCCGATGGTGCTGTTCGGCGTGAGATTGAAACTCAGCGTCACCGACGGGAACTGACCTTGGTGGTTGATCACCAGCGGGGCCGCCGAGGCGGTGATGGCGGCGATTTGGTTGAGCGGCACCATGCCGCCGCCAGTCGACTTTGCATAGATTCGGCTCAGAGCGTTTGGGCCAAGCTGGTAGCCGGGGTCGACTTCCAGGATGACGTAGTATTCGTTGAGGGTCGTGTAAATCCGCGCCACGTGGCGCTGGCCAAAGGCGTCGTAGAGAATGGAATCGACCAACGCGGGAGCGACTCCCAGACGGGAAGCGACATCCCGGTTAATCTCGACTTTCAGCGTCGGACCTGCGTTTTGTTGATCGCTTGCGACGTCTTCCAGTAGGCGCAATCCCTGCATTTTCTGCAGAAGAATGGGCGCCCAGTGATTGAGTTCGTCGCTGTCCACGTCAACCAGCGTATACTGATATTGCGTCTTGGAAAGTCGAGCCCCGACAGTGATGTCTTGGGCCGCCTGCATATAGAGCCTGATTCCCTGGATCGGGCGCAGCGCGCGATCCAGGCGCCTTATTACCAGGTCGATTGAGCTCCGCTGCCCCTGCGGCTTGAGGGTGATGAACACGCGCCCGTCATTCTCCGTGACGGTCGCGCCGCCAGGGCCGATATAGCCGACCGCCGACGCGACCGCGGGGTCCGTGCTCACCACATCCAGAATGGCCTGCTGACGATTTGCCATAGATCGCGGCGAGATGTCCTGGGATCCCTCGCTAATGCCGACGATCAACCCGGTGTCCTCCTGCGGGAAGAAGCCCTTCGGAATCCAGAAAAACAGCGCCATAGTCAGGCAGACGGTGAGAATCATGACGGTCAGCGTGATCCGGCGGTAGCGCAGGGCGACGACCAAGCCCCGGTCGTAGGCCGCGACCAGCGAATCAAAAAAGCGCTCGAGCGCCTTCGACATGAATCCGGGATTGCCGCGTTCCGCCGCGAGGAGGCGGGCGGACATCATCGGCGTCAGCGTCAGCGAAACGATGAGGGAGACGACGATCGACATCGCGACGGTCACGGCAAATTCGCGGAACAGCAGGCCCACGATTCCGCCCATCAGAAACAGCGGAATGAACACGGCGATCAGCGATATGGACATCGAGATGATGGTGAAGCCGACTTCGCCCGCTCCCTTTATCGCGGCCTCCATCGGCGTAGCACCATCCTCGATATGTCGCGCGATGTTCTCGATCATCACGACCGCATCATCAACGACGAACCCGACGGCGATCGTCAGCGCCATCAGTGAGAGATTGTCGAGGCTGTAGCCGAGTGCGTACAACACCGCGAACGTGCCGACCAGCGACACAGGCACGGAAACGGCGGGGATAATCGTCGCCCAAAGCTTTCGCAGGAATATGAAAATGACGCCGACGACCAGCGCGATCGTCAGCAGGAGTGTGCGCTGAACATCGGCGACGCTGGCGCGGATGGTTTGCGTACGATCGGATACGATCTGGACCTTGATCGAGGGAGGAATGGAGGCCTGCAGCTGCGGCAGCGCCTTCTTGATCGAGTCGACGGTCTCGATCACGTTGGCGCCAGGCAGGCGCTGGATCGCGAGCAGGACGGTCGGGGTAGAACCGAGCCAGCCGCCGAGCGTCGTATCCTGGGGCGCAACCACCGCGCGGCCGACATCGCGGACGCGGACCGGGGCGCCGTTCACATGGGCAATAATGTAGTCGTCGAAGCCGCTCGCGGTCATGAGCTGATCGTTAATCGACAGCGCATAGGCGTGCTCGCCCCCGTAGAGTATGCCCTTCGGTTGATTGACGGTGCTGTTGGCGAGGGCGGTCCGTACGGTTTCCAGATCCAGTCCCTGCGCGGCAAGCTTCGCCGGGTTGACCTGGACGCGAATCGCCGGGTTCTGCTGGCCGCCGATGCTGACCAGCCCGACCCCGGTCACTTGCGATAGCTTTTGCGCAAGAATGCTGCTCGCGTAATCGCTGACCTTGGTGAGCGGAAGCGTATCCGAAGTAAGGGCAATCAGGAGGATCGGCGTGTCCGCCGGATTGGTCTTGCGGTAGGTCGGCGGATTGAGGAGATTCAACGGCATCTGATTTGCGGTCGCGTTGATCGCCGCCTGGACGTCCTCGGCGTACGAGTCGATGGTTCGACTGCGACTGAACTGGAGGGTGATCTGCGTATAGCCCAATGCGCTGCTCGAAGTCATTTGCGTCAGGCCTGGGATCTCGCCGAATTGCCGCTCGAGCTGCGTTGCAACCGTTGCCGCCATCGTCTGCGGATCGGCGCCCGGCAACTGCGCCGTTACTTGGATTGTCGGGGAATCGATTTCCGGCAGAGCGGCCACCGGCAGCAGCTCGTAGCCGACGAGGCCCAACAGGACGATCGCCGCCATCACGAGCGCGGTGGCTATCGGCTTGTGGATGAAAAAGGCGGAGAAATTCATGGCAACATGCCGGAACTCGCCGTCGAGGGATTTGGCACGGCGTCGGGATCGTTGGGGTTCGCAAGCGTCACCAGCGTACCGGGCGACAGGCGGTATTGGCCGCGAACTACCACCGTCTCGCCGGCGTGAAGGCCCGTTTCAATGAGCGCTACGCCGTTGAGCGACTGCCGCATCGACACTGGGCGTAACGCGACCTTGTGATCCGGACCGACCACAAAGACGACTCGGCCCTGTGGCCCTTGCTGGACGGCGTCCAGTGGGACGGTCAGCGCATCGTGCTGCGTCGATAGGACCAGCCGGACGCTGACGAACGTGCCGGGCCAAAGCTGGCGCTGCTGATTAGGAAACACTGCTTTGAGCTGAACAGTGCCGGAGCTCGGATCGGCTTGGTTGTTCACGACAAGAAGGCTGCCGGTATCGAGCTGGGTTTTGTCGTCTTGGCTGTAAGCGATGGCTTGCAGCGGCCCCTTTGCCACCGCGTCCTGCACTTCCGGTATGCTCGTCGTGGCGACGGTGAAAATCACGCTGATTGGCTGAACCTCGGTGACCACGACCAGCGCGTTCGGATCGGCTTGCATCGATTGCGCCGGCGCCGGCGAGGCTGCCGAGGACGTCGGCGGGTGAATGATATTGCCAACGTCGAGCAGGCGGAATCCGGTGACACCGTCGAACGGGGCAACCAGCGAGGTATAGCTCAGCTGGGCTTTGGTGTTATCGATGGCAGCCTGGTCGCTTTTGATCTGCGCAATGAGTTCATCGACGGCGGCCTGCTGATTGCTGACTTGTTCAAGCGCTATGGAATTCTCTTTGGCGAGACCGCCATAACGCTGAAGGTTGGTCTGTGCATTCTGCAGATGGGTCTGGTCGTGGCTAAGCGTCGCCTCCGCCTGGTCGAGCTGCGCCTGATAGGTGCGCGGATCGATCCGGGCGAGCAAATCACCCTTCTTGACGAGTTGACCTTCCTTGAAGTCAACGCTGATCAGCAGCCCGGTGATCTGGCTGTGAACCGCTGCCGTGTTCAGTGCGGTCACCGTGCCAAGGCCGGTCAGTATGATCGGCATGTCGCGCTGCTGGACGGTGGTTGCGATGACGGGAATCGGCTGGAGCGCCGCCGCATCGGGCGCTTGATCTCGCTCGGACCGCGAATAAATGACGATCCCGACCGCCAGAAGGGCGATGGTGATGCCGGCAAGTCCGATTTTAGTCGATCCGCGGCTCATCGTTCGACTCCGTGTGCAGGCCTCGGTGCACGCGCCCGCGACGAACCAATCACCTGATAATCGGATTTCCGTCGGCGGGGATTCTCTCAAGATCCTCTTTACGCAGATTGGTGTGCGCTATGGCAGCCTGCTGCGGCAATGCTCGCAGCCACTTGTTGAGTGAAATTTCCTGAAATTCCGGCGCGACAAACATTTCGAGGAACACCAGATCCTCATCGCCGGTGTTCTGGACGTAGTGGCCCGCCATGGCTGTGACGAAGCCGACATCATTTGCGCTGAAGTCCATCGTGCGGGCCTTTTCCTCGCCAGGAAACACCGTCATCCGCCCTTTGCCCTTGATCCAATATTGCCATTCGCTGCCGTTGGGATGCCAGTGCATCGCGCGCATGCAGCCGGGTTTCACCGTCACGATCGCCGACGCGATTTTCGATGACGCTGGAAAATTCCTCGAGTCGATAATCTTCGCGCTGCCGGCGCTGCTTTCTTTCGTCGGCTTCATGGTGCTTGCCTTGAATGTATAGGACATCTTGGGTTTCGCGGCGTGCCGGGCAACTTCGGCGACCTCTTCCTGCAACGACTTGACCGGCTCATCGCTGCGAAAAATGTACAGCGGCTCTCCTTTCGGCAGGTTCGCGATGGCCTCGGCGGTCAGCCCGAAGTTCTGCTGGAGGATTTCTGGTGGCGTATGCTTTAGCCAATCGGACAAGAGAAGGGTGCTCTCTTCCGAAAAATCCCCCTGGTTGAACACGAGCAAAAACTCGCATCCGTCCTCGCCCAGAGCCTGGATTGAATGTGGAGCACCGGCCGGAAACAACCATAGATCGCCGGCGGAGACATCGTCGATGAACATCGCGCCTTCAGGGGTGAACAAGGTAACGCGTGCCTTACCCGTCAGCATCAGCGCCCATTCATCGGCCAGGTGCCAATGAAGTTCGCGGAAACTCCCCTTGGTCAACCGCATATTGACGCCCGCGACATCCTTGGAAGCCGGCAGCTCGCGCGATGTGACCTGATGGGTCCATCCGCCCTCTTGAACGCGGCGATGGGTCAGATCGAAGGAATACCAGAAGGGCTCGACGACCCCATGATCCGTTGGTGGCGGCACATTGGCATTAGGATTGAGCTTCACCAGACCGATGTTTTGCGGACCGGGATTGCTTGCGGACTCGTTGCGTTCGGCTTTGTACGTCTCAAGGGCGAGGCCGCTGAAAATCCGCGTGGGATCCGAGCTGAAGGATGAAGACATGACACGGCTCCTTTCGATTGGACGTCTTGTGTTTCTGCAGATGTTTCTGTCCCGCTCCCATCAGCGCCGATTGCGTCAACTTTGATGCATATTGCCAGAAAAAGATGAGCCAAGGACAGCGTTGGCCGCAGCGTAGAGGTTAGTCGTACTCGCCGCCGTCGTTGACTCGCGCATGGTCTCAGGTTGGCGCCGCGGAGCGCCGCGCCAGGTTGCTCGACGGCAACGTCGACCGGCCTCTAAACCTACGTATTGGTCCCTGCTACCTATATGCAATGGAGCGATCGAGCCCGCGCTTTTAGCCTCACCTCATCAGGCCGACCGAGCGAGCCCCCATCCCCCGACACCCCCATCGCCCGGCCATAAGCCTGAATTGATGCATCATCTAGGGACCTCAAGTGGACGACACCGCTTGGGGTCCTTTCTTGTTGCCGTGCCGGAAATTCAAAGCGCGCACGGTTTACGGCATGGGCTTAGCCCATCCCGACATCGGGACGTTTTTTGTAAAAACATCGGCATTTGCTCCGCGAGCGGGACATTTGCTCCGCCGCAGGATCTGCCTTGTGTATCCGCCCCAGTAGACTAATCTGGAGCTGGCTGGAACAACGCTGCTGGGTGTCGCGGGTTTGCGTCCGATGCAGTCGTATGCTCCGCTGACACCAGCGACGATCGGGAGCCGAGGGGGTCTCGTGTCGCAAAGTTTGCCAAAGCAGGTCGGACACCCGCTGCTCGAGTTCGCTGAACCGACGCGGCGGCTGGTTAGCTCGATCGGTCTCGCGGTCGCGGTCGGTGTTGCCTATTTTTGCGCCGCCCGGCTGAGCCTTGCTCTGCTCACCAAGCCCGACGGCGTTGCGGTGTTCTGGCCGGCGGCCGGCGTTGCGACCGGCGTTCTGATCGCCTTTGGCCCCCGCGCGCGGATACCGGTAGTGGCCGGAGCGATGGCCGCGACCATCGTGGCCAATCTCCTGGGCGACCGAACCGTCTGGAGCGCCATCGTCTTCGCCTTCTGTAATGCCGGCGAAGCCGTGCTCGTCGCCGGCATCATCGAGTACTATTTTGGGCCGTCATTCAATCTCGGCCGGCTGCGCTACGTGCTCGGACTGCTTGCAGCCGCGATCGTTGGTACCGCGGTCTCGGGAGTCGGCGGAACCGCGGGCTACGTGTTGTTCCAGGGCTCGACGACGCCGGTCCTGACCATCTGGTATCACTGGTTCGCGTCCGACGCACTTGGCATCCTCACGGTGGCGCCGCTCTTGATCGGGCTCGTGGCGGCGGCGCGCGATCCGCCGCGGCGGAGCGAAGTCGTCGAAGGCGCCGTGGCGCTCGCGACGCTAGCGGCCATGAGCGCGCTTATTATTTTTCTGCCGCTCGAACCCTGGGTGACCGCGGCGCCGGTCGCCCTGCTGTTTCCCCTGCTGCTGTGGCTCGCCGCCCGCTGCCGGCCGGTTTTCAACGCCGCAGCCGCGTTCATCGTTGCCCTGACCATCGTTTGGACGACAACATTCGGCATCGGCATTTTCGGTGACGCAAGCTTTCCGATTGCTCAACGCATCCTAGCCGCTCAGGCCAGCATCCTGGCGGTGTCGCTCTGCGCGTTCGTCCTTGCTGCGCTGTTTGCTGAACGGCGGCAGCACGAGATGGAACTCACGCAGAGCAGTGCACGATTGCAGGACACGCTGACGGAATTGCGGCTGCTCTACGAAAACGCCCCGATCGGGCTCGCGTTTCTCACTCCCGATTGCCGCTATCTGCAAATCAACCGACACTTGACGGAAATCTGCGGCATTTCGGTCGCCGAGCATATCGGCCGGTCGGTGCGCGATACGGTCCCGCAAGTCGCCGACCAGGTCGAATATATCGTGCAGACGATTTTGCGGACGGGAGAGCCGATCACCGGCATAGAGATCAAAGGCCAGCGGCCGGACGGCAGCAACGCAGAGCGTGTGTGGATTACCTACTGGCATCCCCTCAAGGTTCCCGGCGGCGGCATTCTCGGCATCAACGTCGTAGCTGAGGAAATTACCGAACGTAAGCGCACGGAAGCGGCGCTTGCCGCCAGCGAGATCAGATTTCACGAGCTCGCCGACAACATGAGCCAGTTTGCCTGGACCGCCGACGCGCAAGGCAATCGTTACTGGTACAACAAGCGATGGTACGACTACACCGGAACGACGTTCGAAGAGATGCAGGGCGCGGGGTGGCAGAAGGTGCACCATCCCGATCATTTCGACCGCGTGATGAATCGCATGCGGGAATGCTTCGGAGCCGGCAAGGCGTGGGAAGACACATTTCCGCTACGCGCCCGGAACGGCACCTATCGCTGGTTCCTGTCCCGTGCGCTCCCCATCCATAATGACGCCGGTGATCTCGTCCGCTGGTTCGGCACCAACACCGACGTGACCGAGCAGATCGAGGCCGAAAAGGCTCTGCGGCAATTGAATGAAACGCTCGAACAGCGTGTCGAAGCCGAGGCGCACGAACGCGCCCGCATCTGGAACGTGTCGCAAGATCTTCTCGCCGTCCTCGACTTGAAAGGTAGATTTGTCGCGGTCAATCCGGCTTGGACGGCAACGCTCGCGTGGCCAGAAGGAGATTTACTCAATAAGACGTTCGATTGGCTCGTGCACCCTGACGAGCGAGCAAAAATCCGCACGCAACAGCGTCGCCTCGCCGAGGGCCACAAGACGCTGCATTTCGAGAATCGCTACCGCCATAAGGACGGCTCCTATTGTTGGCTGTCTTGGCAGGCCGTGGTCGAAGGGGATTACATCTATGCGGTCGCCCGCGACGTCACCGATCTCAAGAATACCGCAGAGCAGTTACGGGCTTCGCGTCAAGAGCTTGCACAGGCGAGCCGGCAAATAACGATGGGAGCGATGGCCGCCTCGATCGCGCACGAAGTCAACCAGCCGCTTGCGGCCCTGGTCATGAACGCCAACGCCGGCTTGCGTTGGCTCAACAAAGCCGAACCCGATCTCGACGAAGTGCGCAACGTGTTGACCAGCATCGTGGATGAAGGACATCGCGCCGGTGCGGTGGTTGCCGGCATCCGCGCGATGTTCCGTAAGGATGCGGGCGAGCGGGGCCCGGTAAACGTGAACCGCCTCATCACCGATGTCCTGAACGTCGTCCGTGGGGAACTCGAAAGTCATCGGATATCGCTGCACAGCGAGTTGCGCGACGGGCTGCCGCTGGTCGTTGCCGAGCCGACGCAATTGCAGCAGGTGCTTCTCAACCTGGTCATGAATGCCGTCGACGCCATGAATTCGGTTGCGGATCGAGAACGTGTCTTGGTGGTCAGAACCGAGACTGACGAAACAGGTCAAGTGCTGATCACCGTGGAAGATTCAGGCACCGGAATCGATCCGGCCCATTTGAACCGCATCTTCGAGGCGTTCTTTACGACCAAAGCTCAGGGCATGGGAATGGGGCTGTCGATTTGCCGTTCGATCATCGAATCTCACGGCGGCCGACTTTCGGTCTCGGCGCGCCATCCCTACGGATCGATTTTCCGCGTCGCGTTGCCGGTTACCCAAACGGGCGATGATCGGGACGGGTAGGCGAGGCTAGGCAGCGCGGCCGCCCTTCAACGCTGAATCAATGCACTCGATCAGATGATCTTCACTGAAAGGTTTGGTCAAGTAGCCGACTGCGCCGCTCTTGATGGCTTTTCCTCGCAGTCTTTCGTCCGGAAAAGCGGTAACGAATATGACCGGCATGTGATTGCCGTCGGCGATCAGACGATCCTGCAATTCGACTCCGCTCAAGCCGGGCATCTGGACATCGGTGATCAGGCACGCTGTCGCCGTCACCTCTGCCGACTCAAGGAACTCCTCCGCCGAACAAAATGTCGCCGCTGTGTAGCCCAGCGACCGCACCAGGGATTTCGTGGCCTCCCTCACTGATTCATCGTCGTCAACGATCGAAATCATGGGCACCTGCTGCATTCATGCTCCCGAGTTCTGCCGGAGGGCGGAAGGAAGAGTAGAACGACTCCGCACCCGGGACCAAGTGTGTGCGGTAGGACTTTCCGGCACTGGAAAGTGCGACGCGTACTATACCTAGGTGGCGCGCACTATACTTAGGTTTAGAGCGCTGGCTATCAGCGCTCGATTTCAGCGAACTTCCGACCCATCGCGGGTTGTGAATTGAATCACTTTGCTCGCCTTGATAGCGGGCCCACCGGTTTCGACGCGGGCAATCACACTTGCCGAGTGATCGACGCGCGCGTTGAACCCGATCACGACACCCACGATCGCCGCGACAAGCGCGAGTACGACAACCTTGATATGAGTGTTCCGGTCGGCGGTCACCATCGAGTGGTTCATCGATGTTCTCCCAAGTCTCGGCCGTTTCTTGCGGCTGCCGGTCATTGAGATCGTTACGAATCTCGCCGGTGTTGCCTTGAGGCTAGGCGTGCCGGACCGATGCTTCCATTGAACGTCGGGAAGCCTTCCCGGTCGGAAATGGTGAGGCGGCTTATACTAAGGTTCAGCCGGATTATTGCTTCGCGCGCCGGAGTCCCAATGCGTCGGCCATTCTGACGAGATCGGCCAACGAACGCGCCTGCATTTTCTTCATCACGCTGCCGCGGTGCACTTTTACCGTGATTTCGCTGACGCCGAGCTCAGCCGCGATCTGCTTGTTCATCAGACCGGCGGTGACGAAGCCGATCACCTGCTGTTCGCGCGGGGTCAGTGACTCGAAATGGGCGCGCACTTCGAGAAGCGCCTGGTTCTCGGCGCGGCGGGCGCGGTCGCGCTCGAGCGCGATCTGAACCGCATCGAGGAGATCCTGGTCGCGGAAAGGCTTGGTGAGAAATTCCACCGCTCCGGCCTTCATGGCGCGCACGGTCATCGGAATATCGCCGTGTCCGGTGATGAAAATGATCGGAATGCGAATGTCGGCCTTGGTGAGCTCGGCCTGGAAATCGAGCCCGCTGACCCCCGGCAACCGGACATCAAGGACGAGGCAGGCGGGGGTATCGGGCAGCTTGAGTTTCAGAAAATCGGCCGCCGAGGCGAATACCTCGGCGCGCAGGCCGACCGATCGCAACAGGCCCCTGAGCGCCTCGCGCAAAGGTCGGTCATCGTCGACCACGAAAACGGTCGATTGAGCGTCGGGTTGCTCTTTCACGACTCGGCTTCCTGTCCGGCGGCCGCTAGGGCGGGTCTGAAAATCCCCATCCGTTCTGGCACGTTAACCGATGGATATCTTTGCAAAAAACCCGCCGATTGGCGAGCCGAAAAAGACCAGCGATGGACCTCCACGCTTCCGGCGAGCCGCCGGTCGCTGCCGTCGCTTCCCGTGCAAACAAACGAATCCGCGGCTTCTGACTGCCGGATCGACCTATCCGTCGCTACAACCACCTAAACGTTAGTATCGGCCTTCCGATCTGTTTCGATATGGTTGTCTTACCTCCGTACAGTAGAGCGATTGTTTTTACGTTTTTACTGTCTCCCCCAACAAGAAGAACAATCTGTCAACAGGGCAACCGACGCGTCAGCGTCGAAAGAGGGGGTGTCGTCATGTCGAATACCAATCATCTGATCCGTGCTGCCGGAGCCGCCCTTGCGTTGGCCGGAGCCGCGCTTTGGAGCACCGCTGCGCAGTCGCAAACGCAGTCGCAAATGATGGCCATGTCGGTGGAGAGCAACGCCGCGCTCGCTTATCAGGGCGTTGCGTCAGATGAAGCCGGCGTCAAAGCCGAGGCACCGGCCCGGCTTCGCCGGCAGATCGTCGACTACACGAGCGCGGAAGCGCCCGGCACCATCATCATCGATACCCCGAACACTTACCTCTACTTCGTGCTCGGCGGCGGCAAGGCGGTGCGCTACGGCATCGGTGTCGGCCGCGAAGGCTTTACCTGGTCGGGCGTAAAGACGATCGAGCGCAAGTCCGAGTGGCCGGACTGGATTCCGCCCACCGACATGCTGCAGCGTCAGCCCTACCTGCCGCGGTTCATGGCCGGCGGCCCCGGCAATCCGCTCGGCGCGCGCGCCATGTATCTCAGCGGCACCGTCTACCGCATTCACGGCACCAACGCGCCCGCCACGATCGGCAAGCATGTGTCGAGCGGCTGCATTCGCATGGCCAACGAAGACGTCATCGACCTCTACAGCCGCACGCGCGTGGGCACCAAGGTCGTCGTGCTGCCGATGGGCCAGCGTCACGTCGCGGAGATCGAGCCGACACAGCCGACGCACACCGCCCTCGCGCCGGTGCTCGACATGTCGGGTCGCTTCCACGCGTCAGGCATCTACTGAGCCGCTGCGATAGCGAAGCAATCGACGACAGGGGAGGTCGATATGTTTGAAAAAATAACCGCGATCGCTGCTGCGGCGGCCTGCGCCGGCGTGATCGTGGCCTTCGCTCCCGGGTTCGCGCCCGAAGTGGTCGCCGGCACCTCGCAGCCGGTCGAGCCGAGCGTGACCAGGGTCTACACGTTCACCCAGCAGGTCGATTTTGCGGCGCCCGCCGTCGACTTCCGCAAGGCGGCCCAGTGGAAATACAACGGTAGCGAAAATCCGAAGATCATCTGCGAGCGACCATGGCCCTATTACGACCGCGCCTGCCTGCGCGACCATCGTGTGAACGCAGCCGCGACGCGCGCCGTGCGCGTCATCGCCAACGATCGCGCGGCCGCCTCGACAGCGGCCACCGCGACGCGCGATGCCGCTCGCAAGTTCGCTGACGCGGCCGTGTCAAAAGTCGCTCGGCCGGTTACTCGCGTTGCGTACGCGAAGCATTGATCCAAAAAATACTCGGGAGACGTTCGATGCGTGCGCCATTTGCCTACAATCTCAAGGGAACAATCGCGGCAGTGATCCTGAGCTGCTTCATCGCCGGCGGCGTGTCGGCGATGACCGGCCCGGCGGCCACGAAAGCGCAGCAGACCAACTCGATCAATCGCACCAACAAGGGCGATCGTCTGCCGTCGGCCGTGACATCCCGGACACCGGTGAAGCTGATGCCGCTCGGATGCGACTCGGTCTTCAGCCCGATCGTTGATCCAACGCGGGCGCATGTCTACAAGCGCTGCGTAGTCTAAAACGCGGCGTCTGGCCGGCGTGAGTGTGCGGCGCAGCTCACGATCCAAATATTGGCGACACGTCCTGCACCGGTGCTGAAAGCGCTTGCTCGGCTCAGGACGAGGCCGCCTTGTTCGCCTCGATCTCGGCTTCGAGCCGCGAAATGTTCTGCATCAGGCGTTCGCTGGTCAGACGCAGGAAATAGTAGCCGAATTCCGGATTCTGGAAATAAAGCTCGAGCAGCTTTTCATAGGTGATGGTGAGCACGTCGCCATCCTCGATGCATTCGACCGTCTGCGTCCGCCGATTTTCCGGCGCGACAAAGCCGAGTTCGCCCATGAAACGTCCGGCCGGCAGCTCGATGTTGATCTCCTTGACCAGGAATTTGCCGGTGACGGTCAGGAGCATTTCCTTGGCCACGTCGCCTTTGTGAAACAGCACGTCGCCGCGGCGGTATTTTCGCGGGGTCATGAACGGCCGCAGCCAGTCCATCGACAGATCGCCCTGCGCGGAAACCCGCGCCTTGCGCACCAAACTCAGCATCTGCCGCAGCCGGAAGACGTTGATCGGCAGCGACAGCAGATAGAGCAGGAAGGTGGTCACCGCGCCGGCCATCGCGCCGTAAGCGATGAAGAACACCATGCTGATGATGCCGATGATGCGCAGCGGCACGATTGTGCGCACCATCAATGTGGCGACGTAGAACACCGCGCCGGTCAGCGCCAGCATGTTGGTGAAATTGATGTTGGCCAGGATGAGCTCGACCAGCCGGCTGATCACCGCCTCGAAAGTCAGATGCGCGGGATCGAGGCCGAAATGCGTGAGCACTTTTTCGATCCGCAGGCTCTGCGTCGCCATGTCGAGGGCGCGATGGAATATGGCGCTCGGGTCCAGATTTGCGCTGTTCATCCTTCGCTCGTTCGCATCTGCCGAGGGCCAGCCGGGGACCGAATCAACGTCGTTTGCAGCGGCAACCTAGCGCGCCGCCGCGTGCCGGATCATCTTCTACGCGCAGCATTAAATGTCCGCAATCGACCCGGCCGTCTTACTGGCCGCTCGGCGTGCGCATGCCGAACCAGGCATCGCGGATCTGGTGGTAATGCGTTGCCGGATCGTAGAGGGAAACCGGCAGGCCGAGCACCTCGGCCGAAAGCCGGCCGACCGCGGACACCAGGCTGTAGGAGGCGACCACGCGGTCGTGTTGGGCGACGATCAGGCTGACGCGCGCATTGACCAGCGCCTGCTGGGCGTTGAGCAGGTCGAGGGTGGTGCGCTGGCCGGCCTGGGCCTCGTTACGCACGCCGTTGAGCGCCCGTTCGGAAGCCTCGTTCTGGCGGTGCGCGGCCTCGACCTGCGCCTTTGCCGCCTGCAGCTGCCCCCAAGCCTGTACGACGTTAGCCCGGGTCTGGTCGCGCACCTGATCGACGTTCAGGCGCTGCTGGGCGACCGTCTCCTTGTCGAGGCGGATCGCCGAGTATTCGGCGCCGCCTTGATAGATCGGCACCGTCAGGTTCAGCATCGCCGTTCCCAGGAACAGATTGGGCGTGATGATGTTGGGGAGGGTTTGCTGCTGGACGCTTCCCTGTAGCGCCAGCGTCGGCCAAAGCGCTCCTTCCGCGATCTTCACCTGCAGTTGCGCGACATCGACGCCGTAGAGCGCGGCGAGCACGGAGGGATTCTGCGCCGCGCCAAGCGCGATCGCGGCGTTTATCGCCGGCGGCGCCAGCCGGTCCACCGGAGCCGCCGGCGCGAGATTGGCCGGATCGTTGCCGATGATGCGGCGATAATTGGCTTTCGTCGTCATCAGCGTCGATTCCGCCGCGTGCAGGCTCGCTTCGCCGGCCGCCAACTGCGCCTCGGCCTGAGCAACGTCGGTCAACGTCACCTGGCCGGCGGAAAAGCGGTTGCGCGTATCCTTGAGCGTGCGGTCGAGAATACGCAGGTTGTTTTGTTGGACTTCGAGATTGGCGGCATCGCGCGACATGTCCATGTAGACGGTCGCAGCCGATAGCAGCACCGATTGTTCCAGCATGCGCAGCGTTTCGCGCGCCTGCGAGACCTGGCTTTCGGCCGACCGCACGCGGTTTGCGGTCTGCTGGCCGTTGAACAGGGTCTGCTGGCCGCTAAAGCCGATCGATTTCGGGGTGGTATATCCTTTGATCGTGAACGCCGCCCCATTGGGCAAGCCCGGCGGGATCGGCGGAATGATTCCGGTCTCGTTGGTGAACTGCTCGCCGATCGCGGCGGTCGCGGAAAGCGTCGGGCGATAGCCGGAGAGCGCCTGCGCCACGCCCTCGTCGGTCTGCCGCACGATCGCACGCTGGGCGTTGAGCTGTGGATTATTCTCGTAGGCGTGCGCCAGCGCCCCCTCGATCGTTTCCGCGGCCGCGGGGCGCGGCGCGCCGGCTGCGGCGAGCGCCATGGCTATAAAGACGGCCGCAGCCATAGCGCGGCGCGCCGGTCGATCCGCGACCGGCGGCGAAGCAAAACCGGCGGAAAGGCCCCATTCGGCGTCGAAACAATCGCGTGCCGACCGCGAGCATGGCGACGGGGATGGCGACTGCTTTCGAGCCCGGGGAACGACAACTCTACTCGCCACAATCAGCCCCGATCTGCGCGGCAAACCTTAACGTGGGCGTTTCCGCCTTACAAGGTTGCGGGCAATCGGGAGGGCTCTGGGCGAAGCGCCGGAGGTTGCAACGGCAAGGATCCACCTGCCGCCGCCGGTCAGTCGTCCCGGTTGTGGCGGTTCCTTCCGGCAGACTCCGGCCGCGCCAGCTGCCGGAGCTCACGCACACCGAGCGACAGCGCGGCGAAGACAAGCGGAAGCATGAAGTAGAGCACGCGGAACGTCAGCAGCGTCGCGACCATCTCCTCCTTCTGAAATTGCGGAAGGCCGAGGAGCATCGTCGCTTCAATGATGCCGAGGCCGCCGGGCGCGTGGCTCAACGTGCCGAGGAGCGAGGCGGTCAGGAAGGTGACGAGGATGGTGAGGAAGCCGACTGCGGGACTGGACGGCAGCAACGTGTACATAGCGAGCGTCACCAGACTGAGATCCGCCGCGCCGATGCCGATCTGAAGGAGGGTCGCGCACAGAGACGGCAGCACCAGCCGCCAACCGGAGCGGCCGATGGCGCGCGGTCCTGCGGCGAGCCAAGCCAGATAGCCGCCCACGACCAGCAATGCCGCCAGTCCGATCGTCCGGTTGATCCATGGCGGCAGATGATCGACGACGCTCGCTACGTCCGGCGCATAGGCGATTGCGCCGCCGAGCAGCGACGCGTTGCCCAGCCAGAACGTCATGCCGGTGATGACGGCGATCTTGGCGATGTCGGCGACGGTCAACCCCCACACGCCGTAGATGCGCAGCCTGACCAGGCCAGCGGTCAGCACGGCGACGCCAAGATTGTGACCGATGGTCGAGCTGGTGAAGCTCGCCAGCGCGGCGACCGGGTAGGGGACCTCCTTCCAGCCGATCGTGCGCAGCGCAAACACGTCGTAGAAGGTCAGCGTGACATAGCCGGCAACCACGAACACGCCGGCTAGAGCGATCTTGTGCGCCGGCTGAGCCTCGAGCGCGGCGACGACCTTGGCGAGATCGACGTCGCGCAACAGCAGATAGAGCGCGAACAGAGCAAAGGCGAGGATCAGCAGGCTGAACGCCACGCTGATCCGGTTCCGGCTCAACCGGGGAATAAAGGTCTGCGCGGTGCTCGTCACGTCGGCCTTCGGCTTACGGTGAGGAGCGTCCCCGCCGACACAAGATCGTCATTTGATTCGCGGCGGCAAAGTCCCACCGTTGCGTAACAGTATTGTTACGATGCGATCGCATCTGGAACAGCGATCGGAACGGGACCGTCACACGATTGAGATACGAAATGGCAATTGTCGTCGCATGCGATTCGAAAAAAATGCGCGAGCCGGGCGGTCGCGTCCGGGAAATTTCAGATGAAGATTCTGGTCGCGACGGACGCCTGGCATCCGCAGGTGAACGGGGTCGTGCGCACATTGGGCTCGCTGGCGCGCGCTGCGACGAAGCTCGGTGCGACGATCGATTTCCTAACGCCGGAAGGCTTCCCCTCCTACCCGGTGCCGACCTATCCCGGCTTGCGCTTGGCGTGGCCGAGCCGGCGGGGCATCGCTGAGCGCATCGACAAAGCGCGACCGGACGCGATCCATCTGGCGACCGAGGGACCGATCGGTTTCGCGGTGCGCAACTATTGCCGCCGCCGCGGCCGGCCGTTCACGACCAGTTACACCACGCGGTTTCCAGAATATATCTCGGCGCGCTCGCCGATTCCGGAAGCCTTGATCTACGCGATATTGCGCTGGTTCCATTGCGCCGCCAGCGTCACGATGGTCGCCACGCCCTCGCTGCGGAGCGAGCTTGGCGAACGCGGCTTCCGTAATCTCGGCATGTGGACGCGCGGCGTCGATGTCGATCTGTTCCACCCCGACCGCGCCATCGATCTCGATTTTCCGCGACCGATCTTCATGACGGTGGGGCGCGTCGCGGTCGAGAAAAATCTCGAAGCGTTCCTGTCGCTCGATCTGCCCGGCAGCAAGGTCGTGATCGGCGACGGACCGCAATTGGAGAAGCTCAAGCGCGACTTTCCCGCGGCGAAATTCCTCGGGCCGCTGGAGAACGGAACCCTGGCCGCGCATCTCGCGGCTGCCGACGTGTTCGTCTTTCCGAGCCGCACCGACACTTTCGGCATCGTGCAGCTCGAGGCGCTGGCGAGCGGCGTCCCCGTTGCCGCTTATCCGGTGACCGGCCCGCGCGACGTCATCGGCAATCATCCGATCGGCGCCCTGCACGCCGAACTCGACGTCGCCTGCCTCGAGGCGTTGCGCGTCTCCCGCGATGCGTGCCGAAAATTTGCATTGAGCTATTCATGGGAAAACAGCGCCCGCCAATTCCTCGGCCACGCCCGCAAGGTGGCTGCCGGCAGCCGCGAAGCGGAGCTGGCGACGCCGATCACCGAGACCGCTTCGGGCTGAGGCGCCGTGACCGAGTAGTCATTGTTCGCCCGCATCGAGAGGATCACGCATGACCAGTCTCACGCACGCTGAACTCGACGAACAAACGATCACTAAGGCGTATGCGCGCTGGGCGCCGGTCTACGATCTGGTGTTCGGGCCGGTGTTCGAGCGCGGCCGCCACGCCGCCATTGCCGCGGCCGAGCGCGTCGGCGGACGTATTCTCGAAGTCGGGGTCGGCACCGGCCTGTCGCTGCCGCACTATTCGCGCGCGTGCCGGCTTTGCGGCGTCGACATCTCCGAGCCGATGTTGCGCAAGGCGCAGGAGCGCGTAGTCGAATACGGACTGGAGAATGTCGAAGGGCTTTGGGTGATGGATGCCGAGCACCTGTCCTTTCCCGATCACTCGTTCGACGTGATCGTCGCGCAATACGTGATCACCACCGTGCCGAATCCCGAGGCGACGCTCGACGAGTTCGCGCGCGTGCTCAAACCGGGCGGCGAGATCGTGCTGGTGAGCCGGGTCGGCGCCGAGGCGGGATTGCGCCGCGCTCTGGAGCATTGGTTTGCGCCGGCCGCGCGTAAGCTCGGCTGGCGCACAGAATTTTCCTTCGAGCGGTACGCGCGGTGGGCGAAGCGGACGAGCGGCGTAAGCCTCCTCGAGCGCCGCGCCATGCCGCCGCTCGGGCACTTCTCACTGATCCGGTTCGCCAAGGACGGCGAGGCCGCGCGCGCCCGCGATGGCGTTGCGGAAGAAATTCATCCGGCGGCGCGCGCCGCAAGCTGAACCGACAAAGCGTCGCGGGCGGCGATTCGCGCGACGCTCCATTTCCTCCCTGTCACAAGGGATTCATCGAATCGCCATATCCAGGCCGGATAACCTCGCGACGGGGGAGATCGATGGAAAGCTTTCTGGAGACTTTACGCATCCAACGTTGGGACGATCATCGCTACTACCACCACAGCCGGATCAATCAATCGCTCCACCTCGTCAGCGCCATCAGTTTTTTGTTCTCCTATGTGATGATCTTCAAGGACCCGGCGATATCGGCGCTCGCCGGTTGGCTGGTGGCGATGACCACGCGCCAGGCCGGGCATTTTTTCTTCGAGCCCAGGGACTATGACGTGGTCAACCAGGCCACGCATGAGTACAAAGAGCAGATCAAGGTCGGCTACAATTTGCGCCGCAAGGTCGTGCTGCTGACGATCTGGGCGTTGTCGCCGTTGCCGCTTTATTTCGATCCGACCTATTTGGGCATCTTCACGCCGCACGCCGACAAGACCGAGTTCATCCGTCACGTCGCCGACATCTGGCTCGCCCTCGGCATCGGCGGGGTCCTGTTCCGGGTCGTGCAGCTGTTCCTGCTCAAGGACGTGCAGACCGGGCTTGCTTGGGCCACCAAGATCCTCACCGACCCGTTCCACGACATCAAGCTCTACCATAAGGCGCCGCTCGCGCTCCTGCGCGGGGAGCTGATTGATCCCGGCATTCGCGACGATTGGGACGATGAGGATGCCGAGGAAGCGCCGCGGCCGACGTGAGGCTCATCGCTGCGTGAGCTCAGCGTCGCGAAAACAATCGGTGGGCGATCATTTCCTTGAGCACCGCCCGCTTGATCGATCGATCGGTCAGCGCCGGATCGCTCCACCACCACCCGTCCTGCTGCATCGCCCGGGCCGCGGCGACGAAACGGTCGGCGACCGCCGCGAAGTCGGCATCCGTATAATCGAGGCTGAAGATGAGGCGGCCGGTCCCGATCCAGCTCAGCGCCAAGCCCTCGGCGCGCAGATAATATTGCAGCATCCAATTATAGCGGGACGGTTGCCGGTAGCAGACGGTCCAGATCGAGGACATGTTGGCGACCTCGACGGGAAGCGCCTCGGCGCGCAGCCGCTCGTTCAGCTGCGCCGCCCGCGCGTCCCAGATCCGGTCGAGGTCGCGGTAGCGGTCCTGCGCTTCCGCCGTCTGCAAATAGCGCAGGAACTCGTTCATCGCCGCCATCACGTAAGGGTGCGAATTGAACGTGCCGCGGGCAAAGCAGATGTCGGCCGGTCGGTCGTCGCGAAAGCGCTTCATCAGTTCGCGGCGGCCGCATACGACGCCGATCGGCAGCCCGCCGCCGAGCGTCTTGCCGTAGGTCACCAGGTCGGCGCGCACGCCGAAATATTCTTGTGCCCCGCCTTTGGCGAGGCGGAAGCCGACGAACACCTCGTCGAAGATGAGCACGATCTTGCGCTCGTCGCACACCGCGCGCAGGCGCTTGAGCCAATCACTGTAAGCCTGCCGGTCGAAGCGCGCCCGGCGCGTGCTGTCGAGGAGCGCCGAGTCGCTCGGCGCGGAGGCGTTCGGATGCAGCGCCTGCAGCGGGTTGACCAGCACGCAGGCGATGTTCTCGCGCGTACGCAGCACGCGCAGCGATTCCTCCGACATGTCCTTGAGGGTGTAGGTCTCGTGCGCCGGCAGTGGATTGCCGATGCCCGGCTGCACGTCGCCCCACCAACCGTGATAGGCGCCGCAGAAGCGCACCAGGCGCGAGCGGCGCGTGTGATAGCGCGCGAGCCGCACCGCCTGCATCACCGCCTCGGTGCCCGACATGTGAAACGACACTTCGTCGAGGCCGGAAATCTCTTGCAGCAGGTGCACGTTCTCGATGATCAAGGGATGATAGGCGCCGAGAACGGGGCCGAGCTCGCGCACCCGCGCGGCGCCGCGTGCGATCGCGTCCCTGTAGAAGTCGTAGCCGAACAGGTTCACGCCGTAGGAGCCGCTGAGATCGTAGGCGCGGTTGCCGTCGAGATCGATGACGGTCACGCCGTCGCTCGCCTGCACGAAGGCGGCGGCGGGCAGGTGCGCGCGCACATGGCGGCTATACTGGAACGGCACCCGATAGGCGTCGGTGAATTGCAGGTCGGAAATCCCGCCGGCGGCCTCGGCGGTGCGCCGGATGGTCTCGGCGAAGCGCGCTTTATAAAGCGCCGACAGCCGCTCGAACCCGGCTCGGCGGCGCGCCGCAATTGCGGCGGGGGTGCCGTCCGAGCAAAAGAATCGCGTCTCGTCGTAGTCGTAGAACGGCACGAAGGCCGCCAGCCGCCGGGCGATCCGCGCATGGCCGGCAAGCGAGCGATGCTTAGCCTGGGACAGATCGAGCCGCCGCCGCAGCGTTACGACCGAAGTCGCAAGCGCCGCGGCGCCGACTCCATAGAGACCGAGTGTCGTTGTGGCCCATTCCACCGAATCGCGGTTTACCGCGCCGAGTTGACAGCGCCATGACGGCGCGTTCCCAGCTCTTGCGGGTGCTGGCGCAGGAGGATGTCAATTTCCTCCTCACCAACCGCATTCCGCGCCGCTGGGCGACGCAGTTCATCGGCTGGTTCAGCCGCATCGAACAGCCGCTCATTCGCGATCTGTCGATCGGCGTGTGGCGGCTGTTCGCCGATCTCGACCTGCGCGAGGCGAAGAAGACGCGGTTCCGCAGCATGCACGACTGCTTCACCCGCGCGCTCAAGGAGGGTGCGCGCCCGATCGATGGGCGAGCCGACATTCTCGTCAGCCCGTGCGACGCCATCGTCGGTGCCTGCGGCACGATCGCGGGCACGGACCTTTATCAAGCCAAGGGCTTTCCCTACGCGCTCGAAGACCTGCTCTGCGATCCCGGTCTCGTCGACGCGCACCGCAACGGGCGTTACGTCACGCTGCGGCTCACCTCGAGCATGTATCACCGCTTCCACGCGCCGCATGATTGCCGCGTCGAGCGGGTGGTCTACGTGTCGGGCGACACCTGGAACGTCAATCCGATCGCGCTCAAGCGGATCGAACGGCTGTTCTGCAAGAACGAGCGCGCCATTGTGCAGACCAAGCTGACGCCGGGCGGCCAGGCGGTAACGTTGGTCGCGGTGGCCGCCATCCTGGTGGCGAGCATTCGCCTCCATTGCCTCGATACCGTTCTGAGCCTCCGGCACCGTGGGCCCAACGTCTTCGACTGCTATGCCGAATTCGCCAAGGGCGAGGAGCTGGGCTGGTTCGAGCACGGCTCGACCATCATCGTCTTTGCGCCGGACAATTTCGCGCTATGCGAGGATGTGCGCGAAGGCGCGACCATCCGCGCCGGCGAGGCGCTGCTACGGCTTGCTTGAGCGGAAGCGCACTGCTCCTTCAGCTCGCCGCCTTCTTTTGCTGCGCGACCAGTGCGTCGTCCTTCTCCCTGGCGCGCACGGCAGCCGGGCGGGCGCTCAGCCTCCGCCAGTATTGCTGGAAGGCAGGACGCTTCTCGATCGTTCCGAACATCAGCCCGAATCCGATATGCGCGCCGACATAGAGGTCGGCAGCGGTAAACGTGTTGCCAACCAGATACTCGGAGCCCGACACGGCCTGCTCGAGCACGGCCATGACCCGGTCCGTGGTCCCATATCCCATCATGCCCTCTCGCCCCTGCGGCACGACGAAGCCGAGTGCCTTGTTGCTGGCCGCAGCCTCGATCGGGCCGGCAGCGAAGAACAGCCAACGGTAATAAGGAGCGCGCAGGCGATCGCCCGGCGGTGGCGCCAATTTGGCCTGCGGAAAGGCATCGGCAAGATAGGCGCAGATCGCCGCCGTCTCGGTCACCACGGCGTCGCCATGGCGCAACGCCGGCACCTTGCCCATCGGGTTGATCGCGAGATAGCCCGGCGCCTTCGCGCTTGTGGCGAAGTCGAGCACTTCGGCCTTGTATGGCTGGCCGACCTCCTCGAGCATCCAGCGTGCGATCCGGCCGCGCGACTGCGGATTGGTATAGAGAACAAGCTCATCGGCCATGTTCGACTGTCCCTAGCTTCGACTGTCCCTAGCGGATGTCTGCAAGCGAACCCAATAGCCGATGCCACAGCGATTTGCACCAATTATGACGCAACTCAGTCTGGGGCGCGCAGCCGATAGCCGACGCCGGTCTCGGTGAGGATGTATTGCGGCCGCTCGGGATCGGCTTCGATCTTCTGCCGCAGCTGCCGCACATAGACGCGAAGATATTGCGCGTCGGTCAAATCGTTCCACAGCTCGCCGAGCAGGAATTTGTGGGTGAGCACCTTGCCGGCATGCTGGACCAGCACACGCAGCAGGTCGTATTCCTTCGGCGACAGCTTGATCTCCCGTTCGCCGACTTTGACGATACGCCGGACCAGGTCGACGGAAAGCTCGCCGAGGCGGAAGGTCGGCCGTTCGCCGTGGATCTGCAGTTGATGTCGCAGCGCCGCGCGCATCCGTGCCAGCAGCTCTTCCATGCCGAACGGCTTGGTCACGTAGTCGTCCGCCCCGCAGTCGAGCGCCTGCACCTTGCCGGCCTCGTCGTCGCGGCTCGACAGCACCACGATGGGGACGCTCTCGTTGCGCGCGCGGATCGTCCGCAGCAGATCGTGACCCTGCGTGTCCGGCAGGCCGAGATCGAGAATGATCAGATCCGGAGCTTGGCGAAGCAGTTCGAGCGCGGCTTTGCCGTTCGGCGCTTCGAGGGTTTGATAGCCATGCGCGTTGAGCCCCATGCGCAAAAGCTTGCGGATCGGCGGCTCGTCGTCGACCACCAGGACGCGGAGCGGGGCGGCGTTCATGCGGCAGCGTCCAGGCGTTGGCGTTCGCGCGGGATCGGCAGGCTGATGGTGAAGGCGGCGCCGGTACGGTCGGTGCGGTTCGCCGCGACGATGGTGCCGTGCATCGCTTCGACGAAGCCGCGCGAGATCGCAAGGCCAAGGCCGGTACCGGCGCGCACCTGGTCGGTCTTCTGCGCCCGGTAGAACTTGTCGAAGATGTGCTCGAGGTCGCCGGCGGGAATGCCGCTGCCTTCATCGAGGACGCGCAAACAGACGGTATCGCCGCTGCGCCAGCTCTGGATGCGGATCGTCGTCTCTGCCGGCGCGTATTTGGCGGCATTGTCGAGGAGGTTGAACAGCGCCTGCTCGAACAGAACGGCATCGAGCTCGACCATCGGCAAATCCGCAGCGAGGTCGAGCTCGACGCGATGGCGCGAGAGGATGCGGCCGGCGCGGCGCAGGGCGCTGCCGACGATCTCGGCGAGATCGTGCAGGGCCACGTTCGGGCTGATGGCGCCGGATTCGAGCTTGGTCATGTCAAGTAAGTTGGCGATGAAGCGGTTGAGCCGCTCGGATTCGTCGATGATCGTCGCCAGAAGATCGGCTTTTTGCGCATCATCGAGACGTTCGCCGAGATCGCGCAGCGTTCCCGCCGCGCCCAGCACCGAGGCGAGCGGCGTCTTCAGGTCGTGCGAAATCGAGGTCAGGAGCGCCGAGCGCAGCCGTTCGGTTTCGGCCGCGCGCTCGACGCGGTCCATCTCCTCGACCAGACGCACGCGCTCGATGGCGAGCGCGCCCTGGTCGGCCAGCGCATCGAGAAGCCGCCGCTGATCGGGGGTGAGAAGCGGGCCCGGCTTGTCGCTGTCGATCCCCATCACGCCGATGGCGCCGCGGCCGGTATGCATCGGCAGGAACAGGCGCTTGGCGCCGGGCAGGGTGTCGGAGCCGCGGCCGGCGACACGATCGTTCTGCCAGGCCCAATTGGCCGCGGCGAGATCGGCGTCGTCGAGGATGTCTTCCGGCGGATAACCGGCCTTCACCGCGATCGAGCCGCCCTCGGGCAGCAGCAGGACCACCCGCACTTTCAGCATCAGCGCGGTCTGGTAGGCGGTGGCCCAGAGCACGTCGTCGAGCGTGCCGGCGCTGGCGAGCTTGCGGCTGAAGGAATGCAGCGAGTCGGTGGTGCGCGCGCGCTCCATCGCCGCCGTGGCGAGCGTGCGGCCGCGCGCGGCGACATTCGATACCAGGATGGCCACCAGCGTGAAGAAGAGGAAGGCCGCGATATTGACCGGGTCGGTGATGGTGAAGGTGTAGATCGGCGGCAGGAAGAAGAAGTTGTAGCAGAGCGAGGAGGCGACGCTGGCGAAGAGCGACGGCCAAAGTCCCAGACGCACCGCCACCACGACAATCGCGGTCAGGAATACGAGATCGACGTTCTCCGCGCCAAGAAACGAATTGATCGCTTCCGCGGCGGCAAGCGCCAAGGCGACCGCCACCAGCGCCGCAATATAGGGGCGCGGATTGACCACATCGTCGCGCTCGGCGGTGCGCACCGACTTCTTCGGGATCGGCTGCCCGGCGATAGTCTCGCCGGCGATGACGTGGACGCTGATATTGCCGGAGCGGCGCACCAGGTCGTGCACCACCGAGCCGTGCATGATCTCGAACCAGCGGGTGCGCGCCGATTTGCCGATCACGATTTGCGTCGCGTTGTTGGCTTGCGCGTAGCTGATCACATCCTCGGCGATCGGCCGGTCGCTGGCCGGGAGCGTGACCGCCTCGCCACCGAGCGCCTCAGCGAGCCGCAGCGTATCGGCGATGCGGTCGCGTTGCTCCTCCGAAAGCTGCGCGCTGCGCCGCCCCTCGACGTAGAGCGCCATCCATGGGCCGTGCAGCCGGTCGGCGAGGCGCTTGGTGTAGCGCACCAGCCCGGCGGCGCGCGGGTCTTCGCTGATGCAAACGAGAATCCGCTCGCCCGCCGGCCAGGGGCCCTGGATGGCGTGCGCCTGCATTTCCGTGAGCAGCTGCTCGTCGACCCGGTCGGCGGTACGGCGCAAGGCAAGCTCGCGCAACGCCGTCAGATTGGCCGGCGAGAAAAAATGCTCGAGCGCGCGCTCGGCCTGCTTGGGGAAGTAGACCTTTCCTTCCTTGAGCCGCTGGATCAGATCATCGGGCGTGAGATCGA
>Ga0210394_10001790_pt1 | contig 32297 bp, 27 predicted proteins | sample IncBWC12MmetaG_FD_160121 | JGI IMG/M metagenome (GOLD analysis project Ga0210394, IMG submission 160121) | Forest soil microbial communities from Barre Woods Harvard Forest LTER site, Petersham, Massachusetts, United States - Inc-BW-C-12-M | ecosystem: Environmental > Terrestrial > Soil >... | reverse complement strand
CGCCGCGGCAAAGCGCTCGGGCAAGCACCTGATGGAGGCGGCCATGTACCGGTTCCATCCCCGGACGCGCGCTTTCGTGGAGAGCATCGAGGATCCGGTCTACGTGCAGACGAGCTTCGGGTTCACGCTCAAGAACAAGAAGGACTTCCGGTTTGTGTCCGCCCTGGGCGGGGGCGCGCTGCTCGACGTTGGGTTTTACGTGGCGAGCATCGCGAGATGGATTCTAGGCGAACCGTCAGAGGTGCTGGCGCGATCAACGATGCGCGAAGGAACCGACATGACGACCAGCGCTTTGCTCAAGTTCCCCAGCGGCGCGACGGCGGCGCTGTGGGCGAGCTTCGAGTCCGCGGAGGACCAGGAAGTGACCGTGGTCACGCGCCAGGGCGCGTATCGCCTCGGGAAGCCCTTCAACTGGCCCGATGAGGTCGATCAGTACCAGCTGATGGTCGAGTCGTTTGCCGACAGCGTGCTGCAGGACCGGCCGGTCGCCATTCCGCTGAGCGAGTCGATCGCCAACATGAAGGTCCTCGACCGGATCCGTGAGGCGGCCTCTAGTCCTTGACCAGCGCCTTGAACCGTGCGTTGTCGCGGAGCGGTTCGAAGTCGATATCCGCGGCCACGAGCAGAACGGCGTCCGGTCGCATTGGCATCGCCTCCTCGAGCAGCAGGAGCGCGTCGTCAAGCCTGCCCTGGGCAGTCCGCACTGCAGCGAGGTTGTAGAGGGTCGCGCCGAGGATGAGGCGGGGCGCGCCGATCGCCCGCATCCGGGCTGCTCCGTCTTCCACAACGCGATGGGCTGCCGCGTGGTCGCCGTTCTCTCGCATGTACTCGCCGACGTGGTTGCGCGGGTGGACGTAGCTGTTGCGCAGCAGGGCTTCGCCGGTCGTGTTGGCGGTGAACCACTTGAACGGACGGTCGCCCAGCTCGCCGGCCAGTCCGATCAGCTCGGAGAGCAGCTTCTCCGCCCGGGCAGCCGCATCGGCAAGCGGAGTGCCGATGCCGCTTGCAAGCTCTGCGTCGTTGACCTCGTCAATGCTTTCCGGCGGAGCTGCATAGGGCCGGGCGTGGCGGAACTCGATCAGCGCGTTGCGCAAGCGCTCGCGCCACATGCTGATGTGGAACATGACAAGCGCCGCCGGCCAACCCTTCGGCTGGGTTTCAGACTTCAGCGCCTCGGCGACGAACTCCCGCTCCAATTCACGCTGCGACTCGAGCGCGTTGAGGACGTCCGGACCCGTCATCGCCGAAACAGTACGACTAAGGTGTCGTCTTCGCGGCGGGTTCCAGCGATTCGATGGGCGCGTGCAACGCCGGGTGCGCTTCGGGAGGGTATGCAACTGAGATTGGTATGAGCTGGCGGAAGCCGGCCAGCGAGAGGGTCCAATCGGCCAGCATCTTTTTCGCCAGAATGCTGCCGGTGCGGCTGTGATGCTCCTCGATCAGAGCCCTCAGCTCGAGAGCGTCCTCGGACGGGACCTCGCGCGCGACGACGCTGTCGGCGTTGAGCTGGTTCCACGAGGTGACGTAGGCGACTCCTCCGGTCATGCCCGCTCCGGCGTTCCACCCCACCGGGCCCAGCGCTACCGCGACGCCGCCCGTCATGTACTCGCAGAAATGGTCGCCGGCCCCTTCCACGACCGCGGTTGCGCCGGAGTTGCGTACGCAGAAACGCTCGCCGACCCGGCCGGCGACGAAAAGGCGCCCGCCCGTCGCGCCGTAGGCAATCGTGTTGCCGGCCAGCACCGGATCGCTCGCGGCGTCGCCGGCAAAGGGCCGGATCGCGATCACGCCGCCGCCCATGCCCTTGCCGACGTAGTCCTGCGCCTGGCCCTCGAGGCTGAGCTCGATCCCGTCGTCGAGGAAGGCCCCGAAGCTCTGCCCGGCGCTTCCCATGTAGTGACGTGCGTCACCGGGTTTGAGAGCAGCCCCGAGCGTGCGTTGTGAGTTGTCGATCGCGCCGCTCGGCGGGGGAGGCGCGGGCGGCTCGCCGTTGCGGGCCATGATGCGCCGGCGAGGGAGATCCCTTTCCGTCTGGGCCAGCACATAAGAGAGATCGAGCGTGGCCGCGGGGTCTTGCTCGAGCAGCTCGGAACGCCCGACCACCTCCTGAAGCGAGCGCGCGCCAAGACGCGACAGGTGCTCGCGCACCTCTTCGGCGATCAGGAAGAGGTAGTTGACGACGTGCTCCGGGCGGCCCTCGAACTTCGCCCGCAGGTCCTCTCGCTGGGTGGCGATGCCCGTGGGGCAGGTGTTGAGGTGGCACTGGCGGGCCATGTCGCAGCCGAGCGCGACCAACACCCCCGTGCCGAATCCGAACTCCTCCGCTCCAAGCAGCGCTGCGATGACGATGTCGCGGCCGTTGCGCAGGCCGCCGTCGGTGCGCAGGCTCACGCGCTCGCGCAGCCGGTTCGCGACGAGGACCTGCTGGGTCTCGGCGAGGCCGAGCTCCCACGGAGCGCCGGCGTTTTTGATCGACGAAAGCGGGGAGGCGCCCGTGCCGCCGTCATGGCCGGAGATGAGGATGTAATCGGCCTTCGCCTTGGCCACGCCCGCGGCGATTGTCCCCACGCCGGCTTCGGAAACCAGCTTGACTCCGATGCGCGCTCGGGGATTGACCGTCTTGAGGTCATGGATCAGCTGAGCCAGGTCTTCGATGGAGTAGATGTCGTGATGGGGAGGCGGGGAGATCAGCTGCTGGCCGGGCTGGGCATGGCGAAGGCGCGCGATCAGGTTCGTCACCTTCATCCCGGGCAGCTGGCCGCCCTCACCGGGCTTGGAGCCCTGCGCGATCTTGATCTCCAGCTCGTCGGCGCGCTTCAAGTAGCGCGGCGTCACGCCGAAGCGCGCGGACGCGACCTGCTTGACGCGGTTGTCTCGCCTCGGGCCGTCGCCTTCGTACATCTCGGGGTCCTCGCCGCCCTCGCCTGAGTTGGAGCGCGCGCCGACCTGGTTCATCGCGATCGCGAGCGTCTCGTGCGCCTCGGGAGACAGCGCGCCGAGCGACATCGCGGTGCTCACGAATCGCTTGACGATCTCGCTCGCCGGCTCCACCTCGTCGAGCGCCGCCGGTATCTCCGAGTCCTTTATCCGGATGAGTTCACGTAGCGACTGCGCCTCTCCCATGGAGGAAAGACGGCGCCACTCGCGGTATGCCTCCTGGTCCCCTGTCTGAGCCGCTTTCTGCGCTGCCTTGACCGCGTGAGGGTTGTAAGCGTGGTGCTCGCCGGCCTTGCGGAAGCGGACGCGTCCGTGGTCGGGGAGGACTTCGGGCCGGGTGCGCGCCATCCGTTCGAGGTCCGCGAGATCCGCGCCGCCAATCCGCGATGGGACGGCGGGGAAGCAGAGCTCCATCACCTCGGCGCCGAGCCCGAGGGCTTCGATCACCTCGCCCCCGCGATAGCTCATCACGCAGGAGATGCCCATCTTCGCCATCACTTTCAGGAGGCCGGCCTCGAGCGCCTTGCGGTAGCGGACCACGCCTTCGGGAAACTCGGCTGCGGTCGCGAAGGCGAGGTAAGGGTGCACGGCCGTCGCGCCGACGGTGATGAGACACGCGAGGTCGTGGACATCGACCGCGTCGCCCGCGATGGCGACGATGTCCTTGGACATCCGCTCGCCGGTCGCCAGCAGGTGCTCGTGGACCGCGCCCACCGCGAGCGCCATCGGGATGGGTAATCGCTCGGAGCCCGTTCTGCGGTCGCTGAGCGCGATCACGCCACTCGCTTCGGAGGCCTCGCAGCGCAGACGGAGGAGCGCGTCGCGCAGCATCTCGTCCGGCGCGTACGTGGCGTCGAGCACGGTCGCCTCTTCCAGCACGCGGGCGAGCTCAGCAGCTCCGAGCACAGGCGACTCGAGCTCGAGCAGGCTCGCCACCGTGGGGACGGCGGGATGATGGAGGCGGCGGAGCTCCCGGTCGACTCCGCCTTCAGGTTCCAGCGTTCCGCGTCGCGGTCCGAGCAGCACGCGGAGCGACATGACGGCCTTCTCGCGCAGCGGGTCGATTGCTGGATTCGTGACCTGCGCGAATCGCTGGCGCAGATAGCCATAGAGGCGGCGAGGCGTCCGGCCCAGCGCTGCGATGGGTATGTCGTCGCCCATCGAGTAGACCGGCTCGGCGCCTGTCTCCGCCATCGCCTCAACGACGAACTTCACATCCTCGGCGCCCCAACCGTGCAGGCGATGGTGCATCGGCAGGTCCTCGAGCGCGTCGAGGTTGATGTGGTGGCGCTCGACCGGCACGAGAATGCGGTCGGCGAGCAGGCCGTAGTCGTGCCTCGCGGCGGCGCGCTCCTTGGCCTCGTCGTTGCGCAGCACCGAGCCGTCGCGCGTGTCGACCAGCAGCATCTGCCCAGGCCCGAGTCGTCCGCGTTCGATCACTGTCTCGGGGGCCATCGTGACGACGCCGGCTTCCGACGCCGCTGCCACGAGGCCATCGGACGTGCGCTGCCAGCGCAGGGGCCTCAGTCCGTTGCGGTCGAGCGCGGCGCCGACCACGACGCCGTCGCTGAACGCCAGCGCGGCCGGCCCGTCCCATGGCTCGAACCGGATCGACTGGTAGCGGTAGAAATCGCGCACCGCCGAGGCGAGGTCTCCGCGTCCTTCCCAGGCGTCGGGTACAAGGCTCATCAGGGCCTCGGACACTTCCCAGCCGCGGTTGACCAGCAGCTCGAGAGCATTGTCGAGCGACGCCGAGTCGGATCCCTCGGGCCAGATGGCGCCCTGGAGGTCCGGCTCCAGCTCGGCTTCGCGCGCGCGCATCCACGCGCGGTTGCCGGTGATGGTGTTGATCTCACCGTTGTGGGCGAGCATGCGAAATGGCTGCGCCAGGCGCCAGTCGGGCATCGTGTTGGTCGAGTAGCGCTGATGAAACACCGCGAGCCGGCTCTCGCATGCGGGATCGCGAAGGTCGAGGTAGAAATCCGAAAGGCGGGTGCCCGCCATGAGGCCCTTGTAGACGAGGGTGCGGCTGGAGAAGGAAGGCAGGTACATGCGCACGCCATCAGCCTCGGCGCGCCGTTCAGCGTGGCGCCGGGCGACATAGAGGCGGCGCTCCCAGGCGTCGGGATCGAGGTCCGGTCTCGCAATGAGGCCGTGCCAGATCGCCGGCTGCGATTCGCGGGCCCGGTCTCCAAGGCTCTTTGAATCAACGGGCACCTGCCGCCACTCGACCAGGCTCAGGCCGCTCGTCGCGAGCGATTCCGCCACGATGTCGCGCGCTCGCGCATCCCACTCGAACAGTGCGGCGACCGCGAAATCGCCGCCGAGGAGGCGGTGGGGGACCTGGATCAAAAGCCCGGCGCCGTCACCGCTCTTGCCGTCGGCGTCGAGGCCGCCGCGGTGCGAAAGCCGGGCCAGGGCCCCGACGCCCAGCTCCACCGCCCGGTGCCCAGACTCGGGCGTGGCGACAAATCCCATGCCGCAGGCGGCCCGGTCCGTGGGCAGAACCCCCGGCCAGGCAAGGCGCGAACGAGGTTGCGCTGGGGGCACGAGATCGAAGGTAGTTCACAAGGGCTCGGTCGAGCTAGTGGATCGACACCAAAAGAACCTCTAGAACGTTATGCGGACCTCACAGCGTCAAAACCCCAAAAGGGCCTGGACACGGAGCGCCACCGCGAGGTTCAAGCGCGTCTCCGGGTCTTCGAGGTCGACCCCGCTGATCTCGCGGATCCGGTCGAGCCGGTAGCGCAGGGTGTTCGGATGCACGCGCAACTTCTGGGCGGCCTGCTGCTGCTCGCCCGTCTCGAGATAGGCGCGCAGGGTGGCGACCAGGTTGCCCTTGCGGGCGGTGTCGTGCTCGATGAGCGGCCCGAGGTGGCGGCGGCTGTAATCGACCAGGCGCTCGTCGGTGACCGCGGCGAGAAGGCCGGTGAGGCCCAGCTCGGGCACAGCGATGACCTGGCTCCAGCGCTTGAAGCGGGCCAGGGACTCCATCACGGACGTCACCTCGCGCAGAGCGCCCGCGACGCCCGTCGGCGCCTCGGTCGGTCCGCTGAAGCCGACGGAGATTGTGAAGCCGGGCTTCCACTCGGCGATCGCTTGCTGAATCTGTAGGCCGAGGGCGTGGGCGCGGACCTGGTAGTCGCCTGCCTCCATGCCCAGCGGGAGCAGCGCGACGACCTGGTCGGACCGGCCCTGGACCAGCGCGCGCGCGTAGCTGATCCGCACGACGCCCGCGACGCGGCGCAGGAACTCGCGCTTCAACGCCTGGATCGCGTCCTCTGAGATCTGGCGTGCGCGGTTGAAGCCGCGAAAGTCGTCGATGTCGACGAGCATCACGATGTGGCTGCCGTGCAGCGGGTACCCGAGATGCCGGGCACGCCGTTGAGCGGCGGCCTCGTCCCCGTAGGTGCCGTGGAGCAGGTCCTCGAGATACTCGCCCCGAACCCGCCCCTCCACTTCCGACAGCTCGCGTTCCTTGGCCACTGACAGGGCGAGGACGAGGGCGGCCTGCTCGATCGCCATGAAGGCGAGCTCCTCGTTGTGAGGCGGGTGATCGAGGATCGAGATGTAACCGAGCACCTGGCCGGCGGCGAGGATGGGGGCGATCAAACGCTCTCGCGACATGCCGAGGTGGGGAAAGGCAGGGACTTTGACCGGGCCTCGCTTGGCCTCAACCTCGCGCAGCATGCGCTGGATCTGTGGGTCGAAAAGGACCCGCTGCGGCGTGCCCTGCCGAGCGATCGTCTCCTTGCGGTGAGGGTCTGTGCTTCCACCGGCGTGAGCCAGGAGGTGGAAGCTCGCGTCCTCGACCGTGACGGCGCTCTCCAGGAGGTCGGCGAGTGTGCGGCAGATCTCGTTGACGCCCTTCCCGTCGAGCACCAGCTCGGTGAACCGCCGGTGGATCTCGATCGAGCGCTTGAGGCGCCAGTGCTCGGCGTTGATGATCCGCTCCAGCAGCGGAGCCATCAGGTCGATGAGCTGCACACCGGCCGCGACGGTGAAGAGGGGGACGTGAAGGCGGTCGGCCTCGGTGAGCATCTCGGGTGGCAGCTTCTTGAGGTAAGGCATGGGCCGCACCACGAGGCCGACGCCTCCTGAATCGGCGATCCGGCTGATCAGCCGGATCTGCGCCTCCGCGTCGTCCTTGATGGGGAAGCCGGTCGTGAACATGAGATCCCCGGCGCGGGGCAGGATCTCGGGCGTCTCCATCAGGCGCACCCATTCGATGGGCTGATCCAGGCCGTCGGCGCCGGCGACGAGCTTGGCGCCGGCCAGGATCGAGCGCATGGCGTCGCGCACCGTCGGGCGCGGCTGAACTTCGGCTTCAGCGGCCTTCTTGATCGCCATGGAATAGAACTTTAGGGTGTGGGCGGAGGACAAGCAACGAAGCAGGCGGCTGTGCGGCGCTCACTAGGAACATTTGAGCGCACGGAGTAGTTTTAACGCCATGACGTACGAGGAAGCGCCTGCCTGCGATCGGCACGAGACGAAAGTGCCCATGCAGCTGCGCACCATGCATTCGGACTCATCCCGGCCCGAGGTGGTGGTCGGGCTGTTCGAGTGCCCCGAGTGCGGGCACGAGCGCAGACTGCCGATCCGGACGAGCGACGCAGCCTAGTCCCGATTAACGCACCGCCGGCGCCGCTTTGGCGTGCAGCGCCTCTAGGCCGGGATCTCCTCGGTTGCGGGTCTCGCCAGCCACTCCCTGGCGTCATCAAGCGTTGCAAAGTAGGCCACGTCGAGGCGGTCGGCGACCCTGCTGACCAGGTCGTCGATGTTCATCTTGGCCAGGCCGCTCTTCGGGAGGACGAGCGCCATGCGAGTCAGCCCCGCGCCGAGGATTCGCGGAAACCAGTCGCGGTTGACCCATTCCTGGTCTGTCTTCTGGATGACTTTGATCTGACGGCTGTCACCCAGCACCTTCGTGCTGTGATGCTCGGTGATGGCCTGGACCAGAGCGTCGTTCGCCGCTTTGAACTCTGTCGGTGAGGCCCAGCCCTGCCACTCCATGTGGGCGGCCTGGGACGTCGCGTCCCATTTCACAATCGCCACGCCTGGCAGATTGAAGTAGACACTTCCGGTTGCTCTCGTAACGGATCAAGGTGTACAGGCAATTGGAATCGACGTCGCCGTGCGCATTCGGGGCGCATACCCCCGCCGAACACAGGGGCCGGTTCACTCGCCGATCACCAAACAAGCAGACGCTTTAGTACAAGTGGCCTATTGCGAGCCCAGGGCTTCGAAGAAGCAGCAAACCCAGACCGTAGTCGCGGTCGTGTCAATACGGCGTCAACGAATACTCACCGAGGCAGGATGCCAAATCACCCAGGCGCCGGAGCGGCGCGCCGAAGACCGAGCAGGTCGGCCACCGGCAGCAGCAATCCGCCCTGAATCAGCAATGAGAGCACGACCATGCCGTACGCCAGCACCGAAACGGTCGGATTCACGTGCGGGTTTGTCGCGACCGATAATGCGAGTGCCACCGACAGCGCTCCGCGAATGCCACCCCAAACGGTCATGTGCCGCCAACTCCAAGGAATCGACGAACCACGGAAGTCTGCCAGGCCAAGCAGCGCGTACACAGGTAGGGCGCGTGCGGCGAACATGATCAGGTAGGCCCCCAGCGCCAGACCTCCGATTGCAACGAGGCGAGTGGTCGGCACCGCGATGCCGACCAGCAGAAAGAGAATCCCGTTGAGGACGAACGCGAGGACGTTCCAGAAGCCGAGCAGCTGAGTCCCTTTCAGGCGACCGGTCGCGCTTCCGTAGCGCGCCACAACGATGCCGGCCACGACGACGGAGACCACACCCGAGGCGTGGAAAACGTCGGCGCCGAGATAGGCGCCATAAGCGATCACGAGCGTGACCATGATCTCGAGTTCTGCCTCGTGCACCAGCCGGAGCAGCACGACCCCGATTGCCCCGATGCCAAGTCCGAACGCTATGCCGACCCCGGTCACGAAGATGAAGCGCAACGCTCCATCCAGGAAGGTCGGGTGCCCGCTGAGGATCGTGCCCAGGACGGCGGAAAAGACGGCGACTCCGGTTCCGTCGTTGAACAGGCTCTCGCCTTCGAGGATGGCTTCCAGGCCCAGCGGCGCATGCACCTGGCGCAGGAGGTTGACGACGGCGATCGGATCGGTTGTGGCCACGATCGAACCGAGCAGCGCGCTGCTTGCCCAGTCGAGGCCGAGACCGTAGTGGGCCATGCCGCCGATGGCACTGACCGTAAGAAAAACTCCTAGGGTCGCGAGCAAGCTGACCGGAATGACACGACGCCTCAGTTCGGCCAGGTCAACCGCCAACGAAGCCTCGAAAACCAGGCCTGGTACGAAGGCGAGGAGGATCAGATCGGGTCCGACCGGCGGCAGCCGCACGCCCGGGATCAAACCGATCGCGATGCCACCGGCTGCCAGGAGCACCGGGTATGGCACCGTGGCGGTGGTGCGCGACACGAGGCGAAGCACTGTTGCCACGCCGCCGAGCACGATCAAGAAGAAGAGGAAGCTCTGCGCAGTAGTCATGGGCGCTGACTCATATGCCGGCCATCCTGAGCCCGGCGAAGATTAGATAGAGGGCGATGATCGCCGCTCCCGCGGGGCGGCTGAGCCGCCGACGCGCCAGGGGCGCCAGGACGGCGAGAAGGGTGAGGTCCAGAAGCCATCCGAAGTACGCGAGAGAGCCTCGCGCGAAGCCAGTGCCGATGAAAAGGGCCGGGACGACCAGGCCGCCGAGCAAGTTGATCGTGTTGCTGTTCATCGCGGCTGACATGAGCGCGGTGCCGCGATTTGTCCGCGCGAAGTGGAGCGCCAGCCACAGGTTCGGCAGGCTGGTCAACGCCGCGAGCACAACCGAGCCGAGTACAGCCCCTGATAGGTGAAGCCATGACTGAGAGGCGAGGGCGGCGTGGACCATGACATAGCTGCCTCCGATAACGCCGACCAGCGCGACAGGCAGCAGCAGCACTGGCGTCCACGATTGGTGGGTGACCGCCGGCCGGTCATGGGTCACCTCATACGGGATTTCGATCAGGTTTTGAGGCACGCCGCCCAACAGAGGGTTGACGTGTGCCAGCCAGCTACGCGGCAAGGCCAGCACAAGCGCGTACGCAGCGCCGAGCGGCAGAACGATTGCGGCCGCGACCGTCGGTCGGAGCAGCCCTCCGACCATCAAAGCCGCTCCCAGCATCACCCCGAGGCCCACAGCACCGTCAAGGAGCAGCGGCGCCCGGCGGACACGAACACCGCCCGCAACCAGGGCTGAGAGCCCGAGCAGCGCCGCTAGGTTGAAGAGGTTAGACCCGACAACGACGCCAACCCCGATGTCGCCGGCGCCGGCCATGATCGCGATGACGGCGGACGACAGCTCGGGCGAATCGGCGCCGAGCGCGGCGAGCAGGCCGAGCAGGCCCTCTGAGAATTCAAGCCTGGTGCCCAGGCGGGTCAAGCCCCGCGCCAGCAGCTCGCTGCCGGCGAGTGTCAGGGCCAAGCCGGCCAGGAACCCGATCAGGGTCACGATGGCGTTGCCTATAGGAAGTACTCCCGCCGACCAGCCTTCCCGGCACACCTTCACATGAGCAGGTGCGTACGCCTGCCGCCGGAATTGTAAGGCGCTCGGGCATCGCTTCAGCGAGGCGACGGACTTCGTCGCCGGGCTCGTAGCTCAGCGCAGGTCTTTGTACTTAGGCGGGCGGTGAGGCGATCACGGGACGACCACGACCGGGATCTTGCTCCTGTGGATGATGTCGTGGGACACGCTGCCGAAGAGGACGGCTCGTAGAGACGACTTACGCCGCGTGCCGATCACGATGACGTCCGCCCGGAACTGCGCGGCTGCCAGAAGGATGTCTATTGCACGTTCTTCACGACGCGCTCGGCCGGTCCTGGCGACCACTCGCACACCAAGCGTTTCCAGCTCAGCTCGAAATCGCTCAAGGAGTTGTTTCGCCTCGTTGGTAGTCTCGATTGAATACCAGCCCGCCCTCCCGAGAAACCGGCGTTCGATGAGGTGGAGTACGCACACCTCCGAGCCGCTGCCTCGAGCAAGGCCGGCCACCACCGCAACCGCACGAGTGCACGCTTTTGAATCGGTCGCTGCCAGGAGTATCCGTTTGGAAGTCCGCCCATCGTCACTTGAATCTGGAGCCGATTCGCTGAAGCCCCACGCCGAAACAGGGATTCTGTGAACTTCGTTCAGCATTCTTCCAACCTTAGGAGGTGAATCGTCAACAAAGCCTCAACATCAACGTTCACGAGCCTAACTCTGGCCCCAGACCGAATCCGCGACGCGTCCGACCAGCTGCAGCTTTAGTTTCTGTTGCTCGTGACTGATCCGGTTGCCTTCAATCGTCGAAGCGAATCCGCATTGAGGGCTCAGCGCCAGGCGTTCGAGTGGGACGTAGCGCGTGGCCTCTTCGATCCGCGCCTGCAACTCGGGCTCGGTCTCGAGCTGCGGTTTCTTGGTCGTCACCAGGCCGAGCACGGCGACGCGGTCTTCAGGTAGGTGCGCCAGGGGAGCGAAGCCTCCCGAGCGGGCGTCGTCGTATTCGAGCAGGAACCGGTTGAACAGCGTCTTCTGGAAGATGCGCGAGATCGGTTCATAGTCGCCTTCCGCGTAGAACTTGCTCTGGTTGTTGCCGCGGCAGACGTGGAGCCCGAAGGTCACGCCAGGGTGTCCCTGGATGATCGCGTTGTCGAGCTCGATGCAGCGGTCGATCAACTCTTCTGGGTCGCTTCCGCGCTGACGGTAGCCTTCCCGCATGGCTGGGTCAAGAAGCGCTCCGTACTGGGGCCCGTCGATCTGTACGTATGTGCAGCCAAGGCGAATCAGCTCGTCCACCTCCCGGCGCGAGAGGTCGACGATGTCGGCCAGGTAGGCATCTCGCGTCGGGTAGGCGCCCTTCGACTTCTCGGGGTCGTAGTAAGCGGCGGCTTGCTGCGCGCTGAGCATGGTCACCTTGCCAGGACGCCGGCTCACCGACCGAAGAAACGTCCACTCCTCGCCGCACATGCTCCGCTTCCAGCGGAGCTGATTCATCACGACGGGGCGCTTGAGGATGAGCTGCTCGCCGCTCTCATCCCGAAACGGAATGGCCCAGCCGCCCTCGCGGTCGAAGCCTTCGAACGAGTCGATCAGGTGGCCGTAGAAGGCGTATCGGCGCAGCTCGCCATCGGTCACGACATCGATGCCTGCCGCCTCTTGAACCTCGATCGCCGCACGGACAGAAGAGTCCTCGACCGCCTTGAACTCGGCGTGTGTCACGTCGCCGGATTGCAAGCGCTCTCGAGCGTCGACCAGTTCGGGTGGCCGCAGCAGGCTGCCGACGACCTCGGCCCTCCACGGTCTCACGGCGCTCATCCCTCCGCCAGGACTGTCGCGGCCACCCCGAATGCGGTGTTGGCGGCCGGCACGCCACAGTAGATCGCCGACTGAAGAAGGATCTCCTTCAGCTCGTCCACCGTGACACCGTTGGTCCGGGCCGCGCGGATGTGCAGGGCCAGCTCGTCGTTGCGATTGAGCGCGACCAGCATCGCGATGGTGATGCAGCTTCGCGTGCGGCGGTCGAGACCCGGCCGCGTCCAGATCTCACCCCACGCGTAGCGCGTGAGGAGGTCCTGGAACTCGTCTGTCAGCGGCGTCTTCACGGCCTCCGCGCGATCGACGTGCGCGTCCCCCAACACCGCGCGCCGCACCTCCATGCCGCGGTGCCTTTGATCATTCATGACAAATTCCTCCCTATTTCAGAGGGCGAAGAAGACCGTCTCGTCCTCACCCTGCAGGCGGATGTCGAAATGCACGATGTCCCCGTCCTGGCGCGCAATCAGCGTGTGGCGTCGTGACTCGTCGACGAGCTGCAGCACGCGATCCGTTCGATTCGCATGGTCCTCGCCAGGAAGGTACATGCGCGTGTGGAGATGGCGCAGAAGGCCCCGGGCAAAGACCGTGATCTCGAAAAACGGGGCGTCATCGCTTGCGACCGGCCTGTGCAGGATGAGGTGAAAGGCGCCTTCGCCGTCGGTGCGGCAGCGCGCGAACTGCTCCCCCTGGGAAGCCTCGACGAGCGCGTCGGGTACGGGCTTGCCTACGCCGTCGAGCACCTGGCCCTCGACCCTTATCGCGTCGCGGGATTCGCGATCGGCCGCATTGGCGTCATTGTCGAAACGCAGCGCGAAGCCGAAGAAAGGCCCGACGGTCTGCGAGGGTGTGGGCGCTGTCATGCCTCAGCCGGCGTCGCGCGGGGCCCCCGCAGCACGATGTCCCAGCGGTAGCCGAGGGCCCACTCTGGGACTGTCGTATCGAGGTCGAGGTGGGCGATGAGGAGCTCGCGCCCGCGCGGGTCGGGGATGGAGCTCAGGATCGGGTCGAGCGGGATCAGCGGATCGCCCGGAAAGTACATCTGCGTCACGAGCCGGCTCGCGAGGGAGCGACCGAACAGCGAGAAGTGCACGTGCGCGGGCCGCCATGCGTTCAGATGATTTCGCCATGGATACGCGCCCGGCCTCACCGTGACGAATCGATAAAATCCGGCGGTGTCGGTCAGGCACCGGCCGGCGCCCGTGAAGTTGGGGTCAAGAGGCGCGTCATGGTCGTCGACAGGATCGATGTAGCGCCCTGCTGCGTTGGCCTGCCATACCTCGACCAGGGTGTTGCGGACGGGCTGCCCGTCACTGTCGAGCACGCGGCCGTGGATAATGATCCGCTCGCCGAGGGGCTCGCCCCGATGCTGGCGCGTGAGGTCGGCATCTTCGGCGCGCACCGGGATGCGACCGAAGACAGGCCCCGGCGCATTGTGGAACCACTCGTCTGGCAACCTCACCGGCTCGTGCCTGGGAGCGCGCAGCTCGCTGGACCGATAGTCGGGATAGAGGTAGGGCGGCTCGTAATCCAGGTCGCTCACGGCCCTTGACCGGAATTATGAAGCCGCTCAAACTCCCATCGTCGATACACAGCGCCATGAGCTCGTGTGCCGGTTAACCGAGGTGGTGGCCGCGCACGAACGGAGCTAGGTATCCCCCTGGCGGATCCGTTTCGCTTTGAGCTCGGAACGAGGCAGGGTTCCGCGCTCGACCACCCGACAGTCGATACGCACGCCCAGCGCCTGCCGCAGATCCGCCTCCAGGCGCTCGGTCGACGAACCGTCGAACGCGGTCTCGATCAAGAGTGAAACCTCGTCCATCTGGCGCTCGCGCCGGCGCTCGATCACGAACTCGGCCACTTCCGGGTGGCGGCGCACGATGTCCTCGACCTGCGAGGGATAGAGGTTCACCCCGCGCACCGTGAACATGTCGTCGATTCGCCCCTGGATGCCGCCGACCAGCTTCATGAAGGGGCTTCCACACGCGCACGGCTCGGCCGACACAGTGACCCTGTCGCCGGTGCGATAACGGACCAGCGGCATGCCCCACCGGCCCAGGTTGGTGGCCACCAGCTCGCCCTCGCCGGCCGGTCGCCCGTTCGGGTCGAGGACCTCGAAGATGAACTCCGACTCGATCAGGTGGATCCCGTCCCTCTGCGAGCAGCTGAAGCCTGTCGGACCCAGCTCCGTCATGCCGGTGTGGTCGAAGCACCTGGCGCCATACGCCGCTTCGATCGCGCCGCGCGTGGCCGGGATGCTGGCGCCCGGCTCGCCAGCGTGAATCGTCACGCGCACGCCCGATCGGCGCAGGTCGAGGCCCAGCTCGTTCGCCACGTCTGCCAATCGCAACGCGTATGTCGGTGTTGAAAGCAGCACTGTCGCGTCCAGGTCGAGCAGGCTCCGCAACCTCTGTTCGCTCGTCATCGCGCCGCCGGACATGCACAGCGCACCCAGCCGCTGCGCTCCGCCGAACGCCGACCAGAACCCAATGAAGGGCCCAAACGAGAACGCGAAGAACACGCGGTCTCGGGCGGTCACCCCGGCGGCGCGGTACACGTGCTCGGCCCAGATCCGAAGCCACCATTCCCACGACTCCGGGGTGTCGAGCCACCGCAGCGGCCGGTCGCCGCTCGATCCCGAGGTCTGGTGCAAGCGCACGTAGTGCTCAGGCGGATTGGTGAGGTTCGTCCCGAACGGCGGATCAGCCGCCTGGTCCGCGAGCAGCTCGGACTTGGTCGTCAGCGGCAGGCGCTCGAAATCGTCCCATCCGCGAACATCGTGGAGACGCCGCCGCCAGAACGCGTTGGCCGGCAGCACCTTGGAAAGTCCTGCTCGCAATTTGCGCAGTTGCAGGTCGCGGAGCTTGTCCGGCTCAATCCTCGAGGTCACTGGCGCTGCGCTCAGGGGCTCATGTTAATTCGGGGATCATCCGCGGGCGGACTAAAGGGGGCAAGTTGCGCAGGTGGCGGTGGGCGAGCGGATTCCGCGGTCCCAGTGCCGGGCTATTCTTTCCGCCTCATGATCGTCGTCACGGGATCGAGCGGTCGCGTCGGTGGGCTGGTGGCCCGAAGGCTCGAGTCACAAGGCCACCCGATGCGCCTTTTGGTACGCGATCCGGAGCGCGCTCCCCGGATCGCCGGCGCGCAGGTGCAGGCGGCGGACTACGGCGATTCCCAAGCCCTCGAGAAGGGCCTAGGCAAAGGCGACCGCGTTTTCATGGTTTCTCTGTGGATCGGTGGCGATACGCGCCTCGACCTGCATCGTTCGTTCATTGACGCGGCGGCCAAAGCGCATGTGGCCCAGCTCGTCTATCTGTCTTTCGTCAACGCCGGACCGAATGCTGTCTTCTCTCATGCGAGGGAGCACGGCGCCACCGCGGACATGCTCAGGGCGTCAGGCGTGCCATGGACGGCGATTCGCAACAGCATGTACGCGGACGACATCCCCGGGTGGTTCGACCCGGATGGGGTCGCCCGCGAACCCGGTGACGAAGCCCGCATGAGCTTTTCGTACCGACCTGAGCTCGCTGACGTGATCGCGGTAACGCTCGCCGGGCCCATTCAAGCGGGCAAGATCTACAACATCACGACACCCGATTCGGTATCGATGCGCGAGCTGGCGCAGATCGCCGGCAAGGTGACGGGTGAGGCCTACAGCTACGAGCCGATCTCAGACGCCGAGTGGATCAAGCGCTGGAGGGCCCAGGGACGGCCTGAGTGGGCTCTCGAAGCCGGGCAAACGTCGTACGAGGCGTTGCGAGCCGGCGAGTTCGATGTCGTCTCCGACGACTACGAAAAAGTCACCGGGCGGAAGGCTGCGACCATCGCACAGGTCATCACGGAAATCGCAGACGAGATGCCGCTTGCGACTTCCGCGGCCGACTTCTAGAACGAGGGGTCCGATAGTTGGCCGCTGGCGCGGCCCCCGATATGCAATCCAGCGGTTGCATTTAGCCCCGGCAAGAACTAAGATGCAACCATGAAATTGCATAACACGACAGACCGGATCGAGAAGCAGGTCGTTCTGCGCGCACCCCGCTCACGCGTCTGGCGCGCGCTTGCCGACGCCGAAGAATTTGGCGCTTGGTTCGGCATCAAGCTCGATGGCGCCTTCGCGCCAGGCTCGAGTGTCAAGGCCATGCTCACGATGTCCGGCCATGAGCGCGTGACCATCGACATCGCCATCGAGCGGATGGATCCCGAGAGCTGGCTGTCTTACCGCTGGCATCCATACCCCGCCCATGCCGACGTGGACTACTCGAGCGAGCCGACCACGCTGGTCGAATTCCACCTCGAGGACGTCGCGGGAGGCACGAAGCTCACCGTGGTCGAGTCAGGCTTCGACCGCATCCCGCCGGCGCGGCGTGCCGAAGCGTTCCGCATGAATGACGCGGGATGGACTGGCCAGCTCGAGAACATCGCGCGATATGTCGAGGCATAGCTCGGGCCTGCGCGAGGTTTCTCGCGCGGCGCCGGTGTTTGCGGCGCTCGGTGACGAAACGCGCCTGGCGCTGGTGGCGCGGCTGAGCTCCGACGGCCCGCTATCGATCACCCGGCTGACCGCTGGAACTGCTGTCACGCGACAGGCGATCACCAAGCACCTGGACGTCCTCGCCACGGCCGGGCTCGTCTCGGATGTGCGCCGTGGCCGCGAACGCATCTGGGAGCTCGAGCTGGAACAAATGGGAGTGGCACGAACCTATCTGGAGAGCGTCTCGAAGCGATGGGACGAAGCGCTCGACCGCCTGAAGCAATTCGTAGAGGAGTGAGGTAAGTAACCATGCTTCTGAACACCAAGGTCGCAACCGTGCACCGGGAAAGGACGGCGGCGACGGCAGTCGCCGTGGCGGTGACGCTGGGGATCGCAGGCGCGTCCTGGGTCGTCGCGGTCCGGCAGATGAACGGCATGGACATGGGTGTCGCGACTCAGCTCGGTTCGTTCGCGTTCTTCGTCGTCCTATGGGTCGCGATGATGGCGGCGATGATGCTGCCGGGCGCGGCTCCGGCAGTCTCGAGACGCGCTCGTGCGGTCGGGATGCGCGCCGTGCCTCTGTTCGTCGGATCCTATCTTGCCGTCTGGACGCTCGTAGGCGTCACCGTGTATGCCCTTTACCGTCCCCACGGGTATCTGGCCGCCGGCGTGGTTGTAATCGGGGCGGGTTTGTACGAGCTCACGCCGCTCAAGCAGTACTTCCGCCGTCGCTGCAGCGAGAGCGCCGGCCCTGGATTCGAGTACGGGCTTTGCTGTGTCGGCTCGAGCATTGGACTGATGCTGATGCTGGTCGCAATCAGCGTCATGAGCGTTGCGTGGATGCTCGTTATCGCCTTGATCGTCCTCGCCCAGAAGCTTCTGCCGGCGAAAGCCGCCCTCGATATCCCGCTGGCGCTGGCGATCGTCGGACTTGGAATCCTCATCGTCATAGCGCCATCGTCGATTCCCGGCCTCATGTAGCGGAAGAAAGGAGAGAAACAATGACTCACCACAAGATCGGAACACGTGAAGAGTGGCTGGCGGCCAGGCTCGACCTGCTCGAGGCCGAGAAGGCGCACACGCACCGTGGCGATGAGCTGGCGGGGCGCAGGCAGGAGCTGCCGTGGGTTCGCATCGAGAAGGAGTACCGCTTCGAAACGGACGAAGGCACAGTGTCCCTCGCCGACCTCTTCAGAGGACGCTCGCAACTGCTGATTTACCACTTCATGTTCGGGCCCGACTACACCGCTGGATGTCCATCGTGCTCAGCGATCGCGGACGGCTTCAACGGCTCCGTGGTCCACCTCGCGAATCACGACGTCACGCTCTGCGCGGTGTCGCGAGCGCCACTCGCGAAACTGCAGTCGTACAGGCAGCGGATGGGCTGGAGCTTCCCTTGGGCGTCTTCGTTTGACACCGACTTCAATTTCGATTTCCAGGCGTCGGTCACGAAGGAGGAGTGGGAATCGGGAGCCGTCGAGTACAACTTCCGCGCGGTGGACCTTCGGCTGCCGGAGGGCGGCGAGAAGGATCCGTTCATCGCCAAGATCACGACCGCAGTTGGAACTGACTGGACTACGTACCGGCGAGAAGGGCCCGGCGTGAGCGCATTCGTGCTCGACGACGGCGTCGTGTACCACACCTACTCGGCGTACGAACGCGGCATCGACGGCCTCTGGGGCATGTACCAGTGGCTCGACCGTGCGCCCCTCGGCCGTAACGAGAGCGGCTTGTGGTGGCGCCGCCACGACGAGTACGACAGCTCGCCTACGGAACTTGTGGCACCATGAATCGTCTAACTAGAGTTCTTGTATTCATCGGCCCGACACGGCCGACGACGTTCACGCAGGCTCGAGGCTGGGTTTCGGCGCGGGCGCTACAAATGGAGGCAGCTATTGGCAAGGGGATTCGAGGCCATCAAGACCGTGACCATCAACGCTCCGAGAGACGACGTCTGGGATGCCCTCACCAAGCCTGACAAGGTCAAGCAGTACATGCACGGCACCAATCTGACCACGGACTGGAAGGTGGGCAGCCCGATCAGCTGGAAGGGAGAGTGGAAGGGGAAGTCATATGAGGACAAAGGAAGGGTCCTCGAGGTCGAGCCGCAGAAGCGCCTGAAGTACACGCACTGGAGCCCGATGGGCGGTAGCGAGGACAAGCCCGAGAACTACCACACGGTCACCTACGAGCTGACCGGCGAAGGCGGCAAGACAACGCTGACCCTCAAACAAGACAACAACGCGACCGAGGAAGAGGCGAAGAAGATGGCGGAAGACAATTGGGGACCGGTGCTCGAGGGCGTCAAGCAGACAGCCGAGAAGTAACCCAGCCCCGAACTCTCATTCCGTCGAGGGTGCTAGATCTATTGCCCTGCGACGATGCGTCGCATCAGGTCGAGCTCGGTCTGATAGATGTGGGCAGACTTCACAGTCATTGTCAGCGTGCCGACTCCAACGCCGAGGTCGCCGGCCACGCGAGTCTGCAGCGCCGCGAGCTCGACGAGATTGCCATAGCCCTTCGTGCCGAAGTCGATTGAGTGAGCGTAGACCGCAAGCTGCAACCGGCCCTTGATTAGCCAGAAGTCGAGCAGGCTGACGCAAGGGATGTAGCTCGTGTCGGTCAATGGCTGGAATGTCGTGATCGTCGCGTCGCGCGCCGATGGATTGGCGGCCAGCCGGTCGATCACCCAGCGGACCTGATCGCGTCCTGTGTGTGCGTAGTCGTACAGGCGCGTCGCGTAGCTGTCGGCGTCACCGAGCTCTGCCACCCGGGAGTGGTCGGCAAAGTTCGCGTGCATCCAGGCCAGGCGTTCGGGATCGCCGTGCCGGGCAATGATCGGGTCGTCCACCCTCGGGGAGGGCACCTCGAGCGTCGCGCGGAACACCTCCACTATGGGCAGTCCTTCCCAGCTCCCGGCCACACCACCTTCCAGAATCGCCGCCGCGATCGCAACCCACGCCTCGCCCAGTGTGTTGACTTCGATCCGAACCGGTAGGGAGACCTCAGTCATGCGTTTTGGTATCCAATCGGTTAACCGCCTTCTGGCGCCTGCACGTTGGGAGACGGCGCTGACAAGCGTCCCAGCCTCTCGATCGCTGCCGGGACATGCGTGACGAAGCGCTGGACCGCGCTTTGAGCAGCCGGCTCGGCAGCGTGCTCGGGCAGGTCGCGCAGCAGGTTGAGCCGGCTGCCGGCCACCCACGCCGAGAGGTCGGGCTCGCGCAGCCAGCGGCCCTCAGCCCGCCAGGTGCGGGTCATCATTCCGGGCCAGTCCTCGATGCTGCTCGGATAGGGGTTCGGCGGGCAGAGCCGGTTCTTGTCCGCGTCTTCATCGCGGTGGGCCTCGACGAAGGCGATGAGGGCTGCGTTGAAGCACGGCGATAGGTGCCGCACCTGCTGGAGCACGATCATGGCCGGCTGAAAGATGGGGGTCCCTGGGGCGTTGTTCAAACCGAAAGCGGCGCAGTCGATGTGCACCACCTCCGGTCGGGTCGCAGCCTCCCCGCGATCGAGCAGGACGCGGTCGGCCTCGATCCTCCGCACATGGCCGAGCCTGACAACGTCCTTGATCTGACGCACGGCCTCCAGCTCGTGCGAGCTGAGCATGGTGCCCCGGTACATGGTTGCCGTCCAAGAAGGATCGACGCGAACGAGCCGCCCCGTGTTCTCGAGACGATCGAAGAGATCGCCCATGCTCGAGGCCAGGGAACCCGCCTCGGCATCGAGGGCAATCCCCTCGATGATCCCGGCCACCAGGTCGAGCGGCTGAAAGTGGCGGCGGTCGTGGAACCACGCGTCGCGCGGCCTGATCCAACGGATCCGATCTGGCTCGACGCCGTTGTCCAGGAGCCAGACGCAGGCGTCCACCGCCGTCTTGCCTGATCCGAGGACGGCGTAAAGGCCCTTTGGTCGTGTTATCTCCGGCAGGTCGTTGACTGGGACGACTCGCGCGGCTGGCGCTACCTCGAACGGAGGAACGTGGGTGGCCGGAACTGACGCCTCCAGGTACCTGGCGTCCACGACCCTTCGACGCACTCCGATGTCGTGGACCTCGCCGGTCGCAAGATCCCGGACCCGCTCTCCGTCACCTCCCCCGCCCAGGTGCTCGTGGCGCAGGAGCAGGTGGAAACGGCCGGTCCGGGAGAGCCGTTCGGCAACCGAGGCAAAGTATTCACGGACATCCTCACCATTCGCCCGTTCGTAGAAGCCCGCGTTCTCGCCCGTCTCATCGATTCGATCCTGGCCGAGGGCCAATGAGTTGACACCGTAGAAGGCGGACGGCGTGTGCAGGCGTACGAATGGATACGCCTGGCGCCAATGGCCGCCCGGCGCATCGCGACGGTCCACCAGTGTGACGGCGACATCCGCTTCAGCCAGCAGAGTGTCCGCGAAGGCGAGGCCACTCGCGCCCGCTCCCACGACGAGATAGTCAGTGTCCATCCCGATGTTTGGACGTCCTCCCGGCGGCCTCCATTGCCCGGTCGCCCGTTTCGTTCCGAACGAGAATAGTCCGACCGACCGTCACCACAGCTGCGATGTTCGCCGACGGTCGCGAATGTCGCGGTTCGAACCCCGCCAGGGGTTGGCTCGGAGCGTCTCGGGAGGCAACGGCCTGGGTCTTGCGCCTGGCCGACGCCGACATGGAAGGGCAGCGGAGCGTACTGGGGGTATGGTCGGGGCCGGGATTTGATCCCGCAGCATCAGGGTAAGCGTCAGTCCTTCGCGATCAGCTCCCGGAGCACCTGGGGCAGGATTCCGCCGTGGTGCAGGTAGCCCACCTCGGTCTGGTTGTCGACGCGCGCGTGGGTCCTGAACGTCGTTCTCTTGCCGTCGTCGGATACGGATTCGACCTCGACCTGCTGGCCCGGCTTGATCGCGTCGATCCCCTTGATCGTGAGCCGTTCGCGACCTGTCAATCCCAGTGATTGCAAGCTCTCCCCATGCGCGAACTCGAGGGGCAGGATCCCCATCCCCACCAGGTTCGACCGGTGGATCCGCTCGAAGCTCTCCGCGATCACCGCTCGCACCCCGAGAAGCAGCGGGCCCTTGGCTGCCCAGTCGCGCGAGGAGCCGGATCCGTATTCCTTGCCCGCGATCACAATCAGCGGCACTCCCTCTGAGCGGTAGCGCACGGAGGCGTCGAAGATCGTCGTCTCGGCGCCGTCGGGCAGGTGGCGCGTCCAGTAGCCCTCTCGCTCCACGAGCTTGTTGCGCAGCCGGATGTTGCCGAACGTGCCGCGCATCATCACCTCGTGGTTGCCGCGCCGCGCGCCGAAGCTGTTGAACTCGCTGCGCTCGACGCCGTGCTCGATGAGGTAGCGGCCGGCCGGGCTGTCCTGCGGGATCGCACCCGCGGGCGAGATGTGGTCTGTCGTCACCGAGTCGCCAAGCACCGCGAGCACGCGCGCTCCATCGATGTCCGTGAGCGCCTTGGGCTCCGGGCCGAAGTCTTCGAAGTACGGCGGCTCGTGCACGTAGGTCGATTTTTCGTCCCACTGAAAGATAGGACCCGTCGGCGCGGACATCGTTTTCCAGTGCTCGTCGCCGTCGAAGATCTTCGCGTACTCGCGCTTGAACATCTCCTGCTGGACGCAGCGCTGCACGACCTCATTGACCTCGTCTTGCGCGGGCCACAGCTCGGAGAGCATCACCTGCTTTCCGTCCTTGGTGTGGCCGATGGGGTCTTTCGTAAGGTCGATGTTCACGGTGCCGGCCAGCGCGTACGCGACTACGAGCGGGGGCGAGCCGAGGTAGCTCGCTTTGACCAGGGGATGGATGCGCGACTCGAAGTTGCGGTTGCCGGACAGCACGGCGACGACGCTGAGGTCTTCCTTGACCACGGCCGCCTCGACCTCAGGGCTCGCCAGCGGGCCTGAGTTGCCGATGCAGGTGGTACATCCGTAACCGACCAGGAAGAACCCGAGCTTCTCGAGCGGTTCCATGAGACCGGCGGTCTGCAGGTAGTCGGTGACCACGCGCGATCCCGGGGCCAGGCTTGTTTTGACGTACGTGTTTACCTCGAGTCCGAGCTCGACTGCTTTTTTGGCCAGGAGTCCGGCCGCCACCATGACCGACGGGTTTGACGTGTTGGTGCAGCTCGTGATGGCGGCTATCACGACACATCCGTTCTCGAGCTTGGCGGCCGGCCTCGCCGCCACCGCGGTCGCCGCGCGGCCGTTGACGGGACCGCCCTCGTCGGCGAGGCGTCCGAGCGCATCGGAACTCGGCCTGGGCCCGTTCCCGAACGCGGCGGTGAAGCTCTCCCAGACTTTCGGCAGCGGAGCCCGGTCCTGCGGGCGCTTGGGCCCGGCCAGGCTGGGCTCGACCTTGCCGAGGTCCAGCTCGAGCATCTCGCTGAACTTCGGGCTTTTGTCGCCGTCCTTACGGAACAGGCCCTGTTCCTTGGTGTAGCGCTCGACGAGGTCGATCTGCTCGCGGCTCCGACCCGTGATGTCAAGGTAGCGCAGCGTCTGCGCATCGACCGGGAAAAGCGCGGAGGTCGCGCCGTATTCCGGGCACATGTTGCTCAAAGTTGCCCGGTCCGGAACCGACAGGCTCGACAGACCGTCACCGCAGAATTCGACGAACTTCTCGACCACGCCGTGCTTGCGCAGCATCTCGGTCAGGGTCAGCACGAGGTCTGTCGCGGTCGAGCCGGCCGGGAGAGCGCCGATGAACCGAACGCCCACGACGACCGGGGTGGCTAGGTAGGCCGGTTGGCCGAGCATCGCCGCCTCGGCCTCGATGCCGCCGACGCCCCACCCGAGCACTCCGAGCCCGTTGACCATCGTGGTGTGTGAGTCCGTGCCCATGAGGGTGTCCGGAAGGGCAACCTTTCGACCGTCGATGTCGCGGACCTGGACGACCCTGGATACGTACTCGAGGTTGACCTGGTGGCAGATGCCCATCCCCGGCGGCACGAGCGAGAAGTTGTGGAACGCCTGCTGGGCCCAGCGCAGCAGCGCGTAGCGCTCGTGGTTTCGCTCGATCTCGCGCTGGATGTTCCGCGTGTAAGAATCGCGGAACCCGAACGAATCAACCTGGACCGAGTGGTCGATGATCAGGTCGACCGGAACGAGCGGGTCGACCTTGCCGGCGTCCTTTCCCGCGCGCTTCATGGCCGAGCGCATGGCGGCCAGGTCCACCACCGCCGGAACCCCGGTGAAGTCCTGCATGAGAACGCGCGCGGGTAAGAACGGAAGCTCAGCGTCACCGGGCGGGGCTGCTGGCCAGGCCGCGAGCGCTTTGACGTTTTCCTCTGCGGTGGTACCCGACTCGGCCAGACGCACCAGACCTTCGAGGAGGACCTTGACCGTCATAGGAAGGCCTGACACGTCGGGCAAGCCGGTCTTCGGCAGGCCGGCCAGAGGGTAAAAGTCGAGCTCAGTGCCCGCGAGCTTCGACCTGCCGACCATGTTCAGATCGTACTAGCGCCGCGCATCGCGCATGGATTGCGCGATGCGAAGCACGCCCTCGTCGTGTTCGATTTCCTCGAGCGGCTTGGTCAGTGCCAGGCGCCAGTTGGGACGCTCGGTGGTCGTGCCGGGCTGGTTGGTCCGCTCTTCGATACCGAGCGCATCTTCAAAAGAGGCGAGGACGACCCGCGATCTCGCGTGTGCGAGGCGCTGATAGGCGGCCACCGCAACCTCTACCGGTGGCGTGCCGTCGGGCAGACCGGTCGCGTCGGTCAGGCGCCGGCGAAGGTGGTGCTGCCGCTGATCGGGCTCGCTCAGCTTCCAGATCCCCGCCACGGTCGGTAGGTCATGGGTCCCGATCGCGGCCGCCGACTCGTGCGGCCACTCCTCAGGCCGGGCGTCCTCGAACCACAGCAGGCGATACGACAGCACGCCGCTGTGGCGCAGGCGGGTGCGCATCGCCGGCTCGACCAGCCCCAGGTCCTCGCCGATGATGAAGGTCTTGGTCCGGCGGCTCTCCTCGGCGAGGATCGCGAGCAACTCCCGAGCGGGGTAGCGCACGTAGGCCCCGCCCGATGCGTGCGCTTCCCGCGGGATCCAGAAAAGGCGGAACAGGCCCATCACGTGGTCGAGACGAAGGCCGGCGGCGTGCTTGGCGGTGCTGCGGATCGTTTCGACGAAAGGTTCGAAGTGTGCCTTCCGCAGCTTCCACGGGTCGAAGGGCGGCATGCCCCAGTCCTGGCCGTCGGGAAAGAAGTAGTCGGGCGGCGCGCCCACGCGCATGTCCGGTGCCAGCAAGTCCTGCCAGCGCCACGCGTCGCAGCCGTCGGCTGCGAATCCGACAGGCACGTCGGTGATCAGGCCGATCTCCTTCGAGGCCCGAGCGAGCTGGCGGTCGAGATGGAACTGCAGCCACTGGTGGAAGGCCACTCGACCAGCGAGTGGCCCGCGTATTGCCGCGACCCCTTCGCTGCGCGGGTGCTGGAGCTCAGCCGGCCAGCTCCGCCATGCCGGCCCGAGGCTCTCAGTGATCGCGCTGAAGGTCGCGTAATCCTCGAGCGCCCTGCCCTGCCCGCGGACCCACGACCGCATGCCGGTGGGATCGGGCGCGACTTTGAAGATGGCCTCGAGCGCGCGGGACTTCAGGCGGAAGACCGCGTCGTGGTCGATCAGTCTTTGCCCGTTCAAGGCGAGCGCTTCTTTTCTCAATGGCTCCAGCTCGCCTGCGCAGAGTTCTGCGCCAGTCACTTCTTCGACCCTCAGGTACAGGGTGTTCAAAAAGCGCCGCGATGACGCGTAATACGGACACGGTTCCTGGTGCGCGGTCGGCGGCTGCGCGCCGAGGGGGTTGATGAGCAGCACCGAGGCGCCCTCGCTCGTGGCCATCCGGCCGAGGCGGCGCAGGTCCGCGAGGTCGCCGATGCCCCAGCTTTCGCGCGAGCGCGCCGCATAGATTTGAACCGCCCAGCCCCAGGCTCGACTGGGCGGCGGCTCGCACTTGCCTTCGGGGAGCGCCCGGCGCCGTGGGCGCGGTGGGTGGTCGCCGGTCGCGCCCATGGAGGTCAGGATCGCGGCCTCCGTCCCGGGTGCTGTCTCGATGACGTCGCCTCGGTAGCCGAAGTACCGGGGCAGCACGCCCCAACGGATCGATCGCTCCGACATCATCGGCAAGTATCCTCAAGTCCGCGATGGCGAAGCTTTTCCACGTCCCCTCCGAGGCCTGCACTTCAGGCACGGCGCAGACCGTCGGAATGAAACGCCTCGCGGCGCTGTCCGGCGAGACCGTGGGCAGCCGCGCGATCTGGATGGGACAGACTCACGTCGCGCCCGGCGTCGCGTCCGGGCCGCATCACCACGGCGAGAGCGAGACCGGGATCTACGTGCTGTCGGGCCACCCCGAGTTCATCTACTCGGACGGCGGGCATGAGGTACGCGTGCGAACGAAGCCTGGCGACTACATCTACATTCCGCCGTTCGTCCACCACGTCGAGTCGAACGCGCACTCCGAGGAGGAGGCGGTCGTCGTGATCGCCCGGACCACGCAGGAGGCGATCGTGGAGAACCTGGACTCACTGTAGTGGCCGTCAACGCGGCGCTTGGTGGTCGCGTCAAACGGCGCGAAGACCGCCGCCTGATCACCGGCGCCGGAACGTTCACCGACGACGTCATCCTGGAGCGCTGCCTGCACGCCGTGTTCGTCCGCTCGCCTCATGCGCATGCGCGGATTGCGGGCGTGGACGTCAGCGCCGCGCAGAAGGTACGTGGAGTCGTCGGCGTCTTCCAGGCCGCGGATCTGGCCTTTGAGTCGGAAACCGCGCGCCCGCGCCTGTCCTCGGTTGAGGTGAAGTTCGTGGGCGACGGGGTCGCCGTGGCGGTGGCCGAGAGCCGCGGGGAGGCGGTCGATGCCGCCGCCGCCGTGATCGTGGATTACGAGGTGCTACCAGCCCTCGTCGACAGCACCACCGCGTTGCAGCCAGGGGCGATTCAGGTCGACGCGGACAAGGGTGACAACCTTGCCTTCGATTTCGACATCGGGGAGTCGGGTGCCCTGGATGGCGCAGACGTCGTCGTCAGGGCTCGATTCATCAACCAGCGTCTTGCGGCGGTCCCGATCGAGACGAACGCGGTGGTCGCCGAGCCGGACGGAGATGGCGGTATCCGTGTGTGGACGTCGACCCAGGTACCGTTCGGTGTCCGGACGCAGGTCGCCGACGCGCTCGGCCTGCCCGAGGAGAAGGTGCGCGTCATCGCTGGCGACGTGGGCGGCGGTTTTGGCGCCAAGCTCATGACATATCCCGAGCAGAGCGTCATCGCCGCGCTCGCCATGAAGCTCGGGCGCCCGGTTCGCTGGTTTGAATACCGCACCGAGAACATGGTCGCGATGACGCACGGACGAGGCCACGTGCAGGATGTGGCGCTGGGGGCCACCGCCGAAGGCAGGATCGTCGGCCTGGAGGCGGACGTGATCGCCGACGCGGGAGCCTACGCAGGCCTGGCCCCGCCGCAGCTGGTGTACACGGTGCTGCTCGCGCCCGGCGTTTACGACATCCCTCGGATTCGCTACAGCGCGAAGTGCGTATACACCAACACTGCGGTCATGTCCGCGTACCGCGGCGCCGGTCGACCCGAGGCGATCGCCATGATCGAACGGGCGATGGACATGCTGGCGCGGGAGCTCCGAATGGATCCTGCGGAGCTGCGCCGCCGCAACCTGATCAGCGGCCCGTTCCCCTACACGACGGTCACCGGCTTGACCTACGACACCGGTGACTACGCGAAGGCGCTCGACCTGGCGCTGGCTACCGCCGGTTATGACGAGCTCCGGCGCGAGCAGAAGACGCGCCGAGAGCGGGACGACCGGGTTCAGCTCGGAATCGGGTTGTCGACCTATGTCGAGATGACCGCCGTCCTGACCACGTCTGAGTTCGGCGGTGCGCGCGCCGAGGCCGACGGTTCGATCGTCCTGACCGCCGGCACCACCGCGAGCGGGCAGGGGCACGAGACCGCCTACGCGCAGCTCGCGTCCCGCGTGCTTGGGGTGCCGATGGACAGAATCCAGATCGTGCAATCCGATACCGGTCTCGTTGCCAGGGGCAACGGAACGTCGGGGTCGCGGTCGCTGCAGGTGGGCGGCAGCGCCGTGCGGGCCGCTTGCGTGCTGCTCGTTGACAAGGCGCGGCAGGAGGCGGCCCGGCGCCTGGAGGCGAGCCCGGAAGACATCGTCCAGCTCGAGGATGGACGGTTTGGTGTCAAGGGCGTGCCGGCGACCGCCCTGAGCTGGGCGGAGCTGGCCGCCGATGCCGCGCTGGTCGCCGAGACCGACTTCGAGCAGGACGACCAGACCTTCCCGTTCGGATGCCACGTCGCAGTCGTCGAGGTGGATGTGGAGACCGGGGCGGCGCATCTCGTGCGCCACGTCGCGGTCGATGACTGCGGGACGGTGCTGAACCAGATGCTGGTGGAGGGCCAGATCCATGGGGGAGTTGCGCAAGGGGTCGCCCAGGCGCTTTACGAGGAATTCGTCTACGACGCCGAAGGCAACCCGCTGACCACCAGCCTCACGGATTACGCGATCCCGACGATCGGCGAGATCCCGCTCATCGAAACCGTTTCGATGGAGACGCCAACGTCGCTCAACCCCCTGGGTGCCAAGGGCGTCGGCGAGTCAGGCACCATCGGGTCGACGCCTGCCGTTCAGAACGCGGTGATCGACGCGGTTTCATATCTCGGTGTTCGGCACATCGACATGCCGGCACACCCGATGCGGGTTTGGGAGGCGATCCAGGCCGCCCGAGGGTAGGCAGGAAGCCCACATCTGAGTTACGTGGGCATCAACTTGTGCCGAGCCGCCCGCTTGGTGCCAAACGCGCGAAGTAACGCCAATCCTTTACTGGCTGTTAGTACCTGACGACCGCCCTCACACTCTCCAGGACGTAGGGATCAACTCCGTCCAAGGTTTCCACAAGGCTGTGGATCCTCGAGTAAAGCTCTGGAGTGACGTGCTTTTCCTCTTCCACCAGGATGCCACACAAGGCTTCGATCGCCAGCGCGTACTGCCGCGCTTCGATGAACTCGAGCAGCTCGCTCGCCTCGTTGGCGGAGAGCATCCCGCGGCTGGTGTGGATCAGCTCGGCGAACTCCGCTTCCATTGGACGGGAAGTATGCCGCGCGTCTGACCGAAATCAGGTTAACGATTGGGAAAGAAGGCGGGTTCGGCGGTGCCAGAAGCCTGACCCATCGCTCAGGACGGTCTCCCGGACGGACCGCCAGATCTCACGCCGGTGCATCACGGCCGGGACCGCCAGGACCGCGACCATCAGCAGGGCCAGGATCGCGTACGCGCCCGTGCCCAGGCTGAAGCTGCCGGCGACGTCGTAGGTGCCGTGGGCAATCATCGCGGTCGTCGTGTTGAGGTGGCGCCGTAAGACACCTAGGGCCAACCCGATCACGAAGACCATGCCGAGAATCGGCGTCAGGAAGTACTGCGTGTGGATCGTCGCGAAGAGGGCGGCGGCCACCACGATGCCCACTCGCGGCTGCAGGGCGCCGCGAAATAGGGCTTCCTCGCAGATGCCAGCCAGCACCGCGAAGACGAGCAGGACCTCGATGCTCGCGCCGTTGTTGGTCCAATTGGAGATGGTGACCACCGCGAAATAGAGCCTCCGCGTCAGCACGAACGTCAGGTGGTTCGCGATCGGCGGCAGCATGAGGCAGAGGCTTGCAACGAGGACGGCCAGAAAAGGTTGCCACCACGCCGGGCGTGCGATGCCAAGCCTGCCGAGCGCCGGCCGCCAGCTCCGAGAGACGCCAAGGCCAACCGCCGCGAAAGCCAGCGCGAGAATGGGCAGTTCGTTGGCGAACGGGTCTGACCACGTGAAGACGTGGTAGTTGAGCGGGTTCAATCTGAACAGGGCGGGGGCGGAGTAAGCCCAGTTTGCGACGAGGCCCGTCGCCAGCTGGATGGCTGTGATCACCACCGGATCCCACGGCTTGTGGCCGCCAAGCAGCCGCACGAGCTGGACGGCACCCAGGACAGCCACGATCACGCCGCCCGCAACGAGAGTCGAATACATGACGTCGTCGTTGGCGACCAGCAGGTAGCCGGCCCTCAGCGAAACCGCGATGCCACCGGCGCCACCTAGCGTCGCGGCTGATATGGCAGCCCACCGACGCGTGCGCCCAATGACCGCGATCAGCACGATGGCGACCGCGTACCACCTCAGTGCGTAAGACGAAAGAAGAGTGGTCCCTGAAGGGACGAGGGCAAGCGCAGCGATCGCTACGAGAGGGATCCAGAGGGCCGACGCGAGCCGCCCTCGTGCGGTCACCGGGGAGGGTCTTCCTCGTAGCCCAGGATCGGGCGCAGCCAGCGCTCGGCTTCGGCGACCGGCATGTCTTTGCGGCGCGCGTAGTCCTCGACCTGGTCCCGGCCGACCTTCCCTACCATGAAGTACCGCGACTGCGGGTGGGCGAAATAGAGGCCTGCCACCGCGGCAGTCGGGGTCATGGCACCGGACTCGGTCAGGTCCATGCCGATCGAACGCGCGTCGAGCAGGTCGAAAAGCTTGTGCTTCTCCGAGTGGTCCGGGCACGCCGGGTAGCCGAAGGCCGGGCGGATGCCGCGGTACTTCTCCGCGATGAGCTCGTCGCCCGTGAGCTTCGGGCCCTTCTCGTACCACTCGCGGCGCGCGACCTCGTGCAGGTACTCCGCGAACGCTTCCGCGAGCCGGTCGGCCAGAGCCTTGACCATGATCGCCCGGTAGTCGTCGTGCTCGGCCTGGAAGCGGCCACTGAGCTCGTCCACGCCAAGGCCCGCGGTGACGGCGAACGCCCCCAGGTGGTCGCCTTGGGGGGCGATGAAATCCGAGAGAGAGAAGTAAGGCTTGTCGTCGCCGTGGTCGACCTGCTGGCGGAGCATGGGGAAGCGCACGCCGTTCTCCAGCAGGATGTCGTCGGCCTCCGCATGGGCTGGCCAGAATCCGTAAACGCCCTTGGCCTCGAGCCAGCGCTTGGATTGGATCTCGTCGAGCAGCTCGTTGGCGTGCTCGAACAGCTCGCGGGCCACCGCGCCATGGGACGGGCTATCCAGGATGGCCGGGTACTTTCCCTTGAGCTCCCAGGCGGTGAAGAAGAAGGTCCAGTCGATGTACTCGCGCAGTGTCGAGATCTTTGGTTCAAGCACCTTCGTGCCCGTGAACGGCGGCTTGGGCAGGTCGTCAAAGAGGAGCCGCTGACGCTTCTTGCGCGCATCTTGGAGCGTGAGCAGCGCTCGCCGTGAGGTGGAGTGCTGCGCGCGCAGCTTCTCCTGCAGCGCCTGGTTGTCGCGGTCGAAGGTGTGGCGGCGGTCCTTGTCGAGCAGGTCGGACACCACGCCGATGACTCGCGAGGCGTCGAGGACATGGACTGTCGAGCCGTCGTAGGCGGGCGCGATGCGGACGGCGGTGTGCTGCTTGGAGGTGGTCGCACCGCCGATCAGCAGCGGGATCGTGAACTGACGGCGGGTCATCTCCTTCGCGACGACGACCATCTCGTCAAGCGACGGCGTGATGAGACCAGAGAGGCCGACGACGTCGGCGTTGAGCTCGATCGCCGTGTCCAGGATCTTGTCCACGGGCACCATGACGCCCAGGTCGACGACCTCGTAGTTGTTGCACGCGAGAACCACTCCGACGATGTTCTTCCCGATGTCGTGCACGTCGCCCTTCACAGTCGCGAGCACCAGCTTGCCGCGCACGCTCTGGCTTCCGGAGGCTTCCTTCTCCGCCTGCATGAACGGCTCGAGGTAGGCGACCGCGCGCTTCATCGCCCGCGCGCTCTTCACGACCTGCGGGAGAAACATCTTGCCCGCGCCGAAAAGGTCGCCGACGACCTTCATGCCGTCCATGAGCGGGCCTTCGATGACGAGCAGACCCTTCTTGTACTTCTGGCGGGCCTCCTCGGCATCCGCCTCGATGAACTCGACCTCGCCGTGAAGCACCGCGTGCGCGAGCCGCTCCTCGATGGTCCCCGCGCGCCACGTGAGGTCCTTCTCGCGCTTCGTGCCGGCGCCTGTGACCGACTTCGCGAATTCCACGAGGCGCTCTGTCGCGTCGGGACGTCGGTCGAAGATGATGTCCTCGACCATCTCGAGCAGGTCCTTCGGAATGTCCTCGTAGACCACCAGCTGACCGGCGTTGACGATGCCCATGTCCAGGCCCGCGCGAATCGCGTGGTAGAGAAAGGCAGAGTGGATCGCCTCGCGCACGCGATCATTGCCGCGGAAGGAGAACGAGAGGTTCGAGACGCCGCCTGAGACGTGCACGCGCGGGAAGCGCTTTTTGATCTCGCGGGTCGCCTCGATGAAGTTCTTCGCGTAGGACGAGTGCTCTTCTATACCTGTCGCGATCGGCAGGATGTTGGGGTCGAAGATGATGTCCTCAGGCTCGAAGCCGGCCTTTTCCGTGAGCAGCTTGTAGGCGCGGCTGCAGATCTCCACCTTGCGCTCGAACGTGTCCGCCTGTCCCGACTCGTCGAACGCCATCACCACGGCGGCCGCCCCGTACTCGCGTACGAGCCGGGACTGCTGCAGAAACGACTCCTCGCCGCCCTTCAGGCTGATCGAGTTGCAGACTCCC
>Ga0210394_10001789_pt1 | contig 32310 bp, 34 predicted proteins | sample IncBWC12MmetaG_FD_160121 | JGI IMG/M metagenome (GOLD analysis project Ga0210394, IMG submission 160121) | Forest soil microbial communities from Barre Woods Harvard Forest LTER site, Petersham, Massachusetts, United States - Inc-BW-C-12-M | ecosystem: Environmental > Terrestrial > Soil >... | reverse complement strand
CGTGCCGCGAGGCGTAAAAAGTGCGCAGGATTATCACACCGTCGAAGTCCGCGTGAAGCGCGAAGGATTAACGATCCTTGCCCGCGACAAGTACTACACCGGCGGCGCCGCCCAATAAAAAGCAATATTGCTCGCGAGGCATTCGCGGCCAATTTAGAAACTTGCCGAAGCCCGCCTCTCCAGCTCTCGCTCGCGAAGATAGAGAAACAGAGGAAGCCCGAGAGACACTCCTACAAGCAGTACCGATGCGATAGGAAGCCACAGTCTGTCCATTTTGAGGCGCCCCCCTTCGTTGCGCACAAAACCAATCAGAGCCACAGCGGAGACGAAAACATCCATCCCGAAGAATCCGCCAATGCGATTTGCGAAAAGCTGGTGGAAGAAGAGGCGCATGTCCAAGCCGTGCTCGATGACCCAGGGCACGAATTGCGAATACGGAAGAGCAAACCCAAGAAGGCAAAGAAACAAGTAGAGCATCTTTCGGTTCACGCGGCACCTCTCGATCGGGATCCGGGAAACTCGACGCGTTCTGAAACCCCGGCGAACTGGGCCTGACTAATTGCTGAGAGCCTCTTCGTGGGCTGGACAAATCGGTTTGTACGCGCAACTGCGGCAAACGAATCCCGGTTTTGGCGGGAATTCGCCGGCGCGAATGTCCGCGGCGGCTTCCTGAACGATTTTTTGCGCCTCGTCGAGTTGCTTGGCGTCGCGCACAGTGACTTGAATCTGGTTGTTCTGGAGATAGTGGAAAACCAGGCGCACGGGATTCCATTCGAAGATTTCTTTTGCGGCTAGCGCGTAGAGGCTGAGCTGCAAATCTTTCTTGGCGTCCGCGTCTTTTTTTGGCTTGCCGGTCTTGTAGTCGATGATTTCGACGTCCTTGCGGCCGAGCGAGTTTACCTGGTCCATCCGGCCGATGATGGTGACGTTGTTTTCCAGCGGAAGCTCGAAGGATTTTTCCTGCTCGAGAATTTTCGGCGGAGCTTCCAGCATGGACGCGTGGAAAGCGCGTAATTGTTCCAGGCCGTCTTTCTTGTATCCGGATTCCTGATAGTCGTCTTCAAAGCCTGCCGAAGTCCACTCCGTTTCGAAAATTCTGGCGACTTCTTCAAACGGAAGTTTCACGCCTTTCCGAAGTTGGTCGACAAACCGCTTGATCGTGGTGTGCATCACGCTGCCGAAGCTGAGCACGGCTTTAGGGCCTTCCTTCAGAGACCACGAGCGGCTGAACAGAAATTGTTGCGGACAACTCCGATAGCCACTGACGGCCGAGGGACTTAACGTGAGCGGTTCGGGAGTGGGAGGATGGAATTCAAGCGCCCAGTCGGCGATTCGCGAGAAAATTTTTGCGGGCTCGGCAGAGGCAGGGAAGAGCTGCGGATCGGCCGCGCTTGGAGATTCTCTCTTTCCCGCGGGAAGAACTTCGGGCAACTTGGGGCTCATTTGGTGAACATCGCGGCGCTTCATGGCCGGGTCCATCAGGATGTCTTCGACGAACACCGGGATCTTTCCTTTTTTTTCGGTTAGCGTGGTGAGCGTGAGGCGGTTTTCGGCGCGCGTTAGAGCCACGTAGAAGAGCCGGCGCTCTTCCTGAATATGAAACTGCTCCGCGGGTTCGCCTTCTTTCATCAGAGCGGCGGGGAATTCGAACACGCGCGAGCGCTCCGTGGCTGGGAATTTCTTGTTGTTGATGCGCAGGAGAAAAACCTGCGGAAACTCCAGGCCTTTGGCGCCGTGAACTGTCATTAATTGGACGGCGTCGCCGGGGAAATCGTCTTCGAGGCTGATGGTCCCGCCGGCTTGCGAATAGTAGCCGAGATATTCAACGAATTCGGCGAGCCCGCGCGTTTCACTCTTGGGCTCCCATTCTTTGACGAATTCCGTAAGGCGCGTCACGTATTTTCGGTCTTGCGCGCTGGCGCGCTGCGCGACTTCCAGCCACTCACGTAAGTCTGTGAGGATTTCTCGGGCGGTGCGTCGGCGCAGCGTTTTACGTTGATCCGACAAGAACTCGACGAGCTGGCCCAGAGCCGCGTGCGAAGGATCGAAGGCAAGCTGCCCTTGCGGAGCTTGCAGCATGTCATAGAGCGCTTTCTTTTCTTTCCGCGCGCGCTCGGCAAAGCGGACAAGATCAGGTGGCTGGAGCGACCACGCTGGAGCGGCGAGAACACGGGCGCAAGCGATGTCGTCGAAGGGCGTGGCGATCAGCCGCAAGTAGGCGAGGACGTCTTTAACCAGCGGATGGTCTAAGATGGAAAGTTTGCTGATCACAAACGGAATTTTGTGTAAAGAAAGTTGTTCGACAAGCTCGTCGCGATGGGTGTGCTGGCGATAAAGGACAGCAAAATCGCGCCACTTGCGCCCGGCGGCGTGAAGGCGCTGGAGTTCGCTGACGATCCAACGAGCTTCGTCGTGTTCAGTTTCCAGTTCGACGATGCGGATTTTTTCGCTTTCTTCTTTGTTCGCGCTAAGCACTTTTTTCGGAAAGTCCGCGCTGACCGTGTTTTGCGCGATGACTTGCGTGGCTACGCGCAGGATGTTGGGCGTCGACCGATAATTTTCGACGAGCGAAACGCGGAATGGAGTCGAGTCCGCACCTTCGCGCCAGCCGGCAAATCGCTCCAGGAAGAGTTTGAAGCTGCCGAAGGATGCACCGCGAAATCGATAGATGGCTTGGTCGTTGTCGCCAACAGCGACGATGTTTTTTGCGTCGCCCGCGAGGAGTTCAAGCAGGCGAAGCTGCGCGATGTTGGTGTCCTGAAATTCGTCGACAAGAATGTAGCGATATTTTTCCTGAAGCGTGTGCCGAACGTCGGCATTCGTCTCGAGAAGCTCGACGGCTCCTGTAATGAGCGATCCGAAAGAGACGCGCTTCTTTTCGCGGAGCAACTCTTCACTGGCCCGGTAGGCGCGCGCGATTTCTTGTTGCAGGGCCACGTCCTCGGCGCGCTCCCTAAAAGTGTCCTCGTTGAGAACGGCGCGCTCCGATTCGAGTTGCTCGGCGAGTCCATCAGCGTAACGTTGATAATCTTCGCTGGAGACCAGTTCGTCCTGGCAGCGCGAAAAAAATTCCACGAAGTCATTCAAAAACTGGCCGGGATCGGCGAGTCGTCGGTACTTGTCAAGTTTCAGTCGCTCCAAATTGCGGCGGAGAAGAATCCAATGATCGACCTTGTCGATCATCAATCGCTCGGGCGCGGCTTCCTTCAAAAGGCCTTCGCAGAAAGCGTGAAACGTCGCGAGCGTTACATCTTTTCCGCGTTCGCCGGTAGCGCGTACAACGCGAGCTTTCATCTCGCCTGCAGCTTTATTCGTAAACGTCAGGCCAAGAATATTTTCGCCAGACAGCGACTCGTCCGACTGAAGCAGATGACGAATGCGTTCGGTAATGACACGAGTCTTACCGGTTCCAGCGCCCGCGATGACAAGCAGCGGTCCTTCGCCATGCGTAATAGCGCGCCGCTGTGCGTCGTTTAGTTTCAATCCACTTTCGGTCGGTGGATCGAGATCGAACAGTGTTGCCATAGCCTAAGAAGGTTAACGGAAATCGTACCGAAGAGGAAACGAAGCCATTCCTCAGACTTTTTTCGGCGAAAAGAGAGTTTCTTGCTGAGAGAATTTGCCAGCCGCCACTTTGGTGTTCATGTCCGCCGATTTCCCGCGGGGAACGCTGAGCGATTCCCACTTGCCGGTTTTGGCGAACGTAAAATGTTTGGCGAGAAACAAGATTTGGCCAACGTGATGCGCGTAGTGAGCGACCTGGCGATTGATAGCTTGCATCACGGAGTGCGGTTCGGTGCGAATCGTCACGGTTCGCGTGAGGTCGGCTTCGGTCAGCGGTTCAAGCGCATCGAATACATATTTCCAGCCGCGTTCCCACATTTCGATCAGCGCGGCGCGAGTGGCCGGCGGGGTCTCAAACTCCGTGTCGCGATTACGGTCGGGCTTTTCGCCATCGGTCGTCAGAAAATCGAGCCAGCGCGAGCGCATGTTACCTGACAAATGTTTCACGATGATCGCGATGGAATTGGATTCGGCATCCAGCGATATGAAAAGAGCTTCGTCCGGGCATTGCGCCATCGCGCGATCGCCCAATTTTTTGTAATAACGAAACAGGCCAATCGAATCTTGCAAATACGAGGTGCTGAGTTGGTGAGGCATGAGGATATTTTGTTCCGGCGGAGGAGATTGTCAACGGCATTTCACATGGAATTGGTTGGAACTGGCAGGTCGAGTGTTTACAATTCCGATGATTGGGCGGCAAAAGAAAGCGCTTGACATTTCGCTTTTTATTCGCCTACTATCGCGCTGCTGAATTTCGATTCCGCTGGAGGACGACATGACTATTGGACAATCGATGCTGCCTGAATTTGACCAGGAGATGGCGGGCACACGGAAAGTGCTCGAGCGCGTGCCAGACGACAAGTGGGGCTGGAAGCCACACGAGAAGTCCGGCACGGTGGGCTGGCTTGCTTCACATATCGCCACGCTCCCAGGATGGATCACGATGACCATCAATACGGACGAATTGGATTACGCGCCGGTCAACGGGCCAGGCTACCAGCCGCCGAAGATCACGAATCGTGCGGAGCTTCTCGCCGCTTTTGACAAAGAGAGTGCAGAAGCACGCGCCGCACTTGCCGGCGTGAGCGATGCAGACATGATGAAGGGCTGGAAGCTGCTCGCAGGCGGCAAGGAGATTTTCACCTTGCCGAAAATCGCCTGCATCCGCGGCATGTGCATGAACCACATGATCCATCACCGCGCGCAGCTCACCGTTTATTTCCGTTTGATTGGCGTGCCCGTTCCGGGTTTGTACGGCCCGAGCGCCGACGAAGGCATGCCGGATTCGGCGGCAGCAGCAAATTAAAACCGCGAGCTAACTGGGAGGAGTGAAGGGAAAGGCGGACTCTCTTCCGCCTTTTTTCTTCTCCGGCCTCGCATTTCGTATTTCGCGCCTCGGCTTCCGCGATTCGGTCTCTGCATCCCGCGTCCGAAGCGGCCCCGTTCGCAACGCTGTATAATGGTGTGCGTTACTCCTCCGGAGGTTTACCACGCACATGGATACTCCCGTCATTCTCTCGGCTGTTCGCACGCCCATCGGAAAATTCCAGGGTGGACTGGCCGGATTTTCGGCAGTCGAGCTCGGTGGCAAAATCGTCGCCGAAGCCATCCGGCGCGCCTACGTTGATGCTAATGAAATTGACGAAGCCATCTTGGGCAATGTTGTGCAAGCGGGGCTTGGACAGAATCCCGCGCGGCAGGCGGCGCTAAAAGGCGGCTGCGCCCCTCGGGTTGCCGCGATGACGATCAATAAAGTCTGCGGATCCGGACTGAAGGCAGTTGCGCTCGCGGCGCAGGCTGTTCAGCTTGGCGAATCGGAAATGGTTGTGGCTGGTGGCATGGAGTCGATGTCCAACTGTCCGTATCTGCTGCCGAACGCGCGCACCGGCTACCGGCTTGGCGATCAAAAAGTAGTGGACTCGATGATTCACGACGGCTTGTGGGACGCCTATGAAGATTTTCACATGGGAATGACCGGCGAGCTTGTGGCCGAAAAATATGGGATCACGCGGGAAGAGCAGGACCGGTTTTCCGTTGAAAGTCACCAGAAAGCGATTCGTGCGCGTAAGTCTTGTTTTTTTGAAGCGCAGATTCTGCCGATCGAGGTGCCGCAGAAAAAGGGCGAGCCGATCGTGATTAAGTACGACGAATCGCCGCGCGAAGATACATCGATGGAATCGCTGGCGAAGTTGAAACCGGCGTTCAAGAAAGATGGCACGGTGACAGCGGGGAACGCCCCCGGCACGAACGATGGAGCAGCAGCGTTGATTGTCACCAGCGAACGCAACGCGACGCGTCTCGGCAAGGCGCCGATCGCGCGAATTGTTGCGCAAGCGGTGAGTGGCGTGGAGCCGAAGTGGGTGATGATGGCGCCGGTAGATGCGGTGGAAAAATTGCTCACCAAAACCGGTTGGGATCGCGACAAAGATGTTGACCTTGTTGAACTGAACGAAGCGTTTGCGGTCGCGGCGATTGCGGTGACGCGGCAGTTGCGCCTCAATCCCGAAAAGGTGAACGTAAACGGGGGCGCGGTTGCGCTGGGCCATCCGATCGGCGCGAGCGGCGCGCGCATCCTGGTAACTCTCCTCTACGAATTGGAGCGCCGCAATCTGAAACGCGGCATCGCCGCACTCTGCCTCGGCGGCGGCAACGCCGTCGCCCTCGCAGTTGAATGCTATTAGGTCGAGGATTCATTCGACGCCTCGCGTATTGCTAACTGCGGACTCTGTTGAGGAGCGCTACCAGATTTGGGCAATCTTGGTCGGATATCGCGGTAAATTTCAAGCCTATTCCACCGCTTGGGGCCAGGTGCCGCACTTCCGCCTCAACTCTTATATTTCCCTCCTGGACCAGAAAATGGAGTTGGGCTTTAACGCCTACCGGCTGCGGAACCGGCGTGGAGAGGAACAGTCCACCGACACTCAGGTCGGAAACACGCACAATGTCTTCGGCCTCGCCACAGCGCCAACAGGCCCACACACCGTCCGGTATCTGGACTCGAGAACTCAATCTTCTGGAATAAACCAATTTTGAGGGCATGGCTCCCACAGCTCGTCTCTGGCCTGCGGAAGTCGGGCGGACATCTAAATCACCAAATAATCGGTCGCAGCGCCACCTCAGAGCCTAAGTGGGCGATAAGAAACAAACCATCGAGGAAAAACCCTAGAGTGCACTCAGGAATTGCCTGAGGGCTGGCGAAATGTCCGCAATAAGCAGGAAATCTAATCTACGGAACCCGGTACGCTGGGAGCCTCTACGCTGCTTGGCGCTGCCGTTCCCAATTCCTGTGCGCAGTAGGGGCAGAACTTGTCTGTTTCCACGACTTCGCGTTTGCAATTGGGGCAGGAGGGGTGGAGATTGCATTTGCAGTTGGGGCAAAAGTTGAAGCGGGCGCCGACCGAAGCGCCGCATTGAGGGCAGGGATAGGGCAGCGGTTCTCGCATCAAGAAATAGACCATGAAGCCGATGATCAGGTATCCAGGCAAAAGGATAATTGCGAGCAGCGTCCATAAAGTTGGGTTCATGCCACGACGCTTGGCGTCGCGGTTCACGTAGGCGATCATGAAGATGAGAGTCGCCACGAAGAGCGAGGCACCGGTAATGATTCCCGCCAATGCCAAGTAGGCTAATACAGGGGTGTCACGCAATTCATACGGGAAGAGCTCACCGTAGTGCTCTGCATTCCATCGATTGACGGAAAATGCGATGATTTGCGCAATCAGAAACAGCGCGACGACAGTCCAAATCACACCTTTGGGAACGATACGGAACTCGTCCCAGAAGCGGAGGTTCTCCTTTCTCCGGCGGAGACGGTTGAGCCGCTTCCGCTCGTTGAACGAACCGCTTACTTTCTGTTGGTAATCCGACATACGTTTTCCTCTCTAACCCTCTGCAAACTCTAGTTTTCCAAACCCTCTAAAGCGTTTGAATCGGCGTTTCGCAGTTACCTTGCCTGATCGCGTTCATGGGCTTGCCGAAGATTTTCGAGTACCACGACTGCGGCGGCGACCAGCGCGGGGATCGTCCACCAGAGGCCAAATCCCATTTCCCAAACCAGCTTGGGCATGCCGATGCGTTCTCCTGCCCATTCAAAGGCGCGCCAGACGTAGGGTGCTGTGGCGATCCCGAGCGCCCAGGACATCGCGCACATGATCCAGAGGAGGCGGCGCTTGGGTTCGCGTTCGCGCATTTCTTGGGCGCGCAACTGCACCCGGAATTGTGTGCGCGCGGCGAGTCCACGAGGGAGGGGAATTGGCAAGCCGCGCAACGCGCTAAGAGCGGCACTCGTTTGTTGCGCGACTTGGGTGCAGCTTGGGCACTCGCGCAGATGAGTCGCGAGCCATTCGCGCTCGGACTGTGAAATTCCTTCGATGCGTTCTTGGGCGATCAACTTTTCGGCGCTGGCGTGGAGATTTTCGTTCATGCCGCGCCTCCTTGCATTGCGCCGCGCAGGGCTTCGAGCCCGCGATACAGGCGCGACTTCACGGTGGAAAGCGGCGCGGCCAGCACACCAGCAATTTCTTCGAGGCCGAGCTCCTCCTGAAATCGAAGAACCAGAACTTCGCGATAGACCGTGGGAATGCGGTCGAGGGAGGCGTGCACGCCGGATTTTTCTTCTGCCGTCAGGACCAGATGCAATGGCGAAGGTTGATTCTGCGCGGCGAACTCCATTGGCGCGCCTTCTTCCGGGTCGGTCAGCGCGTCGAGGCTTTGCATTTTTTTCGCGCGTTGCCAGTCGATCACCAGGTTGCGCGCGATGCGGAAAAGCCAGGCTTCAAATTTGTATTTGCTGTCGTATTGATGGCCACGTTCGAGGACGCGAATCCACGTTTCCTGGAAAAAATCTTCGGCGCGCTCGCGGCTCGACGTCAGGTAGAGCAAATAGCGGAACAGCCGGTATTGATACTGCTCGATCAACTGATCGAGGAGATCGGGGTCGCGGCGCTTGAGCCCTAGGGCGAGGGCCTTGTTGTCGTCGGCCATTTGGGCGGAGAAGAGAAGAACCGACCTTAGTGGTGCGGAGGTCAGAGTTGTAAATGTCGCGCTCATTCTACAGGGTATACGGTTAGGCGCGACCAAAAGACGCACGACGAGCCAGGTGCTCGGGGTGCTTGAGCTTTAGGTGGTTGATGAAGGCCGGTCGGGCAAAGAGTGCCGGACTGAAGCCCGGCGCTACGACGTCTGCGGATTGGGTGCCTCCCCCTGTTTTCTTGTAAGCGTTGCTGATAAAGGGCTTAGTGGGACTGTGGTGGGTTAAAAACCTCCTGGGCGGGAATAGATGTTGGTTGCGAAGGAGTTGATGGAGGCATTCTGTGGGCGTCGACGGGGGAGGCAGGGCGCCCCGGAGTCGGGTGCGGCTGGTGGGGTGGAATTCGTGGGACTTGAAGTTGGTTTAGAGGTGTGGGTGACGGGATTTGGAGCGGGCTGGGCCTGCTGAGTCGGGGATGAGTCAGCGCGCGGGGGGAAAATGGCGCGTGCGGCGGCGAGGGCGGCTTTGGTGTCGGCGGGAGAGGGGCGGGGCGGCGGTGGAGTTGGCGGCGTCGCGGCAGCGGGTTGTTGTGGCGGCAGTGGTGGAGTTTGGGTTGTGGGAGCGGGCCTCGCGGGAGATTGGGTTGGTTGTTTGGGTTTTGGAGGGTGGAGGTATTTGTGGTTGGCTTTGACGGAGGTGGAGATGGCGTCGCGCCAGCCGTCGGTGCTGAAGGCGTTGATGTATTCGTGTTGGGCTTGGCGGGAGGACTGCATCAGGGTTTGGAGCATGTAGGCGACCGTGCGGGCTACGCGGGGTTTGAGTTCGCCGCGGATTACGGCGGGGATTAAGCGGCTCAGAGCGGCGTTTAGGTCGCAGGCGGAGAGATAGTGGCCGGAGAAGAAATAGGCGATTTCCTTGGCTAGTTTTTCGGTGGACTGGGATTGGGATTCTTTTTGGGTGTGGTAAAAGCAGAAATGCGGGTGGCTGCTGATGCGTGGGGTGCGGCAGCGGCGGCCGTCTTCGTACGTGAATAGACAGAGAGATACGCGGTCCTTGGCAGTAAGCGAAGGCATGGATGTCTCCTTGATTTAAATTTTTAGTATTGGACTTGGGAACTGGAAAAAGAAAGATGCCGGGCTGAAGCCCGGCGCTACAAAAAGAAAACGCCTCGCGGTGGCGAGGCGTAGTACTAAACGAGAATATTATATCCCAACTAGCATGCAGAGCAAATCAAAAAACGGTAAGGTAACAGAAGGAAAGGAATTTTACACAGAAAGCGCGGAGAAGAAGGATGAGGGGCGGATATAGTGGTTTGACATGGTGTAGTAGACTTTCTTCACGCCGACATGTTCTGCCCACAATGCAAAGCTGAGTATCGACAAGGGTTTACGCGTTGCGCGGATTGCGAGGTCGAGCTCGTCGATGAATTGCCTGCTGGGGCGATCGTCGCAGCGGAAGCCGCCGAAGCGGGCGATCCGGCGGAAGATCCGTTCTGCTCTTTTTGGAAGGGCGACGATCCGAGGGTTCATGCCGAACTCTGTGAATTGTTTGCGGAGCAGAGCATTCCTTATAAGACGATTCGGCGGCAGGACCATCTGTTCAATTGGAATACGAAGAGTGCATTCGAGATCGGCGTGCCGTTTTCGCAATTTGATAAGGCGGAGGCGATAGTCAAAGAGGCCTACGGCAGTGACGACGAACCGGTATCAGAAGAGGTGACGCGGACTATGGAGTTGCCGGAGGTTGTCGAAGCGCGCGAGTCGCGTCCAGACTGGGACCCGGGGGACTGGTATCCGGAGGACGCTACGCTGGAGATTTGGGAGGGCAAGCAGGAAGAACTGGGGAAATTGTTGGCGGCGTCGCTCGGTGAGAATCAGATTCATTCCCGTGTGGCGGAGGCTATGGGAGCGTATCGGCTTTTTGTTTTGCCAGGGGACGAGATGCGGGCGCGGGAGATTGTTCGGGAAGTCGTTGAGGGTGTGCCGCCGGAGTGAAGGTTGGGTTGAGATTTTTTCGCCTGCCGCATTTCGGCTTAGGTGGGAGTACACTTGGAAGCTGTTTGGGCAGTTTTTCGGATCGCGGCCGTGAGAATTACTCGCGGCTAGTTGTCACAGTAAGGTGCTAGTGGATCGTAAGGAGGAATTCATGGCTGCAGGTCTTGGACCGGAAGGCTCGCTGATTATGTTGTGGGCGGGGGAAGATCCGGCGCTGCACTCCACGCTGATTGAGGAATTGCAATCCGCCGGCATTCCGTTTATTGACCGGCCGACTGGCGATGATCAAGTTCCTCCGTCGGCGGATATCCTTCCTATCGATTGGAAAACACAATTCGGGTTTGAGGTGGCTGTGCCTTCGTCGAATCGGGCTGCGGCCGAAAAGATTCTCGAAAAGCTGCTGGACCAGGAGCCCGCGGACATGGAGATTGCCGCGAATGACTCTGCGCAGCCTGGAGTAGCGGACGCGAAACCCGCCCACTTGAGCGCGACTAATTGTGCGGTATGGTCTGGCGCGGATGAAGCGCGCGCAGGATTTTTGGTCGAGGCGCTGAAGGAGAACGAGATTCCGGCGCGCGCCGAGACGCTTGGGAGTGAAGCAACTGTATACGTTCCGCCGGAAGAAGAAATGCTGGCGCGAGAGATTATTCGGGAAATTGTCGAAGGCGCTCCGCCAGCGTGAACCTTGTTCTGTCCACAATGCAAAGCCGAGTATCGCCCCGGATACCGTCGCTGCGCGGATTGTGACATTGATTTGGTCGATGAACTGCCACCTACACAAGGCGAAGAGTCAGCGCAAACAACCCAGCTTAACGATCCGCGCACGATATGGGTCGGCGACAGCGAGTCAGATTGCGTCGAACAATGCCAGCCTTTCAAGGAAGCCGGCATCCCGTACGAAGTTTCCCAGATCGTCAAAGATCGCCGACAGCGTATGGAGGTGATCTGGAAATACGAGCTTGCGGTGTCCCATGAGGACGAGTCGCGCGCTAAAGAGCTGTTACAACTCCCGGAGACCGTTGCCGATTGGAGTTCCGAAACTACCGAGGAGGAAGGAAATCAGACTCTCCTCGAGTATCCAGAGCACTTCGACGACAATTTCGATTTGGATGAGGCGCGCAGGCGTCGCCTATATCTGAAGGCCTTTGATCCGGAGGAAGCCTGCGATGAAATATTGCAGGTACCTCCGGGCGAAAGCAGTGCGATCGAGACGTCGCTGAAGGAAAACTATATTCGGATGCGCGCTGAACCTCAGCCGGACGGCTCCAGGAAGTTATTTGTTTTGCCAGAAGATGCAGCTATTGCGCGTGAGATTGTTCGGGAAATCGCCGAGGGCGCTCCGCCAGAGTAACGTTCCGTTTTCGCCAATTTGTAGTAGACTGCTCGCAGAAGCATGATTTGCCCCAACTGCAAATCCGAATACCGCCCCGGCTTCACAAGCTGTTCCGATTGTGGGGTCGAGCTAGTGGAGGTGCTTCCACCTCCCATACATCAGGACCCCGAAGCACGCGAGAACGAAAGGCCCGACCTTGCAAGGACATCTCATTTCCTCGCCTGGTTCCTTCCCATGCTGGTTCTTGTCGTTCTTTTCTTTGGCGTTTCGGTCAGACCAGGATTGATGGGTAACGTGTTTTTTGCCGTTTCCCTTTTCTGTCTGATGATGCTGGCTAACCTCGGCTCATATTGGATGCTCTACCAATCCGTCCGATATGAAAAAAGAGTTGGCAGGTACGCTCTCCTCTCGTTCGTCCCATTTATGTTTGTCTGGTATTCGCTCGTGCGCGTCCCATTGCGGAAGGAATTTCAGGGTGACTCGGAATTCATTCGTTAAGAATCGAGTTACCCCCCCTGTCTTGACTGTCCTCATTCACTGTGTTTCCGTATCTTCGCTGGAAAATTGGAGAGAGCATGAGTATTGGCGCGATCAAGACGGTGGCGGTGCTGGGCGCGGGGACGATGGGAAATGGGATTGCGCATGTGTTTGCGCGGGCTGGGTACCGCGTGATTCTGCGGGACGTGGAGGCGCGATTTTTGGAGCGCGGGATCGAGACGATTGGAAAAAATCTGGACCGGGAGATTAAGAAGGGGAAAATCGCTGAGGCGGAGAAGGGAAGTGTGCTGGGGCGGGTGCAGTGCGTGACCGACATGGCGGCGATTGCTGCGGCGGATTTTGTTGTTGAGGCGGTGCCGGAGAAGATCGAGATTAAGCGGGCTGTGTTGACAGAGGCGGATGCGATTTTGCGGCCAGAGGTGATTCTGGCTAGCAATACGTCTTCGATTGCGATGACGACTTTGGCGGCGATGACGAAGCGGGCGGACCGGTTTGTAGGCATGCACTTCATGAACCCCGTGCCGGTGATGGTGTTGGTGGAGGTGATTCGGGCGCTGCAGACTAGCGATGCGACGTTTTCGGCGACGATGGAGTTGGCGAAGAGGCTGGGGAAGACGCCGGTGGCGGTGAATGATGCGCCGGGGTTTGTGTCGAACCGGGTGCTGATGCCGCTGATTAATGAGGCGGTTTATTGCGTGATGGAAGGCGTGGCGACTCCTGAGGCGGTGGACGCGGTGATGAAGCTGGGGATGAACCATCCGATGGGGCCGCTGGAGTTGGCGGATTTTATTGGGTTGGATGTGTGTGTGGATATCATGCACGTCTTGCATGAGGGGCTTGGCGATCCGAAGTATCGGGCTTGTCCGTTGTTGAAGAAGTATGTGGCGGCGGGGTGGTTGGGGCGGAAGGCGGGGCGGGGATTCTACAATTACGCGTGAGCGTCCGTGCTGGGAAAAATCCTTAATTCCATTTTTTCAGGGGAGAGAACCTCAGATTTGGTTATGCACAGCGACTATGCGCCAGAGATCTGCGTCGCGCGGCTCGTAGACGCGCTGGATATTGACGATAGAACTCTTTTTTCGTTCTCCGGTTATCGTGGGGAAAAGCCAATTCTGGGGAGGGTTTCAGGAATTCAGTTTCGTCTGCATAAGCGGCGCTACTGGCGCAACGATTTCGCCCCAGTTTTGTACGGTCGATTGATTCCTGAAATGCGAGGAACACGGATCGAGGCTTACTGGGGAATCCAGAGCTGGACTCGGACGTTTATGCGCGTTTGGATTGCGTTGGCAATCTTAATCGGTGCACCGATGTTCGTTGCGGTGCTCTATCAGCTAATTGCAGGCCCGCCGGCAGCCTCAAAAGATTCCTACGTTGGTCTAATCGTACCGCCAGCCTTGATTCTGTGGGGATTCATATTGCCGAAGTTGGGATCGGCCCTTGGGTATCATGAGCGCAAATATCTGGTGGATTTTCTACAACAGACGTTGATTGCGGGTCGGGTCGCCGACGTAGCGGATAACGCTGGTTGGCGGTCCTCCCTGGAGTAAGTATAAAGGGCGAACATAAGGCGAAAAATAATGTTTGCTTTTCTTTCGCCTTGATGGTAATTTGCGATTCGCGGTTTTCAACAGGTGCGTGATGTATTCGGCTTCGGTCCTGGCGATAAGTTGTCCGGAACATGCTAGGCTCGAAAGCGAGTTCATCGAGGCGCGCGATCGGATGCGGGGCTTGGTTCGGCTCCGAAACTTATCGCCTGCCGAAGAGCGGCAACTGGCAGTGCGGGTGGCTATGACCATCGCCCGCTTGAAGGAGCATGTCGCCGAGCACGGTTGCGAACGCCAGGGCTGACCCCGTTTGGCCCTGAAGAAAAGAAGGCATAGCGAAATGATAATTGAAGTGTTACTATACAGCTTCCGCTATGTCCCGGGCCACGGCTTTGCGTTACAAATGGAATTTCCTAATTTTCTCTACCGAGGTGTGAAATGACTGAAGAAAAAGAAAAACTGCTGGCAGCGGCGATATCGCAGATTGAAAAGGATCACGGCAAGGGCGCGATTATGCGTCTGGGCAGCAGGGACGTGTTGGTGCCTGTAAGTGTGATTCCCAGCGGGTGCTTATCGATTGATGCAGCGCTGGGTGTCGGCGGGTTTCCGCGTGGGCGCGTGATTGAGATTTACGGGCCGGAATCGGGCGGTAAGACGACCATGACGTTGCATGTGATCGCAGAGGCGCAGAAGCTCGGCGGGCAGGCGGCGTTTATTGACGCGGAGCATGCGCTTGATCCGGTTTATGCGCGGAAGTTGGGCGTGGATGTGGACAATCTTCTCGTCTCTCAGCCGGATAACGGCGAGCAGGCTTTGGAGATTGCGGAGACGTTGATTCGTTCCGGCGGCGTGGACATTGTCGTCGTGGACTCGGTCGCGGCGTTGGTGCCGAAGGCGGAACTCGAAGGCGACATGGGCGATCCGCAAATGGGCTTGCAAGCGCGCTTGATGTCGCAGGCGCTGCGGAAGCTGACCGCGATTGTGTCGAAGTCGAAGACTTGCCTGATTTTCATCAACCAGATCCGCGAGAAGATTGGCGTGATGTTTGGGAACCCGGAAACTACCACGGGCGGGCGGGCGCTGAAGTTTTACGCTTCGATGCGTATCGATATCCGGCGTATCCAGGCTATCAAGGAAGGCGATGTAGTGGTGGGTTCGCGGACGCGTGCCAAAGTCGTGAAGAATAAGGTGGCGGCGCCGTTCCGCGAGGCGGAGTTCGATATTGTCTATGGCGAGGGCATTTCGCGCGAAGGCGACTTGATCGATCTTGGCGTGGACAAAGGGATCGTCGAGAAGAGCGGCACATGGCTCAGCTACGGCGGTGAACGCATGGGCCAAGGCCGCGAAAACGCGCGCACGTTCTTGAAGGAAAATAAGGACATCCGCGACAAGCTGGAAAACGCGCTGCGCAAGAAGCTCGAGATTGCGATTCCTGGTGGTTCCAACGCTGCAGCGCCAGGCCCTAACGGCCACGCGCCGGCGACGGCGCATGGCGACAAGCCCCCCATGAAGGCCGCTGCGGCAGCGGCTACTAACTCAAGCGCAACCGATGCTAACAAAGCTCGGCCGACGCGGTAGCCACTAGCACAGGCTTCAAACTGTCTGTGCTGTTCGACTCCTAGGGGCACGATACATCGTGCCCCTATTCCTTTTCAGTGCGGTTGATTGTATGGAGTAAAGCCTTCCCATTCGACGGGCGTGTATGTGTTTTTGAGCAAGGTTTCGAGGAGTTCCTTGTAGATGCCCTCGCCGTTCTCGCTATTGGTCATGATGAGGATGCCGACGCCGGACTTGTCAAAGCACACGGTATAGTGACGCAGACCATCGTCATGGCCTTCCTTGAAAAATGCCTTGCCATAGGGAGTCCAATAGAGGCCCCATCCGAGCCCGTAGCTGAGGCGGATGGATTCGTTTTCATCGGTGATTTCGGTGGAAAGAGACGGGAATTCGTGCTTGGAGAGAATTTGAATTTGTGGCGCGAGCATTACATCGCGAGTCTCTTTTTTCAGCCCGTCGCCATGCATGACGGCCTGTAAGAAGCGGCTGTAGTCTGCGAGCGTCGTCTGCATCGAACCTGCGGCATCCGGGTACTTGCGCCTCTGTGGGCCCAAAGAACGATCCTGCTCGTCGTAGGCATTTGCGAAATCGGTTTCGAACCGCGGCTCCCAAATCATGCTGGTGCGGGTCATTCTGAATGGGACGAAAATGTGTTCGCGCATAAGCCCGGCTAGCGATCTGTCCGTTATGGTTTCAACGACGAATTGCAGCAGAGTAATTCCTTCTCCGCTGTAAGCAAATCGCGAGCCGGGCTCGAAATTGATGTTCAATTTTTTGTCGTTGTTGAACCGGCGCCAATTGGGGAAGCCGCTGGTGTGATCGAGCAGCATCCGGGCTGTAATTTTCTTGTAGCGGTCATCGCCGGCCAAATCCTTGTAGTCGGTGTATTCGGTGTATTCAGGGAGAGGCTTCGGCAAATATTCGTAGACGGGATTATCCAACGACAGAACGCCTTCCTGCACCAACTGCATCACGAGATAGGCAAACGCTGACTTCGTCAACGAAGCCGCAGTGAACACGGAGTCCGGTGTCAGGGGCAGGTTTTTCTTTTTATCACGGACGCCGTAAGTTTTCCGATACACCACGCTCCGATCATTGAAAATCGCGATTCCGGCGCCTGGGATTTTCGCGGCCCTCATCAGGCGAGTCACTGTCGCGTCGATTTCTTGTGCAGAGATCGTCGTGCCGTCGAGGCGTTTCACGGTGGGGGCGTTCGGCGAGTCCACTCCCGCGACCGCTGCGCAAGCAGCCAGGATGAGTACAAATCCAAGATTAATAATCCCATTCTTCATGGCGGACCTTTCGTGATGTGGAGTATAGACGATGGAGAGATAGGATTGTCAGCATCGTCCAGCCATCATTTGCGCGGTTGCCACAGGTTTCCTTGGTGGTCTCCGTGCTAGACTTTTCCCGTGGCGCAACATAACGACGTCATTCGAGAATCGTTTACGACGCAGGCTCATGCCTTTGCGGCGAATCCTTGGGTGACCGACGAAGAACGCATCCGGCGCTTGGTCGCCGCCGCACATCTCGTCGGTGACGAGCGCGTACTGGATATCGCGACGGGTCCGGGATACATCGCGGAAGCTTTCGCTGGTTCTGCGCGAGAAGTTGTCGGCGTCGACCTCACTGACGCCATGCTGGCGATCGCCAAGGAACGCACGAGGGAGCGCGGCGTTTCGAACGTTTCTTTCCGTGCCGCCGATGCGGAAAATCTTCCTTTCGAAAATGGATCGTTCGATGTTGTGGTGTGCAGGCTCGCGCTGCATCACCTTCTGAAGCCTTTGCAAGTGCTGTGCGAGATGGTGCGCGTTTGCCGCGCTGGCGGCACGGTCGTGGTGGAAGACATTTACGCCAGCGAACATCCCGAGCGTGCCGCGTATCAAGACCGCTGGGAAATTCTGCGCGATCCTTCGCACGTGCGCACGCTGTCGCTCAGCGAGCTGCTTCAACTTTTTCGTGATGCAAGGCTCGAAACAGATGCTGTGACCACAGCGGAAGATTTAACTCCCGAAGTGGAGCGATGGCTCGCAACGACACAATCGCCACCCGAGCGCGCTGCCGAGGTGCGGCGACTGCTCGAAGAGGATCGCCTTCAGGATCTAAGCGGTACACGTCCGTTTCAAGATGCGACAGGGCGACTTTTCTTCCATGCCCGCACGGCGATCCTTGCCGGACGCAAGGTCAGCTAAATTCGGCGGCCTGTCCCGACGGTCAGTCGTTGATAACAAAGCACATACGAACGTACTGGTGCGGCTGAGCTATTGCGTACTATCCCCCCGAGCGCCTAAAATGTGTCTCAACGTGAGAGATGCTGTTTCTCTGCGGAACATGATGGGCACAGCGCCTTGCAGCTAAGTGGCATCAAATCAGTAGACCTCTGATTTGGCGATTTAGGCGCAATATCAGCAGGTGTTCGGGCGGCCCGGTGCTCCTCAGATTTAACGACATAGAAAGCGGTCGACGAATGCAGGTTGACCGTAAGTACAGGATGAGGTAAGTATTCGACCCTGGGAATGTTCGGGGAAGTCGCGGACCAAAGGCGGTTTAGTGAAGAAAGCAGCAAAATCAGTTCTCGCAATTCTGATGACGGCGCTGTTTGCCGCGCCAGTTCCGGCTGCGCCGGGCGGAGCACCATCCACTGCGGCCTCGCGCAAATACGCTTCACGTTACCGCGGCGTTCCTACTTTTGCCGATTCCACCAGTGCTGACGTTACCACTTTCGATGACCCGGTCGTTCGCGCGGCAGTTGTCGAAGCGCTGGGGCGGTATAACGGATCTGTTGTCGCTGTCGATCCGAACACCGGCCGCATCCTCACGGTCGTAAATCAAAAGATTGCTTTTGGTGATGGCTACATTCCTTGCTCGACGATCAAGCCGACGATCGCGCTCGCTGCTCTTGAAGAAAATGTGATCACGCGCGACACGATGCTCAAGGTGAGCTACCGCAAATACATGAATTTGACAGACGCGATGGCGCACTCGAACAACGTGTTTTTTGAACAGCTCGGGTTGCGGATGGGGTTTGATACGGTTTCGAAGTACGCGCGGCTTTTGGGTCTCGGTGAGCTCGCCGGTTACAACTTGCCGGAAGAGCATCCGGGAGCATTTCCAAGCGCACCGCCTGCGCTTGGCGGCGTTGCACGCATGTCAAGTTACGGCGAGGGAATTCAGATCACTCCGTTGCAGCTAGCCGCTCTGGCTGCGGCATTTGCGAACGGCGGGACGCTCTACTATCTGCAATATCCACGCACTGCGGAAGACGTGCAGAATTTCGCGCCGCGCATTAAACGCGATTTGAATATCGGCTCGATTCTCCCGGAAATACGGGAAGGAATGCTGGCCGCCGTTCTCTACGGTACAGGCAAGTCCAGCTTCGATCATGGCGGCGACGAAACGCCACTGGGTAAGACGGGCACCTGCGATGATCACACCACGCCATCGCACATCGGCTGGTTCGTGACGTATGCGGATGAGGCTCATCCGAAGATCGCGCTGGCCGTTCTGCTTCGCGGAAATACTCGCACTGTAAAGGGACCGATGGCGGCCGTTGTTGCGGGGCGCATCTACCGCAAGTTGCGAGAGCAGAATTATTTCGCCGAATCCACGGCTCGGGCCACGCCGATCAACTCACTCGTCTCCGGCAAATAAAAGAAATACACCAGCTGCGAATCAAGAGTGATACGTGGCACGGAACGATTCGAGGCACTTTTTTGCGGTGTCGAGTTCCGAGAATCTGCTGCCTTCCTGCTCGATGAGGTAGTATTCCACTCCCCCAACGCTTTCCGCCGCTTCGAAAATAGCCTTCCACTTTGCAACGCCCTCACCAAACAAAACTGTGTAGCCTTTGCCGGCTTCCGGCGACCATTCTTTGAGGTGGAGCGATCGAATGCGTCCGGGATTGGAGCGAATCCACGCTACGGGGTCGGAGCCGGCTTCGATACATGTTCCCACGTCGAGCTGCAACATGACGGAGGGCTTTGTATTCTTCGCGATGATTTCGATGGGACGGATGCCGTCTACCGGAGTGAACTCGGTTTGATGATTGTGGTAGCCGGCCTTCAAACCAGAGGGCTCCAGCTTTTCGGCGGCGAAGTTCAGCGAGTCCGCGACCGTTTTCCAGCCATCGAGTCCGGGCTTCTCATGGGAACTGGACATCACCACATATTTGCAGCCCAAAATCAGATTAAGGTCACGCGCACGCGAGATTTTTTCCGTACCCATATACGAGCTGTCGTTGTGCGTCGAATAGCAATGAATGCCGAGGTCGTCGAGGAGCTTTCGCACATCCTTGGTTTGACTCTCCGTCCAATCGAAATAAGGCGCGTAAAACTCGACGCACTGATAGCCCATTTGGGCGACGGCGGTCACCGTACCGGCAAGATTGTCTTTCAACGCATTCCGTACGGAATAGAGTTCGAGACCAACGGGGATCGGGGTTGCGCCTTGGGCCCGAAGTGCCCAGGGCAGCATCGCTGTGAAAGCTAGAAAAGAGCGGCGGGAGAAAGCTTTTGAAGTCATGGCTGCATCCTACTTGAGAACGAGATCAATTTCATCAAGAGGTTAGGCGAACTATTGGGCCTTGGCGGATATTGAGTTGTGCTGATCGCTGGGGAAAAGCGGCAGCAGAGCTGCCGCGCTCCAAATTGCCGGGTTAGGCGATTGGGCGCAGGGGATCGGATTCGCGTTTGACTGCAATCGTGGTTTGGTACAAAAGTGTTCGTGGTAGTCTGCAGGGAGTGGATTGCGGTTGTACTTTTTGGCCGCTGCGTCGCAGGGCGCAACGAGCTGGCAAGTTTGGCTAGTGGCAGGGGGAAAGAGTGAATCGTCGCTTTGCGATTGTGCTGGTTATCGTGCTGTGCTTCGGCGCTGGAGCGATCACGTACGTTTTTCGGCTGCGTTTGGCTGCCCTGGCGGAATTTGAGCATCAGGTGAAGCTGGGCCAGGAAGAGGCGGCCTTGATTCGCTCGCAACTCATTCTGCCGACGGAGAAGAGAGTTCTTGCGCGCGACAATTTTACGTCCGCGCTCGAAAAATTCGGGCTGAGCCATGCGGATGCGTCCAACGCTTCATCGGCGGCGCAGCACGCGTTTAATTTGCGGCAAGTCCGCGCGGGAAATACGATTACCGTGGGGCGGTCCGTTGAGGGCGACCTGCGCGAGATCGACTACAAGATCGATCCGGACCGCATGTTGAAGATTGTGCCGGCGGATAGCGGTTTCACCGCCGAAGTAAAAGAGATTCCTTCCAAGATAGAAGTGACGGCCGTCACCGGACAGCTCGATGATTCTCTCTTCAACGCCATCGAACAAGCCGGCGAATCGCCGGAAATCGCGTTGCGCCTGGCGCAAATCTTTGGCTACGACCTGGATTTCTACACCGATCCACGCAAAGGCGACACCTTCCGCGTTTTGCTCGAGAAAAAGAAGTATGCCAACGGCAAGACGGCGGGCTACGGAAAGATTTTTGCCGCCGAATACGACAACGGCGGCAAAAAGTACCAAGCGATACTGTTCCATGACGAATTCGGCCATCCCGCCTATTACAATGCCGATGGCAAATCGCTGCAGAAAGCGTTCTTGCGGTCGCCGCTGAAATTCTCCGCGCCGGTCACTTCACACTTCAGCGCTGCACGTTATCACCCCATTCTGAAGACCGTTCGCCCCCACATGGGGACGGACTATGGGGCGCCGACTGGGACACCGGTACAGGCGATTGGAACCGGCAAAGTTTTATTTGCAGGACTAAAAGGCGGCGAGGGAAATATGGTGCACATCGCCCATTCGGACGGCTACGAAACGATGTATCTGCACTTGTCGCGCATGTACGTGCGCGCGGGCGAGCACGTGGAAATCGGGAAGACGATCGGCTTGGTTGGGAGCACAGGGCTTGCCACGGGACCTCATCTGGATTTTCGGATTTTGCAAAAGGGCCAGTACAAGAACTTCGAGAAGCTTGGATTGCCGCCGTCCGATCCGGTCGCCAAAAAGAATCTGCCAGAATTTGCCGATGTGCGGGAGAGATGGCTCCCGCTTTTGAAGAAGCCTGAGCTGCTGCAAGCAGCCGTTCCCGCCGTCGCAGGACACTGAAGAACTTCCAGACCAGTCTTTCTGTATCTGCTTTTTAATCCCTTTAATAGATGACGGGAAGTTTGGAGTAATCGGCGGTCGCTTCGCTGGAAACGCGGAGCACCAGGAGGGTGCGGTCGTCGTGCGGGCTTAATCCCGGCCCACTGTGGTCGTCGGTCGCCGCGATTATTTTTTCCGAGAGCTCATTCGCCGAGATTTCGGGACCTGTGCTGGCAAGCAACGCATGCAGGCGCGCCGAGCCGAACTCTTCTTCGCGAGGATTTTCCGATTCCAAAATCCCGTCGGAGGCAAACAGAACGATGTCGCCGGGCTGAAGATCGATGGTCGTCTCGTCGTACTCGCTGTCGGGGAAGAGGCCCAGCGGAACGCCTTCCATTCGAATTTCTTGCGCGCTTCCGTCGCGCACCAGCAAAGGATAAGGTCCGCCGGCGTTGGAGAGCGTCAGGCGATGCGCCGCCGCGTCGTAAATGGCAAAGAGCATGGCGATAAACCGCGAATCGAGCCGGGCTCCGTGCATCCGGCGATTGAGCATCTGCAACATGCTCGCAGGATTGCACGTGCTGCTGACCACAAGTTCGCGCAACGTACCGATAGCGAGCGACCCATAGAGCGCCGCAGCGGTTCCTTTGCCGGACACATCTCCCAGAGCCATCGCAAGTTTGCCCTGGCCGTAAGGAAGAAAATCGTAGAAGTCGCCGCCGAGCTCTCTCGCGGGAACATACGCAGCCGCAAGATCAAGACCGGGTATGCCGCGCGCGCCATGAGGGAGCAGTTGACGCTGAATTTCGCGGGCGGTATTGAGATCCTCCTGGAGGCGGGCCTGATTCTCTCGCGCCTCTTCGTAGAGTCGAGCGTTTTCGAGTGCGACCGCAATATAGGATCCCAGCGTCGCGAGCATGCGCTCGTGTTGCTCGGTGAAAGCGTTCTTTTCGGGACTTTCGAGATCGAGGACGCCGATCAGCCGGTCCTGGAGCAGGAGTGGAATGACCAGCTCGGAACCTGCGGCTAAGCCAATCTCGCAGGTGACGTGGCGCGGGTCGATCGCGACGTCATTTACGCGCACGCTGCGGCGTTCGGCGGCGGCTGTGCCCGTAATGCCTTCATTGAGCGCCATTCGCAGGCGCACGGGGCGCGGGTCTTCGTAGCGAAAGGTGAAAACGCTCTCAAGATGTTGTGATGCTTCGTTCCAGAGCATCACGCTGAAGGCATGGTAGTCGACGAGGCGCTTGACGCGCTGGGCTACACGGAAGAGCAGTTGTTCACGATCAAGGATGGACGTCAGCTCGCGGCTGACGTCATACAGCAAGGCGAGCGTCTTGGCCTGCTCCGGGTAGGCAGTCAGAAAGCTCGGTGGGACGGGGTCCACGTCGCCTAGAATGCCGTAGGCTCCGAGTTGAGAGATGTCTTCCATTTATGGATGAGCCGCGCTAGCTGGTTTATTAGATGTAGCATAAACGAATCGGTTTCAGAAGCCGATGATGTTTTCGGCTGCCGGGCAAGGCTTTTTGCTAACGTTCGGTAGCGGATTCGCTTGACGGGGCGGGAACCCCTACTTACGCTATGGGTGACGGAGGATTGGAGCGGTATGAATCCTTCTCAGGGGCAGGTCGGGGCTTCGCGTCCGTGTGCTTATTGTGGAAAGCCCGTGCCTGCGAGTATGAATCGCTGCCCGTACTGCCGCGAAGAGGTTTCCGAGGTTCGTTTGTCCTCGCGCGTTGGCAAGGATGGCCGCCGTGAGGTTCGTCGCGGGCTGATCTACATGCTCCTTGGCGCAGTGATTCATTATTTCGCCGGCGGCTATAGCGCGCTGACTCTCCCTTATCCGCTTAATCCTGTGGTGACTGTTTACTTGTCGCCTGTGGTTTTTCTTGGTGGACTGGGAATGTGTGTTTACGGGATTTATTTGCGGATGCGCTCCTGACTTGGCAAATTCTCAGGCGCTTACAATACCTCAGGGTGTCAAAGCGGTTCCTCAGAAATACCGGCTTTCAGCGTAGCTTCAGCAAAACCCAATAGATCGCAAGCTTGAATAATTCCCCCAGGTCGTCTTTTGCCAAGGCGAAGGCAGAGTTTTCATCGGCCGGGTACGGTGCGGCGAGGAACGCTAGTTTCATCTTCGGACTTAGCAGAGATCGGCAACACATGCGGATACGACGTAGATGCGAATCGCTGCTGACGACGAGAACGGAGCCGATGTCCGGGTTCTCGCTGAGCCATCGCGCGAGCGCATCGATTTCGGTCAGGGTGCCGAACCGGCGTGGCTGCACGTGTTCGGTTCGGACTTTTTGCCCCTCGAAGAACGCGAAGTAGTGGCGCTGCGGAGGCGGCAGCTCCTGCGCGAGTTTCAAGAGATCCAGCGAAACCGGCAAGGCCATTTTTGAGAAACGGCGGATTTCGAAGCGGCTCACGCTGAACAAGATTCTCGGCGCTAACCCCTGACGGAAGAGGTCCAACGCGTATTCCTTACGATATACCTTCCCGGCAAGCACGAAAATAAGGTCGGCGCTGCGCGGGGCGTCGACGGGCGAAAGCCACGCGTGCAAGCGGGGCAGTCGGGGCAAGGATTGGTGGGGAGCGTGCAAGCTCTCTTCACAATAGCCTAATTATTGAGGTTCTTCATGGATGAGTCGTGCGGGTTTGAGAGAAAAGCGGCAGCAGAGCTGCCGCACTCCAAATCGCTGCCTCTCGATGGCCCTGTCCGAAAGGACAACGTGACCGATTGGGGGAGTACTCGCCTTCCAATGTCTCGCAACGGGCAGAACAGCGTGGCCTACTGATGGACGGGACCCGCCTGGGTCTCGCCAGTTCGGCCTGAGAGAGTGATTGGAGGGCAAATGAAAAAGTTAATGTTCCTGGTGGCAGTGGCGATGGTAAGCGTTTCGTTTGGTGCGGCTAGAGCCGCGGCGCAGGGGCCGCAGGGATCTGGCGCGGGCTCCGCATCCTCGAGCAGCTCGAGCGGCACGCATTCGCTGAATCCCATCAAGTGGGTGAAGAAAGATCCGAAGTCGGCCAGCGATACTCTGGATGCCAAAGACGAACAAGACAAGAAATTAACCGCCAACTTGCAGGCCCAGGGCGTTCTGGCGGCAAATACCGACGCCAAAAGCGCTTGCGAAAACTTTAAAGCGCTCGACGAGTGCGTGGCTGCGCTGCACGCCAGTAAGAACGTGGGACTGGATTTCAACTGCCTGAAGTCAAACCTGACGGGCGTGCAAACGAGCGCGGATATGTCAGGGTGCAAGGGCCCGGCTGGGGACAAGTCGATAAGCTTGAGCAAAGCGATCCACGTTATGAAGCCGGATGCTGATGCAAAGGCAGAGACGAAGACCGCGGAGAAGCAAGCCAAGGACGATTTGAAAGCGGCGGGAGCGTAGGTTCGCAGAGTTCGCGGACAACCACTAATTTCTGTTGAGAGCACAAGAGTGTGAGAAGGGCGGGTTGCTGGAAGTTACGGCGCTCGCCCTTTTCGCTTTGTGAGCTGAGACTTGTCTGCAGTTATTGACTTGAAGCAGCACTCTTTGGCTTAGCCAGCTCTTCCAGGACGTGCGGCGGAAGGGATTGCATTCGTTTGATGTACGCAGCCATGGTCCACATTTCCTGGTCCGTATTCCACTTGCCGTTGGCAAACATGCCGGTTCTGCGGATGCCGTGCTTTATAACCCAAAAGATTTGTGCCTCAGAATATTCGGTGCCCACGAGAGGCAATTGGGGAACGGGTGGAAACAGTACATCGCCACCATCTTTTTTGGCTTTTCCTGGAATGCCGTGGCAGCCGGCGCACCCATCGATATAGAGCTTCCCACCGGCAATGAGATTTTCGTCCGTTGGAGCAAACGGATTCGCCATTTCCAGCGCTTCGCGGCGGACCGAGGCGTGGACGGCAGAAGACATCACCAGGCTTTCCAACTTCGATGGGGGCAGATCGGCGCGCGTTTCCGCCAGTCCGAGGCGCAGATATGCAAAGCCGCCGATGACAATAATCGCGACGGTAGTGAGAACTCCGAGAAGAAAATGTTTCACGGTAGACTCCACTTTGAGTCGATGCCCGCTGCAGGCTATCCGAATAGACGCACTCATGCGCCGAAACGCTCTTTCGTGTGCGCGCTTCTTGTTTGTTGCGGGCTAACAGCCAGGAACGGTCAGTCCTAGGTCGTAGCAGCTTTGGCCTTATCGGCGCGAACCAGCGGGACGTCCACCAGGTGTTCGGCCAGAAACCACACTTGGAGTTCGTTTGTGCGGATCACGTTGGACACAACCAAATCGTTGGTTCCGTCGTCTCCCGCGTCGCTGGCTTGTTTGGCCATGGTGCGGGCTTCTTTCAGGATGAGTTCGTGAGCTTCGAGCAGGCGTGAGATCTGTACGGGCGCTTCTTCGCGTCCACGCGGGGGCCGCGGGATCAACGTTGTCTCGGCAACATCCGCCGCCATCGCCAGGCTGACGCCGCCGAGGACCTGAATGCGTTCGGCGATATCGTCCACGAGTTCGTCCTGTTCGCCGTGATGTTTGTCGAACAACAAATGCAACTGGTAAAACGTGGCGCCCGATACTTGCCAATGATGCTTTTTGTACATGTCGCGAAGCGTTATGGTGTCCGCGAGAAGCTGGTTAAGGTTTTCGGTGCTGCCAGCGCAGACCTTTTCGTCGAGCGCGATGGGCAGCTTGGCGATTTTTCCGTAAGGCTGGATTTCGGGGGCGTGCTGGTGTTGAATCGGTCGAGCGTGCCGCGTGCCTTCTTCGAGCTGACTGTAGGAAGGCTCGCGCTTGTTGTTTTTCGGGCTCATGAGTCTATCTCCTGACGTAGGTCGGAATTGCTGGGATCCCGGGACCCAATCATACGCTTGTTGGGCTGTGGGTATGATGCGAGCGGAGGAGGCCTAGATGCAGAAATCCACGCGTGGGCTGGGAAGGGTTCTCGAAGCGCTGGAGGGACACTACGGCAAGCAGGCGGCAGTTGGACCGAGCGATGCGTACGAGATGATCCTGTTTGTGAACTGCGGATACCCCGCGACCGATGCGTCTTGCGCGAAAGGGTATGAGGCGCTAAGGCGGGAGGTGGGAACGAAGCCGGCGGAGATTCTAGCCGCGTCAAAGGCGAAGCTGGCGAAGTTGATGCGGTTCGGAGGAATTGTGCCGGAGCTTCGCGCGGAGCGTTTGAAGACGATCGCAAAGATTGTGAATGATGAATTCGGCGGTGATTTGAAGTGGTCACTCGAGAAACTGCTGCAGGAAGAAAAGAAGGGTGCAGGGAAGGGAATTCGCATTGCAAAGAAGGCGCTGAAGGAATTTCCTGTCATTGGGGAGCCGGGCGCGGACAAGATTCTCTTATTTGCCGGCCTAGTACCGATCGCTGCGGTTCCCTCAGCTTGCGTGGGTGTGCCGCAACGCATTTTATTTGGTGAGGAAATCAAGAATTATGCGGCTGGTTACCGTGCTGCCCAGGAAGCGATGACGCCGGAGCTGCCGGAAACATTCGACGCGCGTCAGAGGGCGTATCTGCTGTTGAAACGTCACGGGGCCGAGATTTGCAAGCGAACAAAGCCGAAATGCGAAATATGCCCGGTCAGCGGCGTATGCGTTTATTTCCAGGAAGGGCGAGTTGAGGCCTTGTGAGACGGTCGGGCATGAGGGGCGTTGGTTGCCAATGTAGGGCGCGATGAACTGCGCCCCTACAAGAAGCGGGGGAGCTATTTCACTTCCCAGGTATCGCCTGCGCGAAGGAGTTTGGTTAGATCGCCAGGACCGCGCTTGGCGATGACGTCTTTGATTTGCTGATTGATGACGTCTTCATAGCGCGGGAGATCGTCCCAGTCGCGAAGCACGCCGATGGGCGTGGGGAACCCTGGACGATGCTCCATGTGAGAAAGCAAGAAGGCGTAGGACGGGCGCGGATGGTGCGCGTCATGTATGACCAGGTCTGACTCCGTGACGCCGTTGCCGAGTTGGACGACTTCAATGTCGCCATCTGGCTTGCGGCGAATACCTTTGTCGCGATTCTTGCCGAAGACAAGGGGCTTGCCGTGCTCCAACTGGATGATATTTTCGCTGCGCGCGTCACGTTCGGTAAGGTTGAACCACGCGCCATCGTTGAAGATGTTGCAGTTCTGCAAAATCTCGACGAACGCCGAGCCTTTGTGCGCCGCAGCATGTTTCAGTGTTTCTTTGAGGTGCTGCTGGAAAACGTCAACGGAGCGCGCTACAAAAGTGGCCTCCGCGCCAATCGCTAGCGAAATAGGATTGAACGGCCGATCCAGCGAACCGAACGGCGTCGACTTCGCTTTCTTGCCGATCTCGGATGTTGGCGAATACTGGCCCTTAGTCAGCCCGTAGATGCGGTTGTTGAAGAGCAAAACTTTCAGTCCGACGTTGCGGCGCAACATGTGGATGGTGTGATTGCCGCCGATGGAGAGCGCATCGCCGTCGCCGGTCGCGACCCAAACTTCGAGGTCCGGGCGAATCGCCTTGATGCCCGTCGCAACGGCGGGCGCACGGCCGTGAATGGTGTGAAAGCCGAACGTGTTCATGTAATACGGAAAGCGGCTTGAACAGCCGATGCCGGAGACCACGACGAAATTTTCGCGCTTGATTCCGAGGTCGGGGAAAACCGACTGAACCGCGGAAAGAATTGCATAGTCGCCGCAGCCGGGGCACCAGCGGACTTCCTGATCCGTCTGGAAATCTTTCTTGGTGAGAGGCGTGATAGGTGGCAGTGTGGCGGTACTCATCAGGAATTCTCCCCAAGGATCTCTTCAATCTTTTGCTCGATCTCGACTTGCTTGAAGGGCCGGCCCTGAATTTTGTTGAGGCCGATGGCATCGACCAGATATTTGGCGCGCAGTACCCAAAGAAGCTGGCCCATATTCAGCTCCGGCACCAGAACCGTTTTGTAGCGCTGCAGCACTTCGCCGAGGTTTGCTGGCAGAGGATTGAGATAGCGCAAGTGAACGTGCCCAATCTTGCGGCCGTGCTCGCGCTGTGCTTTCAACGCGGCGGTGATGGCGCCGTGCGTGGAACCCCACGCGACAATCAGAAGATCGCCTTCGGCATCGCCGGCAGGGACGATATCCGGAATCTCCTGCACGATGCCCGCAACTTTCGCTGCGCGGATGCGCACCATGTTTTCGTGATTGAGCGGCTCGTAGTTTATGTTGCCGGTGACGTCCTGCTTCTCGAGCCCGCCGACGCGGTGCTCAAGCCCAGGCGTGCCGGGAACGGCCCACGGACGCGCGAGCGTTTGCGGATCGCGCTTGTAAGGCAAATAGCCGTTCGGACCGTTGGCTTCTGTCGCAAACTTCACAGGGAATGCCGGAATGTCATCGACGTTCGGAATCTTCCACGGCTCGGCGCCGTTGGCAAGATAGCCGTCCGAAAGAATGATTACGGGGATCATGTATTTAACGGCGATGCGGCTGGCTTCGAGCGCGGCCCAGAAACAATCGCTCGGCGTGGCAGCAGCGATGATGGGAATTGGCGCTTCGGAATTTCGTCCGAAAAGAGCTTGTAAGAGATCTGCTTGTTCGGTCTTCGTCGGTAATCCAGTAGAAGGTCCGCCGCGTTGAATATCGCAAATGACCAGCGGAATCTCGACGGCGACCGCGAGACCGAGCGCTTCCGTCTTCAACGCCATACCCGGGCCGGAAGTCGTTGTGATGGCCAGAGCGCCTGCGTACGCTGCGCCAATCGCGCTTGTGATAGCAGCGATTTCGTCTTCCGCCTGGAAGGTCATGACGCCGAAATCTTTATATTGCGAAAGCTCATGAAGAATGTCCGAAGCAGGGGTAATGGGATAGCTGCCCTGGAACAGAGGCAAACCCGATTTCTGCGACGCGGTGACAAAGCCCAGCGCGAGCGCCTGGTTTCCGCTCAGGTTGCGGTAAAAACCCGGAGCAAGCTGCGCCGGTGGAATTTCGTAACTGATCTGGAACGCTTCGGTAGCTTCGCAATATGAATAGCCGGCCTTCATCGCCAGCTTGTTGGCTTCAACGAGCAGCGGCTTGTTCTTAAATTTGGCGTCAATCCAGCGAACCGTCGGTTCCATCGACCGGTTGTAGAGCCAGTAGCACATGCCCAGCGCAAAAAAGTTTTTGCACCGGCTGATGGACTTAGCGTCGATACCAAGATGTTCGAGAGCTACTTTTGTTAGCCGCTCCAGCTCGACCGAAAACAGCCGGTACTTGTCGAGCGAATGGTCTTCGAGCGGATTCGTCTTCGACTGCGCTTTGCGCAGATCGTTTTCCGTGAAGGCATCGGAATTGACGATCAGTATCCCGTTGGCCTTGAGGTCCGCAATGTTCATCTTCAGCGCCGCCGGATTCATGGCGATCAGAACATCGACGCTGTCGCCAGGCGTATAGACGTCGCTTGAAGAAAAGTGCAGCTGGTAGCCGCTGACGCCGGGCAGCGTGCCCGCGGGAGCGCGAATCTCCGCAGGGAAATCCGGAAACGTGGCGATGTCGTTGCCGTAGAGCGCGACGGTATTGGTGAACTGGCTTCCGGTAATCTGCATGCCGTCGCCGGAGTCACCGGCAAAGCGAATCACCGCGCGATCGATCACTTCGCGCTTGTGGGTTACCGCCGGCGTTTCAATCAAAGTTGACATAGTGACCAAGGCTCCGCTGTGACTAAACTCCCCAGCAAATTTCCCAAGGGAGTGTGGCTTAAATTGTTAGATGGGCGGCGCGATAAGCAGGTTGGATGCTCTAGCCGTCCCCCCGAACCCGACATCAAGAGAATACCATACCAATCCACGTGCGGCTGGCAGAGAGACTGCTAGGTGCAAATGTGTCGTTTCGGAAAAGGCGTTCGGAGGAGGCCGCAAAGGCTGCACAAAAGATTGTGACTTTAGATTCTATCGGCCGCTGCGGCTGCGGCCTGTTGGAGAAACCGCGACCGCTGCCAAAGCAAAACGGTGAGCACCGCCACGAGCATAAGCGTGGAAAGAATCATCATGGAACGGAAGTAGCCGTCCGACATCAGGGGACTTCCGGCCGCGAGAGCGGGGTTTCGGGAGTACATCTTCTCGATGGCCGCGCGCATGACTTGGGGATAATTCGGCGAAAATGCCGCGATCAAGCAATTTAAGATGCCAATGAATTGAAAAACTATCTGGGTGTACAAGGCCCATGGCTTGAGCTTGAAGATGCCCACTCCTGTGGCGCCTGAGATGAGTCCGAAAACGACAAAGACAAACCTTGGGGTCGAACCGCTAAATGAATGTCCAAAAAAGAAGAGGGGAATGTCCGAAGGCAGAGGGACGAACATAAAAAAAACCAGGAAAACGGCTCCAAAAATCAGCAGGCCCGCGACGATCGCAAGCGGCAGAGGACAGGTTGGCCCTTTTCGCAGCGGAATGGCCGATGATGGCGCGGGTTGAGGAAAGCCGGAAGCGTCCACCACCACCTTTGGGAGCGGATTCGTAAAGGCTATCGCGACTCTCTTCCGAGTAAAGAGTATGAGCCACCAGACGCCGACGCCCGCGGGAATGCCGTAGAAAAGGACAAGAAAAACCCTCATGAAGCCCATGACCTGGCTCACATCAGTCCCGCTGCCGTTCGGCAGGTCAAGCCCAACCCCGGTTCGGAATATCAGCAGGCTAAAGGCGACAATGGCCAAGCAGAAAAACGCCATGAAGCCGCCCCAAACGAGCACCGTTATACGAGCCCAATTCCGGCGGCGCAATACGCCAACGCCAACAAAGATTCCAAATACTGCCAAAGCCAAAAAGAAAAGCAGGAATATCTCAGTAACGTTGCGCGCATTGGGAGGCATAGGTGATCTGCCCTGCGCCGATTGGACTTGCGGCATGAGCAGGATACCGAGACCACCCATCAGACAGCCGAACGCGGCGAAAACGCTGAAAATGATCGCAACAATCCCGGCCGCAGTTACGGCGGGGAGAGATTCTCTTTTCGCAAAAGTGTTCATTCGTAGACCATCATCGCAAGCGCGAAGGAAATCTGTCCACCGTTCCCGTGTATATCATTTCCAGAAGTGTTGCAATTGGGAAGGGAAAGTAACGCGAAGACAACTTGCCGCTTGACGTTCGCTTTCTTTTCGCCTAAAGTGAGAATGCTGCAAAGGTTTCTGTGGAGGCGAGCGATGGCTCTGACAAAACGCCAAAAAGAAGTCCTGGATTACTTGGTTTCTTTTGACAACAAGCACGGGTACGCCCCCAGCTTTGAGGAAATCGGCAAGGGTCTGAAGCTGACTTCACTCGCTACAGTTCACAAGCACATCACCACGCTCGAGAAGAAGGGCTTTATCCGCCGCGGGTATAATCAGAGCCGGTCGATCGAGATTTTGCAGCTGCCGAAGCCGGTAAAAGAACAGATCAGCGACAGAAGGATTCAAGAGCTGCCCTTGGTCGGCCGCATCGCCGCAGGCCGGCCGCTGGAAGCCGTGGAAGAACGCGAAACGATTTCGCTCGGAGATTTTGCGCGTGGCGGCAACTCGTTCGTGCTGCAGGTGAAAGGCAGCTCTATGATTGAAGACCACATCATGGATGGCGATTACGTGGTCTGCGAACAGACCCAGGTAGCCAACGCGGGGGACATCGTTGTGGCTTTGATCGGCGGGGAAGAAGCCACACTCAAGAGGTTTTATCGCGAGGGAGCTGGCAAGGTCCGCCTCCAGCCTGCGAACTCAGAAATGGCTCCCATCATGGTAGCTGCGAATGACGTCAAAATTCAGGGCCGCGTCATTGGGGTACTCCGAAAATACTGAAGTTAGGGTCTCTAGCCGCACTTTCGCTGGCCGAGACACGTCT
>Ga0210394_10001787_pt1 | contig 32329 bp, 28 predicted proteins | sample IncBWC12MmetaG_FD_160121 | JGI IMG/M metagenome (GOLD analysis project Ga0210394, IMG submission 160121) | Forest soil microbial communities from Barre Woods Harvard Forest LTER site, Petersham, Massachusetts, United States - Inc-BW-C-12-M | ecosystem: Environmental > Terrestrial > Soil >... | reverse complement strand
CCCGCAGGATTGACGATAACTCGCGCAAACTGGTCCTTTACGTCACGTTCGACCCGCGCGATGGTGCCGACCGGAAGCCCCGCCGGGTACAGCCCGTCAAGGCCCGAGGTCACTACCACGTCTCCGCTGATCACATCGGCATTGGCGGCCAGGAAGCGCAATTCCAGCGTCCCGGGCTCAGCACCTCCGAAGGCGATGCAACGCAAGCCGTTGCGTTCAACCTGTACCGGGATCGACTGATCGCGTTCGGTCAGGACCGTGACTTCCGATACCAGCGGAAACACCCGGGTGACCTGTCCCACCACGCCGTGCTCATCGATCACCGGATTGCCGGCGTGCAGTCCGTCCGAGGAGCCGCGATCGATCACCAGCTTGTGGGCGAAGCGATCGCGCGGCTCGTACAGCACCTGGACGGTCTGCGTCTTCGCCGTGGTGCGCTCACGCAATCCTTGCAGCTGGCGCAGGCGCTCGTTCTCAAGTCGCAATTGCTGGTCCTGCAACAGCAGCGCGGCGCGTTCCGTGGCGCCCTCGCGCAGCTGCTCGTTCTCGCGGGTCAGGCTTCCAACCGTCGTCACGTAGCGGCCGCCATGCATCAGCGCGTCGCGCGGCCATAGCAGGGCCTGCTGAAGCGGGTAGAGCATCACGCCCACGCCGATCCGGATCGTTTCCAGCGCTTTCACGCGCGCGTCGATCACGATCAGCACGACCGCGAGGAACGAAAAGAAGGCAAGCCGGGCGCGGGCCGAAACGCCCTGGTTGAATAGCGGCGGCGGTCCGTACTCCATCGGCAGCTACAACCCGGCGCGCTAGCCGCTCGCGAACACAGACCCGAGCTTGTCCATCCGCTCCAGCGCGATCCCGCAGCCGCGCACCACGCAGGTAAGCGGATCCTCGGCAACCACCACGGGAAGGCCGGTCTCTTCCATCAGCAGGCGGTCCAGATCGCGCAACAAAGCGCCGCCGCCGGTCAACATCATGCCGCGGTCGGCGATGTCGGCACCCAGTTCCGGGGGCGTCTGTTCCAAGGCGATCTTCACGGCCGAAACGATTTGGTTCAGCGGATCGGTCAAGGCCTCGAGAATTTCGTTGCTGGAGATCGTGAAACTGCGCGGAATCCCTTCCGACAGGTTGCGACCCTTGACTTCCATCTCGCGCACTTCGGAGCCCGGGAAGGCGGACCCGATCTCTTTCTTGATTGCCTCGGCGGTCGGCTCGCCGACCAGCATGCCGTAGTTGCGCCGGATGTAGTTGATGATCGCTTCGTCGAACTTGTCGCCGCCGACGCGCACCGATCCTTTGTAGACCATGCCACCGAGCGAAATGATGCCCACCTCGGTGGTGCCGCCGCCGATATCCACCACCATCGACCCGGAGGCTTCGGCCACCGGCAGCCCCGCACCCAGCGCAGCGGCCATCGGCTCTTCGATCAGGAACACCTGGCTGGCGCCCGCCGCGTCGGCCGACTCCTTGATCGCTCGCCGCTCGACCTGCGTCGACCCGCATGGCACGCAGATGATGATGCGGGGGTTCGGCGCCAGCAGGCTCGACGGGTGCACCGCCTTGATGAAGTGCTTCAACATCTGCTCGGTGACCGTGAAATTGGCGATCACCCCGTCCTTCATCGGACGGATTGCATTGATGTTGCCGGGCACGCGGCCCAGCATCTGCTTGGCCTCGAGCCCGACTGCCCTCACCACCTCTTTGCCGTTGGGCCCACCCTCGGTGGCGATCGCCACCACCGACGGCTCGTTCAACACGATCCCCTTGCCGCGCACGTAGATCAACGTGTTGGCAGTGCCCAGATCGATGGCCAGATCACTTGAAAAATAGCTGCGTAGGAAGCCGAACATGCCGCTCTATGGCTCCGGGTGAGGAGAGCAAAAAATTCGGCCCGCCAGGGGGCGGGCGCTCTGTGCAGGTGCGCCATAATAGACGAAATGCCGCGACGCTCTGGAGCGCGGCGTCCGTCCGGATGAGTCGCGTTTACCCGCCTTTTCTTCGAATCAGGTTCCCAAATGTCATTGACCCTCGCCGACGTCCGCCGGATTGCCCATCTCGCGCGCATCGAGATCACCCACGACCAGGCCGAGGCCACGGCCGCTCAGCTGAACGACATTTTCGCGATGATCGAGCGCAGCGGGCGGGTCGACACGGCCGGGGTAGAGCCCATGACGCATCCACTGGACGGGGTCCAGCGGCTGCGCCAGGACGTCGTGGAGCCGCCGCCGGAGCGCGAGGAGTTGCTGCGCAACGCGCCGGAACAGCAGGATGGGCTGTTTTTGGTGCCGCGGGTGATCGAATGATGCCGGTTTGGACCCCCCCAGGGTTTGTTGTCCTCGGCCAGGGCGCGTTTCGGTGACCGAGCTGGCCCATGGCGGGTTGGCGCAGCTGTCCCGGCTGCTCGAGGAGCGGCAGGTGTCGGCGCTCGAGTTGGCCGAGCTTTTCCTTGCCCGAATCGATCGGCACCGTAGCCTGAATGCGTTCCTGGACGTACGTCCCGAGTTGACCCTGCGACAGGCGCGCGCGGCCGACGCGCGCCGGGCCAAGGGCGAACGGGGCGCGCTGCTGGGGGTGCCGATCGCTCACAAGGACATTTTTGTCACGCGCGGCTGGGCATCGACCGCTGGTAGCCGGATGTTGGAAGGCTATATGAGCCCGTTCGACGCGACCGTGGTCGAGCAGCTGGCGGCAGCCGGCATGGTTTGTCTTGGCAAGCTCAACTGCGATGAGTTTGCGATGGGTTCGAGCAACGAGAACAGCGCGTTCGGCAACGTGCTCAACCCGTGGGACGCTGCTGCGGTACCGGGTGGCTCTTCGGGCGGCTCAGCCGCCGCGGTGGCAGCGCGGCTGGCGCCTGTTGCAACCGCAACCGACACGGGCGGCTCAATTCGCGAGCCGGCGGCTTTTAGCGGCGTCACCGGAGTCAAGCCGACCTACGGTCGGCCGTCGCGCTGGGGCATGATCGCGTTCGCCTCCAGCCTGGATACTGCGGGCTTGCTGGCAGCCAGCGCCGAGGACTGCGCGCTGGTGTTCAACTCGATGCTGCGCTTCGATCCGCGCGACTCAACCAGCGTGCAGCGGCCCGACGAGGATTTCACGCGCTCGCTGGACATGGGCCTGCGAGGCGTGCGCGTCGGCGTGCCGGCGCAGTTCTTCACACAAGGCTTGCAGCCGGATGTGGAGGCGGCAGTGCGCGCCGCGCTCGAGCAGCTTCGTCAGCTGGGGGCCAGTCTGGTCGATGTCGAGCTGCCGAACTCGCCGCTGGGCATCCCTGTGTACTACGTGGTCGCACCGGCGGAAGCTTCCAGCAACCTGTCGCGCTTTGATGGCGTGCGCTACGGCCACCGCGCTCGTGCCTTCGATGACCTGAACGACATGATCAAGAAATCGCGGGCCGAAGGTTTCGGGCCCGAGCCCAAGCGGCGCATTCTGGTCGGCACCTACGTACTGTCGCACGGCTATTACGACGCTTACTATTTGAAGGCTTCCAAAGTGCGCCGGCTGATCGCCGAGGATTTCCAGCGGGCCTTCCAGCGTTGCGATCTGATCGCCGGCCCGGTGACCTCCAGCGTGGCGTTCAACTTTGGAGAGAAGGCGGCCGATCCCGTCTCGATGTACCTGGCCGACCTGTTCACGGTCCCGGGGAGCCTCGCGGGGGTACCGGGTCTGAGCCTGCCGTGCGGTTTCGGTGACCGGGGACGCCCGGTCGGACTGCAGCTGATCGCGAACCACTTCGACGAAGCGCGCCTGCTCGGCGTTGCGCACCGGTATCAGGTCGCGACCGACTGGCACCGTCGCATCCCGGCCGGCTTCTGAGCGAGGTTTGCAGATGGGGATCCAATGGGAGGCTGTGATCGGGCTGGAGGCCCATGTCCAGCTGCTGACACATTCGAAGATCTTCTCGCCCGCTTCGACCGCTTTCGGCGCGCAACCGAATTCGCAAGCCAGCGTGATCGACCTGGCACTGCCGGGCGTGCTGCCGGTGCTGAACGCAGCAGCGGTCGAATGCGCGATCCGCTTTGGGTGCGCGGTCGGCGGGCCGATTGCCGGCCGCTCGATATTCGCCCGCAAGAATTATTTCTACCCCGACCTGCCGAAGGGCTACCAGATCAGCCAGTACGAGCTGCCGGTGGTTCAGGGCGGCACCGTCACCGCGCTGGTAACGCCTCGGCCCGGTGAGCCCTATGCCAAGACGGTTCGACTGACGCGCGCGCACCTGGAGGAGGACGCGGGCAAGTCGCTGCACGAGGCATTCCGCGACCGTTCCGGGATCGATTTGAATCGGGCCGGCACCCCTCTGCTCGAGATCGTCTCCGAGCCGGACATGCGTTCCAGCGCCGAGGCGGTCGCTTACGCGCGGGCGCTGCATACGCTGGTCGTATGGCTCGGCATCTGCGACGGCAACATGCAGGAGGGCAGCTTCCGGTGCGATGCCAACGTGTCGGTGCGGCCTGCCGGCGATCAGCGCTTCGGGACGCGGGTCGAGACCAAGAACCTCAACAGTTTTCGCTTTCTTCAGCAGGCAATCGAGCACGAAATCCGGCGGCAGATCGAGTTGATCGAGGACGGGGGCCAGGTCGTGCAGGAAACCCGGCTGTACGACCCGAACCTCGACCAGACGCGACCGATGCGGTCGAAAGAAGATGCGATGGACTATCGCTACTTCCCGGACCCGGACCTGCTGCCCTTGCAGATTTCAACCGAATGGGTCGAGCGCGTGCGGGGGTCGCTGCCGGAGTTGCCCGACGCGATGCGCGCGCGGTTTGCGAGCCAGTACGGTTTGACCGCCTATGACGCGGCGCTGCTGACTTCCTCGCGCGCACTCGCCGAATACTTCGAGGCCGCCGTGCGGGCTGCGCCGGATGCGAAAGCGGTGGCCAATTGGGTCAACGGCGAAGTTGCCGCCGCGTTGAACGCGGAAGGGCTCCCGATCGAGCGCAGTCCGGTGGCGCCGGCACAGCTGGCCGCTCTGGTGGCGCGCATTGGCGACGGAACCATCAGTCACAAGATCGCGAAGGACGTGTTCACCGCGCTGTGGCAAGGCAAGGCCGAGTCGGCCGACGCTTATATCGACGCCCAAGGGCTAAGACAGATTTCGGACGCAGGCGCGATCGAAGCACTCGTCGAGCAAGTGCTGGCCGCTAACCCGGCGATGGTGGCCGAATTCAAGTCCGGCAAGGAAAAGGCGTTCAACGCGCTCGTCGGACAGGCGATGAAGGCCACGCGCGGCAAGGCCAACCCGACCCAGGTGAGCGACATGCTCCGACGCAGGTTGGCCGGCTGAGCGCCGACCGGCCGACTCGGATGCATGGCTCACCACACCTGCTGAAATCTTTTCCCACGCGTTAAGAGGGGTCGCGACGCGGTCCAAGCGTTCGATGCGGCTTTTTCGCTGGCTCAACGGGTTAGCTGAAAGCTGGGAAATTTGCCCTTGAACCGGAATCGGCGGCGGCCTAGTGTTCCGATGAAACGGTGTCAGCACCGTGGAGGCAGAGCATGGACCATGCAGTGATCGACACGGCCGAGACTGTAGAGGCTCCGGCACAACGAGCGCCGCGAGCGCGCAAGATCAATATCGATCGTGAGATCTATTGCCCGCATTCGGTTCGCGCCCGTGCGGGTGACATTTCGTGTGATCACGATTTCGATCCGGCGCCCACCGTGAAGCAGGCGACCTTTGCGATCTGGAACTGCACGCGCTGCGGGCGAGAGTTCCGCTACGAAGTCTGGAGCGCAGTTCAAAGCAGCCGGCCTTAGCTGCCGACAGCCGCACCGCACTCGCTTCGTTCCCTCGCAGAAAGAGGGAAAATCCCACTTGATCACGCGTTTGCGCGAGTGCATATTGCGTGCTGACGGCCGTGAACCTGCGCGCCGCGTTGATGGGTCCGATGCACGCACAGCGCTCCCTGGTGTGGGCTGACGACGTTGGAATCGAGCGGCTGAGCGCGGAACGTGTCGTCGAGGTATCAGGATGGACTCGACTCGCACGCGAGAAACGCCGGGACCCCGGTTGCCCCGGCCGCGCAAGATCAGGCTCGACTGTGAGGTATACCGCCCGCATTCGGTGCGCGCCAGCTGCGGCGACGCCGATTGCGATCACGATTTCGAGATCGCACCTACCGTGAAGCAGGACGACTTCGCGGTCTGGAACTGCACGCGTTGCGGGCGAGAGTTCAAATACGAGATCTGGAGCCCGAATCCGAAGGCGACTCCGCCTACGCTGACCGAGCCACGGCGCCATTCGGCGGCGCGCAACGGCCACCGGCATTCGTGACCTGAGCGGGCTCTGCCCGCAAACCGCATGGCATGCATGCAAGATATGCAGGCACGCCGCTGCGAGCGCTCTTTTCGGCTGCGATACCATTTGAACGATGCAGCCGATCATCTCGATCTCGAACCTGTGCAAGACCTACGCGTCGGGCCTTCAGGCGCTCAAAAGCGTCGATTTGCAGATCCGCAAGGGCGAGATCTTCGCTCTGCTCGGGCCCAACGGGGCGGGCAAGACGACGCTGATCAGCATCGTGTGCGGGATCGTCACGCCCACCCAGGGGACGGTGCTGGTCGATGGACACGACATCACGCGCGACTATCGCGCCGCGCGAGCGTCGATCGGCCTGGTGCCGCAGGAGCTGAGCATCTACGCGTTCGAGTCGGTCTGGTCCAACGTCAACTTCTCGCGCGGCTTGTTCGGGCGCGCGCCCAATCCGGCGTTCGTCGAAAAGTTGCTGCGCGATCTGTCGCTGTGGGACAAGCGCAGGGACCGGATCATGACGCTGTCGGGCGGCATGAAGCGCCGCGTGATGATCGCCAAGGCGCTGGCGCACGAGCCGCAGATCCTGTTCCTGGATGAGCCGACCGCGGGCGTGGACGTCGAGCTGCGGCGCGACATGTGGGCGCTGGTGCGCGGCCTGCGCGCCTCGGGTGTCACGATCATCCTGACGACGCACTACATCAACGAGGCCGAAGAGATGGCTGACCGGATCGGCGTCATCAGCAAGGGCGAGCTGATCCTGGTCGAGAACAAGGCCGAACTGATGAAGAAGCTCGGCAAGAAGCAGCTGACCCTGCATCTGCAACAGCCGATGACGAGCATCCCTGCCGCGCTGGGCGAATGGTCGCTGGCGCTGCGGAGCGGCGGGCGCGAGATCGAGTACCACTTCGATTCGGTCGAGGAGGATACCGGCGTTCCGGCGCTGCTCAAGCGCATGGGCGAGCTCGGGATCGCGTTCCACGATCTGAACACACGCCAGAGCTCGCTCGAGGAGATCTTCGTCAGCCTGGTCAGCGAGCGCACCGGAGTGCTGCAATGAGCGTCCCGGCCTTCAACCGCCACGGTGTTTGGGCCGTGTACCGGATGGAAATGGCGCGAGCCATGCGCACGCTGATGCAAAGCCTGCTGACGCCGGTGATCACGACGTCGCTTTATTTCGTGGTGTTCGGCGCCGCGATTGGCAGCCGCATGACGCAGGTGCACGGCGTCGCCTATGGTGCCTTCATCGTGCCCGGGCTGATCATGCTGACGCTCTTCACCGAAAGCCTGTCCAATGCGTCGTTCGGCATCTACTTCCCGAAGTTCACGGGAACGATCTACGAGATCCTGTCGGCGCCGGTATCGTCCCTCGAAATCGTGCTCGCCTACGTGGGAGCGGCAACCACCAAGTCGATCGCACTCGGACTGATCATCCTGATCACGGCCAGCTTCTACATTCCGCTGCAGATCCTGCACCCGTTCTGGATGATCAGTTTCCTGCTGCTGACCGCTGCAACGTTCAGCCTGCTCGGCTTCATCATCGGCATCTGGGCCAACAACTTCGAGCAGCTGTCGTTCATCCCGATGCTGGTGATGACGCCGCTCACGTTCCTCGGGGGCGCCTTCTACTCGATCGACATGTTGCCGCCCGCCTGGCGGGCCTTGACGCTCTTCAATCCGGTCGTCTACCTGATCAGCGGCTTCCGCTGGAGCTTCTACGGCACGGCGGACGTCAGCGTGCCGATCAGCCTGGCAGCGACGCTGGGATTTTTCGTGGCGGGCCTGCTGGTCGTGATCTGGATATTCAGGACCGGTTATCGCTTGAAGACTTAGTTCCCTGTGGTGTCTGTCCCGGTCATCCCACCATCACCGCGACGGTTTTGGAGGATGTGCTCGGCGCGCGGGCCGTCGAAGCCGACCGAATAAACTGGCCGTGTCGTCAAGTGGGGAATCGATGCACGAGATCCGATTTGCGGGTGACGTCGTGCTGCGCCCGGACGAGGCGCAGTTGCTGATCGCAGGCCGCCCGGCGCAATTGGGCGGACGCGCGTTCGAGGTGCTCTGCGCGCTCGCCGAACGACCGGGACAGCTGGTTACAAAGCGCGAGCTGATGGACCGGGTCTGGCCCGACGTGGTTGTCGAGGAAAACAACCTCCAGGTCCAGATTTCCACGCTGCGCCGGCTGCTCGGGCCGTCGGCGATCATCACGATCGCGGGGCGCGGATACCGCTTGATTCCGGAGCGCGACACCGACGGTCCGACGCCGGGTAGCCAGACCGAGATCGCGCCGCAGGATGCGCCGTCGCCCCTCACGGCGGCCGCGCCGGCAGCCCCGCTGCTCGAGCGTCAGGACGCGCTGCACGCGCTGACGCGCGCGATGGACTCCGCGCTCAACGGTCGCGGTGGCGTGTGCCTCGTGTACGGCGAAGCCGGCATCGGTAAGTCATCGCTGTGCAATGCGTTCCTGGCCGATCAGCCCGGGGTGCGCGTGCTGCGCGGTGGCTGCGAGGCGCTTTTTTCGCCCAGGCCACTGGGTCCGCTGTATGACTTCGCCTCACACCTGGACCTCACGGCACGGGGTTTGATGGGACTGCCCGATGCGCGCGCCGAGTTGTTCGTGCAGGTTCTGGAAAGCCTGCAGCGTCGGCCGACCATCGTGCTGCTCGAGGATATGCACTGGGCCGACGCCGCCACGCTCGACCTGGTCAAGTATCTGGCGCGCCGCATTCAGCGCACCCCGGTGCTGCTGCTGCTGACCTACCGCGACGACGAATTGTCGGACCAGCATCCGTTGCGGCTGGTCCTCGGAGATCTGCAGCAATCAGTGACGCGGGTGCCGCTGCGGCCGCTCAGCCAGCAGGCGGTCGAAGAGCTCGCGCGCCAGGCTGGCCGACCCGCCGAAGGGATTCTGATCACGACCGGCGGCAACCCGTTCTACGTGACCGAGCTGCTGGAAGCGGGCGGACTGCCGGCCACCGTGCGCGATGCGGTGCGCTCGCGAGTGGCGCGTCAGCCAGCGCCCGTAAGGGCGCTGCTCGAACTGACTTCGACGGTACCCGGCCGTATCGAGTACTGGATCGTCGAGGAGCTGCTCGATCCGGACAGCTCGGCCGCGCAGGAGGCGCTTTCGTCGGGGCTGCTGCTGTCGGACGGCGAATCGTTGCGGTTCCGTCACGAATTGGCCAGGCGCGCCGTGGAGCAGTCGATCGCCCCGCACCAGTTACTGCGCCTTCATGCGCGGATGCTCGACTGCCTGCAGGCCCATCCTGAGCGCCCTGCGTCGCCAGCTCGCCTGTTTCACCACGCCAAGGCGGCCGGACGCGCGGCCGATGTGCTGAAGTTCGCGCCGCAGGCGGCGCGAGAGGCGGCCGAGCGCGGGGCGCACCGCGAATCGGCCTCGTTATACGCGTCCGCACTGGAGGCCGCCGACACGGCTGCGCCCGAGGTGCGCGCGCCGCTGCTGGAGGCTTGCGGGTGGGAACACCATATGCGAAACGAGACACAGGCAGCCAGGTCCTACTACGAACAGGCGCTCGCAATCTGGCAAAGCCTTGGTCGCTTGCGCGATCAAGGCCGGGTCCTGTCGCGGCTGTCTCGCGTGCTCTGGTACCTGGGTCTCGGTGATGAGGTGGTCCGGGTTGCGCACGGGGCGGTCGGCCTGCTGGAGAAATATCCCGACAGCCCGGAGTATCTGCAGGCGCTGTCCGAGATGTCTCGCATCGAGATGTTGGCGTCGCGCCATACGACCGCGATCGAAGCTGGGTTGCGTGCGCTCGCACTGGCCGAGCAGCGCCAGGACGAAATGATGATGGCCGAGGTGCTGAACAACCTCGGCACCGCGCGCTTCGCCATGGGCGACAAGGAACGCGGCCAGGCGCTGCTGGAGCGCAGCCTGGCGATCGCGCTGAAGAACCGCAGCGACGATGCGTCGCAACGCGGTTATGTGAACCTGATCTCTCAGCTGGTCGAGAACCGGATGTACGAGCGGGCCGAACAGCTGTTCGAGGAATCCAGCAAGGCCTTTTTCGTCCGTTACGACGCCGACTTGTGGCACACCTACAGCACGGCCTGGCGATCCCGCCTGCACTTCGAGAGGGGCCGCTGGGTGCAGGCCGAAGCCGACGCGACCGACTCGCTGACGAGCGATCATCCCAGCGGATCCGTCCCGCTGCGCATTCCGCCGCTGCTGGTGATCGGACGCCTGAAAGCGGCCCAGGGCGATGCCGGCGCGGACTCCATCCTGGGCGAGGTCGCCGAGCTTGCGGCGAAGACCGGTGAGCCGCAACGGCTCGTCCCAACCGCCTGCGCCCGCTGTGAATTGCTCTGGCTCAAGCGCCAGCCGCTCGGCCCGATCGAGCAGCAGGTGCGGGCCGTGTTCGGCCGCGTCAAGGAGCTTGGCTTGCAGTATTTCGTCGATGAGCTCGGCTATTGGCTGTGGCTGCACGGTGTGCCCGCCGAAGGGGTGGATCCCGCCAGTGTGCGGGGCATTCAGCTGGCCGGCCACTGGGAAGAGGCCGCGGACGCGTGGCGTCGAATCGGCTGCCCACTGGAGGAGGGCCAGTCGCTGCTCCAGGGTGACCCGGCGGCCTTGGCCCGGGCCGATGAGATTTTCGAACGCCTTGGCGCCTCGGCTTACCGAAGCCGAAGCGCGGCCGCGGCATCGACACCGTCGTAGGCGCCGGTTGACGACGGCTGTTGATGCCGCGTCCAGCGTGATCTGGCTCGGACCTGCAGTCGAGTCGGTATAGTCTTCGCTCAAACAACGAATCAACCAAGAGGGGGAGCGATGAGCCTGGTCTACGAAAACATCGGCCCGATCCTGCTGGTGATCGTGGTGGCCGTCCTGTTGATGTCCTACCGCCGCGTGCTGTGGCTGTTTGGCGTAATCATCGTGCCGGACGACAGCATTGGGGTGATCACGAAGAAATTCGTCCTGCTCGGGACGCGGCGCAGCCTTCCGCCCGGCCGCATCATTGCGTTGAACGGCGAGGCAGGCTATCAGGCGGATGCGCTGGCGCCGGGCTTGCACCTGGCGTTCTGGCCCTGGCAGTTCCGCGTCGAGCTGGTGAAGTTCTTCACGATACCGGCCACCAAGCTCGGGCTGGTGGAAGCCTGTGACGGCAAGCCGCTACCGAGCGGGCGCATCATTGCGCGGCAGGCCACCTGCGACTCGTTTCAGGACGCCCGCGCGTTCCTGCAGAACGAGGGCGAGCGCGGCCCGCAAATGGCGGTCGTTCCTCCCGGAACCTACCGGATCAACCCGCTGCTGTTCACCGTCCGGCTGGCCGACGCGATCAGCATCCCGCCCGGCAAGATCGGCGTGGTCGAGGCGCGCGACGGTGCTCCGTTGCCCAGTGGTCGGGTGATCGCGCGCAAGGTCGCGTGCGATTCGTTCCAGGATGGCAACGCCTTCCTCACGGGTGGCGGAGAACGCGGCCCGCAAATGGCCGTGATCGCGCCCGGAACCTATCGAATCAATTTGTTGCTGTTCGATGTTCAGCTGGCCGATGTGGTCGACATCCCCGAGAACAAAGTCGGCATCGTGACCACGCGCGAAGGCAAGGCGCTGGCGGCCGGCGAGATTGCCGGGCCTGCGGTCGAGAACCATGACATGTTCCAGAACCCTGACGCGTTCGTCGCCAACGGCGGTTGCAAGGGTCTGCAGGAACAGGTGCTGCTCGCCGGGCGCTATTTCATCAACCCGCGCTTCGCGACGATCGAAGTGGTCGACATGGTCGATGTGCCGATCGCCCATGTGGGCGTTGTGATCGCGTATGTCGGCAAGGAAGGCAAGGACGTGTCGGGCGAAGCCTTCCGCCACGGCAATCTGGTCAGCCGGGGCGAAAAAGGCGTCTGGGTCGATCCGCTGGACCCCGGCAAATATCCCGTGAATCCCTATACGCACAAGGTCAGCAACGTGCCGACCGCCAATGTCGTGCTGAACTGGGCGACGGGCAAGACCGAAGCCCATAAGCTGGACGCGAACCTGTCGACCATCACGATCCGCTCCGCCGACGGATTCAAATTCAACCTCGATGTATCCCAGATCATTCACATCCCGCGCAACGACGCGCCCAAGGTGATCGCGCGCTTCGGCGACATGCCGTCGCTGGTGACGCAGGTGCTGGAACCGACGATCGGCAACTACTTTCGCAATGCAGCCCAGGGGTCCGACATCATCGACTTCCTGAAGAACCGGTCACTGCGCCAGGAGGAGGCACGCCAGGCGATTTCGACCGCACTGCAGGAATACAACGTGGGCGCGGTCGATACGCTGATCGGCGACATCGTGCCTCCCGAGGAGTTGATGAAGACGCTGACCGACCGGAGGAAGCTGGCGGAGCAGGAGCGCGTCACTTACGAGACCCAACGCCTGGCACAAGTCGTCAAGCAGGAGCTCGAGCAGGCTACCGCGCTCGCTGCCACGCAGGCCAAGGTCGTCGACGCCGAGCGGCAGGTTTCGATCGCCGAGTTCAACGCCAGGGCGAACGTCAAGTCGGCCGAGGGACAGGCGCAGGCCAAGACGATCAACGCCGAGGCCGATGCGACCGTGCTACGCACCGTGGGCGACGCCGAGGCCTCCAAGACGAAGGCGGTCGGCAGCGCCGAAGCCGACGTCATCAAGCTGAAGATCTCCTCGATGGAGGCCGGAAACTACGCGATCGTGCAGGTGGCCGATGCGCTGGCCAAGGCCGGCGTCAAGCTGGTACCGGACATCATCGCCGGCGGCGGCAGTGGTGGAGGCACGTTGGTCGACGTGCTGCTGGCCGGGTTGATTCGGGAAAACCTGACGTCGAAGCCTCGAGCTCAGAGCGGAGTCAATCCCCCAGCGGCTTGATCGGCAGGCGTCGCTAGCGAACTCGCCCGGCGCGCGGCGTCCCCGCGCCGGATTCGCGTTCCGGGTGCAGTTGCAGGAATGCGCGGGTAGCGTCGCGCGCGCGTTGCCGGATCTCGCCCGCCGAGGGGCGCTGCGCCAGGCCCAGCGCGAGGCCCATCACCACATCGGCCAGCAGCAGCGACATGAACTGGCCGACCATCCGACCCGCATCGGTGTCATCCAGCAGCTTGGCCGACTGCGCCTGCTTTAGCATCGCGCCCAACGCGGCGCAAGCGGCCTGGCGGCCATAGGTGTCGAGCGCCTGCGCGGCCTCGATCGAACGGTCCGCCTCGGCGATCGCGAAGCGGTAGACCGCAACCACGTCCGGATCACTGATTTCCCGCAGCAGTACTTCGCCGAAGGCAGTCAGCGCACCCTCCAGATCGCCGCGATCCTTCAGCGCTGGCCAATCGTCCGGCAGTCGCATTCGCTGTGCGCGTTCGGCGATGCAGGTGACCAGCATCTGCTGCTTGTTGCCGAACAGCGCGTACAGCTCGCGCTTCGACACCTTGGCGCGGGTGGCGATCTCCAGGGTGCTCGCCTGTGAATAGCCCAGCTCCTTGAACGCCGCGAAGGCGGCCGACAGGATCCGCCCGCGCGCCGGACTTTCCGGGGCCGCCGTCGCCGGCTGCCCATTCTTTGATGAGTGTCTTCGCACCATTGCCCTTGACATGGTACCGGATGGTACCGTAGGATTCACTTAACGGTACCAAACGGTACCACATCACGGACCAGGAGGGAAATGCGATGGGCAAAACGGATCCGCTGCAAGCCGCGACGGCCGCCGACAACGCGGTGGTGCGCCTGAGCGGAGTTGCGAAGACCTACCGGTCGGGCGCGGTCGACGTGGCAGCGCTCAAAGGCATCAGTCTGGACATCCCGTATCACCGCTTTTCGGTCGTGATCGGCGCCTCGGGCAGCGGAAAGACGACGCTGCTGAACATCATTGGCGGCATCGACTCGCCCACGGGCGGCACCGTCGAAGTGTGCGGTCAGAACATCGGCGAGCTCGCCGACGACGCCGTATCCGACTTCCGGGCGCGCAACATCGGCTTCATCTTCCAGACCTTCAGTCTGGTTCCGGTGCTCTCGGCGTACGAGAACGTCGAATATCCGCTGCTGCTGGTGGGCATGGCGCCGGCCGAACGGCGCGCTCGCACGCTGGAGATGCTGGAGGCGGTCGGGCTCGCCGGCCAGGCACGCCAGCGCCCCAACGAGCTTTCAGGCGGCCAGCGCCAGCGCGTGGCGATCGCCCGAGCCCTGGTCAAGGGTCCGCAGGTCGTGCTGGCGGATGAGCCGACTGCGAACCTGGATTCGGCCACCGGCGCCTCGATCATCGAGCTGATGCGCCGGGTCCAGGCGAAGTCGCGCACCACGTTCATTTTTGCGACGCACGACCCGCAATTGATGTCTCACGCGGACGAGACCTTCGCGATTCGTGACGGAGCACTGATCGACCATCGAAGCGGAGGCTCACAATGACTTTGCTGTTGAAGATCGCATTTCGCAACCTGCTGCGCAACGTGCGCCGCTCGACGATGACGGGCTCGGCCGTGGCGGCCGGCGCGCTGGCGATGCTGCTGTTTGGCGGCTTCGTGTCGTACATCTTCGCCGGCCTGGAGACCAACAACGTTCAGCGGATCGGGCACCTGACGATATTCCGCCAGGGCTACTTCCTGCTGGGCTCGGGCAACCCAGCCGCTTACGGCATCGATAAGTATCAGGACGCGATGAACCTGATCGAGCACGATTCGGTGGTCGGACCCATGATCCGGGTGATCACTCCGACCCAGTCGCTGGTCGGCATCGCCGGCAACTTCAGCGGCGAGGTCGACGCTTCGAAGACTTTTCTGGGCGTCGGCCTGATCCCCTCTGATCGCGAGCGGATGCGGCAGTGGGACGAATTCGGCGCCGGACGGCCGTACACAGCTGACTCGAGGATGTCCGACCGTGACCCCTCCCGCGGGCTGATCGGCGTCGGGCTCGCTCGCGTTCTGGGCCTGTGCGCTGCGCTCGACATGCCGAATTGCCCCTCGCTGCCAACGCCCGCGGGATCGGCCGGCCAGGCGGCCTCGTCCGTAAGGCCGGACATCGCGAACCTCGCGCTTCGCGACGCCGCCGCCGGCGACGCAGGCAAGGCTGGTCCACGGATCGATCTGCTGGCGGCGACCGCGGGCGGCGCGCCCAACGTCGTCAGCCTGACGGTCGGCGGCAGCGAGTCGCAGGGCGTGAAGGAGCTCGACGACAACTACGTCGCGATGCCTCTTGCGCTGGCGCAGCAACTCGTTTACGGCCGAGGCGAGCACAAGGTGACCGGGATCGTGCTCCAACTGCGCCGCAGCGAAGACTTGCCGGCGGCGCGCGCGCGGCTGGCAGCGCTGTTCCAGCAGAACCACCTGGACCTGGACGTACGCGACTTCGGCGAGCTGACGCCGTTCTACGGTCAGGTCGTCAAGATGTTCAGCTTCATCTTCCTGTTCATCGCTCTGGTGATGGGCGTGATCGTGCTGTTCGCGGTCGTCAACACGATGACGATGAACGTGATGGAGCGGACCAACGAGATCGGAACGATCCGCGCGATGGGCGTGCGCCGCAACGGCATCCGCGCACAGTTCATCGTCGAGGGCGCGCTGATCGGGGCGATCGGAGCCACCATCGGCGCGGCCCTCGCCTACCTGATCGCGGCGACCCTCAATCACGCCGGCCTGACCTGGATTCCGCCCGGCAACGCCAGCGCAGTCCCGTTGCGGCTAGACGTCGCTGGGCGCCCCTTGTTGATGATCGGGGCCTGGGCCGGCTTGGCGCTGGTGGCGACTCTGGCGGCACTGCTGCCCTCCAATCGCGCCGCGCGCCTGCCGGTCGTCGATGCATTGAGACACGTGTGAGCTTGCCATGAGACTCGGAACCCAACTCGTTACGTTCGCGCTCGCGCTGCTGCTCGGCAGCGCGGCGTTCGCCCAGACGGCACAGGAGATCGTCACGGCAACCGATCGCGTGAGAAATCCCGCCAAGCCGTTCCGCACCGTCCTGACGTTGACCGAGTACGTCGCTGGCAAGGAGCGCGATCACGACGTGCTCGCCCTGTTTTCCAAGGAGGACGAGGCCAGCCGACAATTTCGCAACCTGGTCCAGTACGTGGAGCCGGCGCGCGACGCCGGCAAGCGGGTGCTGCTGGATGGGCATTCGCTCTGGTTCTACGACCCGGACTCGAAAGTCAGCGTGCGCATCTCGGCGCAGCAGCGCCTGATCGGGCAGGCCGCCATCGGCGACATCCTGACCGTAAACCTGGCGGTCGACTACACCTCGACGCTGACCGGCGTTGAAAAGATCGACGATGCAACCCATCAGCCACGCCAGTGCTGGCACCTTGAGCTGAAGGCCGCGAACGACGTCGCCACCTACAGCCGCGTCGAGTACTGGGTCGAGCAGGGCAGCTTCTATCCGATCAAAGGCAAGTTCTACTCGGACAGCGGCCGCCTGCTGAAGATCGTGTATTTCCGCAACTTCTCCGAGCGGCTCGGTGCGATACGCCCGGCCGAGGCCGTCATCATCGACGCGGTCGATTCCTCGCTGGCGACCACCGCCACGTTCGGCGAGTCCAGCTATCAGGAGGTTCCCGAAACCTGGTTCCAGCGCGACTACCTTCCCCGGCTGCAGATCAAATGAGGCTGAGCGGGCGCCTGATCCTGGCGCTGGCAGCGGCCCTGGCGGGCGCGATCGGCCGGGCCGATGAGCCGGCGGACGAGAACAAGGATCTGGATCTGATTCCGCAAGCCGCCCAAACGCCCGCCAAGCCCGCCGCGCAGGTGCCTATGCCAACCGGCACCACGAGCAAGTTCTACCTGGAGAACACGTTCACCCAGTCCTGGGCCCAGGGCGGTCTGCTGGTTCCCGTTCCGCCGCCGCCACCCTCGGCGTGGGAGGAGCGGCTGCTGTTCGACGTGCGGGACGAATGGCGCCTCGGAAGCGCAGTCTCGCTGATCTATAGCGGGCGGCTGAACCTGCGCGCGGAAGATCACCTGAACTTCCCCAGCCATCAGAACGTTACGAACGACCTGCGCGAAGCCTATGCGAGCTCGGAGCCGCTCGAGCAGACGTTCGTGGATGCCGGACGCATCAACCTGAAGAGCGGCGTCGCGCTCGGCTTCAATCCGACCGATTTCTTCAAGACGCGGGCCGTGGTCGAGCCGGTTTCGGTTGATCCGGTGGTGCTGCGCGAGGACCGTCTCGGGACACTGATGCTGCGGGCGCAGCGCGTGTGGAGCGCCGGCTCATTGACGGTCGCCTACGCGCCCGCGGTGGCGTCGCGGTCTGCGATCTACGGGGACAATGATCTGCATAGCTTCGACCCGGTGTTCGACCGCACCAATGCGCAGGATCGCTTCCTGCTCAAGGGCAGCATCGACATCGGCGACCGCCTCAGCCCCGAGTGGCTCGCTTACCACGAGGATGGCAGGACGCGTTGGGGGCTCAATCTGACCGCGAGCGTCAGTCAGTCGGTGGTCGCCTATGCCGAATGGTCGGCTGGCCCGAGGCCGAGCCTGATCGACGATGCGTTGCGTTTCGGGCGCGCAACCGGCACGCTGGCGCCCGACGCCCGCGCCGTGCTGCCCGACGACGCTCGTGAGCACTTTCGCAACGAGTTGGCGGTGGGCGCTTCGTACACGACCGGCGCGCCCAAGATCACGTTCAATCTCGAGTTCAACTACAACCAGGCCGGCTTCTCCGGGACCGATTGGAACAACTGGTTCCGCGCCGGGCGCGGCGCAATCGGCTCCTCGCCGACCGCCGGCGAGCTCTGGTATATCCGCGATTACGCGCTCGACCAGCAGGAACAGCTCACCCGCAGCTCGATCTTTCTGCGCGCTGATTGGGTCGACGCCTTCATTCCGAAGCTGGAACTGAGCGGATTCGTCAACACCGACGTGATAGATGGATCCGAGCGCGTTCAGCTGACGGCAGACTACTACCTGTCGGACTTCTGGACGATCGGCGGCCTGGTGCTGACAGAGCTCGGCGGGCGCCATTCGGAATTCGGCAGCCTGCCTCAGGGCGGCAGCGTGCTGCTCAAAGTCGCCCGCTACTTCTGACAACCGCCGGCTGTCCAGGGCCGCAGCGCGCGCAATGCGCGCCCGCCGGCCGCAAGCTATCGTAGCGGCATGCGCTTATCGGATGGGCGCCGGATCGGCTGCCTGGAGGTCGGGACAAGCGACGGGTTCCCGGTCTTCCACTTTCATGGCAACGGCTCATCGCGGCTGGAGGTGACGCTGCTCGCTGATGTGGCCGCAGCGATCGGAGCGCGTGTGATCGGCCTGGATCGTCCGGGGATCGGTGATTCCGATCCGGCACCCGGGCGCTCGCTGCTGGACTGGCCAAACGATGTCGTCCAGGTCGCCGAGCGGCTTCGGATCGAGCGCTTCGCCGTCACAGGCTTCTCCGCCGGCGGCGCCTACGCGCTGGCGTGCGCACACCGGCTGCCTGATCGACTGACCGGTTGCGCGCTGATCAGCTCGATCTGCCCGCCGGAACTGGTGCAGCGAGGTGCTCCCGCCTTGGTTCGCGTGGGGTGGTGTCTTGCTCAACATCATCCGGAACTGTTTCACGCCGCCATGCGATTGCTGCTGCCGGATTTGGCTTCGGACGCGGCCAGCGCCGAGATGCGGCTGTCGCGCATCGCGTCGTGGCTCGCCGCGCCGGACCGGGCCGTGCTGAACCAACCGCAGGTGAGACAGGCACTTTTGCGGGCCATGACCGAAAGCCGCCGCCAGGGCGCCAGCGCCAACCGGCTGGAGGTGCTGGCGCTGCTGCGCGGCTGGAATTTGCGGATCGAGCAGATCGCCCTGCGCGGGATATTTCTGTGGCACGGTGAGCGGGATCGACTCACTCCGATCGGGCCGGCTCGGCTGCTGGCCGAGCGGCTTTCCCACTGCAACGCAACCTTCTGCCCGGGCGACGGGCATTTCTCCACGCTGGCCCATCATGCGCGCGACGTTTTCGCGGCACTTCGGCGTTGATCGACGGTTTGAAGGCACGCGACGCCGAGCCGCCTTGCGCTTCTATCATCCGATGATGACGCCGATCAGACCACAGCAAGGCGCGCCCCATGGGGCGCTTGCCGAATTCGGCCGCCGCTGCCTGCGTTGGCTCGTCGGGTGGTGGCGGATCGTTCGCCTCGGCGCATCAAGGCTCGTGCTGTCGCTGTCGCGCTCCGTTCAGGCCTGGCGAGCCGAAAAGGCCGGCGCCCTCGACCAGGCCGAGCGCTTGCGCAAGCGCATCGGCCTGGTGCAGGACTCGATTGGCGCGCAGTGATGGTGGCGACCGTATTCGGCATTTCGGCAACGGCCTTTTTGGGCCTGCTGGGCCTCGTTTATTTGCGCCAGGAGAAGCTGCTCTTTTTTCCGGAACCGCTGCCGGATGATTTCCCGCGGGCGATGCCGGATTTCGAACCGGTGTCGATTCGGGTCGAGGGTGCGACGCTGTTCGCGGTGCACCTGAAACTACCGCAGCCCAAAGGAGTCGTCTTCTTTCTTCACGGCAACGCCGGCAACGTCAAGGATTGGATCGGCGACCCGCAGTTCTATCGGACCGCGAACTTCGATCTTGTCATGATCGATTACCGCGGTTACGGCAGAAGCAGCGGGCGGATTGAAAGCGAGACTCAACTGCACAGCGACGTGGCCGTTGCGTGGGAGCAGATCGCGGTTCGCTACCAGCATCTGCGCAAAGTCGTGTACGGACGCTCGCTGGGCACGGCCCTGGCAGCGCGACTGGCCGCGCGGATACAACCCGATCTGACGGTGCTCGTATCGGCTTACTGGAGCATCGCCGAACTGGCACGCCTGCATTACCCGTTGCTGCCGTCCTTCCTGTTGCGTTACCCGATGATGACGTTCAAGGACATCGGCCGTATCGACAAACGCGTCCTCCTGATCCACGGCGATCAGGATCGGCTGATCCCCTTTGAGCACAGTGAGCGCCTTCGCGCGCTGGTCCCAGACGCGGAGCTGGTGCGCGTCACCGGCGCCGGCCACAACGATTTGCAGGACTTCGACCAGTATCTGCAAGCGATTGCCGGGGCACTGGCTCGGCTGTGAGGCGTGCAAGCCGGGTGATATCGGTTCAACCCATGTCCGGCTTGATCGAACGAATGGTCTAAGCCGAACGGCCGGGGAGTCCGTCGAAAGGACTCCCACGAAGGAAGTAGAGGAGCCGATGCCCATACCAATAATGCGGCGTTATAAAGGCTCCGCTGGACAGGAGGCGCGTCGCGCCCAGGCGGATTCGCCGGTCGCGCAGCAGTTTCCGTGGCGTGATCGGTCGAAGCGGCTTGAAAGTCGATCGCTTTCGACCAAAGCCTTCAAGCAGCGGACTCTTTATGTTTGACAGATTGAGTGACGCTGTTCAGCGAGCGATCGACGCGGTCCTGGATCGTCCAGAGGCACGCGCGCGGGGGAGTTGGCTAAGCCGCGAGGAAGCCATCATGGGTACGTCGGTGCGGGTCGAGTTGTGGAGCGAGAATCGCGCCGCGGGCGAGGCTGCCATCGCGGCGGTGATGCATCAGATGCACCACATCGACGACACGATGAGTCACTGCAAGCCGGACTCGGAGCTGATGCGAATCAATCGCTGCGCCTCGGATGGACCGGTCGCGATCAGCCAGCCGATGGTCGACATCATCGCCCGCGCGCTCGATTTTTCGAAGCTGTCCGAAGGCGCGTTCGACATTACGTACGCGAGCGTCGGTCATCTGTACGACTACCGGCGTGGGATCCAGCCGGGCGAGGACGCGCTTGCGCGAGGATGTGCTGCGATCGGCTATCGCAACCTGATCCTGGATCGACAGCGCCGCACGATCCAATTCGCGCGGCCGGGAGTTCGGATCGACCTGGGCGGGTTTGCCAAAGGGCTGGCGGTCGATGATGGCGTTTCGATCTTGCAGGCCCGAGGGATTCGCAACGCGATCGTGACGGCCGGCGGCGACAGTCGCATTTTGGGCGACCGGCGTGGTCGGCCGTGGACGATCGGAATCCGCGACCCGCGTAACGCCCAAGCGATGGTGGCGGTGCTGCCGCTGCAAGACGTTGCGCTCTCGACATCGGGTGACTACGAGCGCTATTTCGAGCGCGATGGGGTCCGCTACCACCATCTGATCGACCCGGCCACCGGCAAGTCGCCCAGCAGCGTGCGCAGCGTGACCGTGGTCGCCCCCGACGGGCTTACCAGCGAAGCACTCAGCAAAAGCGTGTTCGTGATGGGCGTGGACAAGGGCATGCGACTGGTCGAATCCCTTCAAGGGGTCGACGCAGTCGTGGTGGATGCAGGCGGCGCGCTGCACTACTCCTCGGGTCTGCTGGCGGGCGGTCACCAATAAACCAATGGAGCTCGATCAATCGATCGGTTCGGAGGCGAGAATGAACGTCGATTCGAAGTTGGCACGACAGGTCAGCCTATGGACAGCGCTCGTCTCCTGCATCGGACTGGCCAGCTGCGGTTCGGGCGACAACACCGACTCCAGCACCGTCACGGTCGCCGGCGACGTGCCGATCGCCTACGCGATGCGAAACAACGCCGTCACGCTCAATCCGCTGACCGGCGGTCCATTCGCAGCGGGTGGCGACCTGATCATCCGTGAGAAATCCTCGCCGAGCGCCCCCGAGCACAACATGACCGCGCAGTTCACGCAGGGCAACGGGGACGTGGCCGACCCGTCGGTCTCTTTCGATGGCAAGAAGATCGTGTTCGCGATGAACTGCCCTGCCTCGAACACGTCGAAGATCGGAGGACAACCCGCTTGCACCGGTCGCTGGAACATCTGGGAATACGACATGACCAATGGCGGTCTCACGGCCGGCACGTTCCGCCGCATCACGAGCTCGTCGAACGACGACGACGTCGGCCCGAGCTATCTGCCTGGCGGCGCCGGCTTCGTGATGTCGTCCGACCGGCAGGCGAAGTCGTACCCGAACCAGGCACTCGGTCACAGCTATTACGCGCTCGACGAGTACGAGCGCGAGCGGGTGTTCAACCTGCATACGATGGATCTGAACGGCGGCAACATCCAGCAGATCTCGTTCAATCAGAGCCACGACCGCAACCCGGTCGTGCGCCCCGACGGCACGATCATGTATTCGCGCTGGGACCATGTGGGCGACCGCAACCGATTCACGGTGTTTACGACCAAGCCGGACGGCACAGGCCTGTTCGTGCTGTATGGCGCGCACGACGAGGTCAACAGTTTCCTGCATCCGCGCGACATGGACCCGAACGGCCCCTACAAGGGCTACATCGCGAGCGACGCGATGCCGCTGGACCGCACCCAGGAAGGCGGCGCGCTGATGTTCATCAACGCGGCCGACTACACCGAGCAAAACACGCCGGCCAACAAGTCGTTTGCCGCCCAGGGTGGGCAGATGCAGCCGACCTCGCAGCCGCTGAACTATGGCACCGGCATATCACTGTACGGGCGCGTCTCCTCGCCGTTCCCGCTGCGCGACGGCAGCAACCGCGTTCTGTTGGCGTACGCCCCTTGTGAGGTCACCCGCAGCGGCGTGGTGGTGCCTTGCGCGACACTGTCGGCGGCCGAGGTTGCGCGCCTGAGTCAGGAAAACCGGTTGATCGCGCAGATCCAGGCCGATCCGCTGCAGAACAACGTGCGGCCATCTTACGCGATCTACATGTATGACCCGGGCGCTCAGACCTGGTTGAACGTGGCCATACCTCCGGCCGGTTTCCTCTACGACCACCCGGTGCCGATCATGGCGACCCCCGAGCCGCTGGCGGTTGCACCCACGTCGCTGGATTCGACGCTGCCTGCGGGGTACGGCGTGCTCGACGTGCAGAGCGTGTACGACACCGACGGGCTCGGGCGCATGGGCGATCCGGTACTCGCCGCTGCAGTGGACTCGCCGGGTTGCGCGACGCCGATCGCCCAGACCACACCCTCCGATCCGCTCGACACGCGCCCCAGCGTGGCCGATCTGATCAAGATCAAGGACCCGGCGAACGCCGCCTACCAGTGCGCGCCGGTGCGCTTCGTGCGCGTGCTGCGCGCGGTGGCTCCGCCCGACGGCGGGACCGGGACGCGGCAGGCGATCGGCGAGACCAATTTTGAGATGCAGCAGTTGCTGGGCTATGCGCCGGTGCAGCCCGACGGATCGGTTGCTCTGCTGGTGCCGGCCGACACGCCGATCGGCCTGCAGTTGCTCGATTCCGAGGGGCGCGCGTTCCAGATGCACACGAACTGGATCCAGGTGCGCGCGGGTGAGCACCGCGCGTGCGACGGCTGCCACAGCCCACGCCGGGGCGCCGCGATCAACACGGGGACCGTCGCCAATGCGGTGCCGGCCTCATGGAAGTCGGCGATGGCGAGCCAGCACCAGCCCGGCGACACGATGGCGCTGACGCTGAGCCGGGTTACTCCGACCACGCTGAACTACTCGAATGATCCGGTCTATACCGACGTGTGGGCCGATACCAGCCAGGCCGGCGTGACCGCTCGGCCTTCGATATCCATTACGTACGCCGGGCTAACGACGTCACAGACACCGACCAACGGGATCATCAACTACCCGGATCAGATTCAGCCGATTTGGGAGGCCACCGCCAACCGCACGGGTGGCGCCTGCACGACGTGCCACAACAGCTCCGACCCGATCGGACTGGATTTGACCAGCACCATTGCGGGCACCGGGCGGCTGGTTTCGTATGAGTCGCTGCTGGTTGGCACACCAATGCTCAACAGCAACGGGACGCCAGTGACGCAGGTTGAAGACGGCGTGCTGGTGATCGCGCGCAACCCGGCCCTGGTGATTCCGACCGGCAGTGAAAGCGACGTGATCGGAGTGGCGCGCAAGAGCCGGTTGACTGAGATCCTGTGGGGTGAAAGCCTGATGACCGACGCTGCATCGCAGGCCGCGCACCCGAACCCGCCTGGGAGTGTCGCGAACCATGCCACAATGCTGACCGCGGCCGAAAAGCGCTTGCTGACCGAGTGGATGGATCTGGGCGCGAAGTATTACAACGATCCATTCAACCCAGCGAGCGGGCTGCAGATGGTGAACTCCCTCAGTATGGCGACTTTTACGGCGCAGATCGAACCGATACTGATGAAGACGTGCGCGGCGAACTGCCATCAGGGCGTCGGCAGCAACCAGTTGCCGCCGCCGGGTACCTCATTCGTCGACAACAAGCTGGTACTGACCGGGACGGCCAGCAGCGACTTCAACGTCGTGTTGACGATGATCAGCAACGTACCGTCGTGCAGTGATTCTCAAATCGCCGCCGACATTGGTAAAAACCTGCTGCTGAGCATGCCTTCGACCATTCCGCATCCGCCGGGGGCGACTGGCCAGACGACCGCCGTACTGCCGCTGGGCAGCGCGGACTACACCACGATCGCCAACTGGATCAAAGCCGGCTGCACTCCGTGATATACCGTGTGCGACGACGCCTGAGAGCAGCACGCGCCGCGGCCGCTTTGGCGCTAATCGGGCTTGCCTCCTGCGGGGGCGGCACGGTCAGCGATCCGCCGATGACAGGCGCGCAGGTGCTGGCGTTTGCTTTTTTCCAAAGGTGTGTGGACCCGATCTTCGTGACGCCGCTGCAGGTTACCGTCGGAGGATCGACGACCACCAAAACGTGCGCGGCTGCCGCATGCCATGCGAGCGCGACGGGTGCCGGCGGGGCATTCCGTATCATTCCGACCGCTCAACCTGTCGACTTGACCAACCCGGCGAATACGCCCGACGTTATCCGAGCTTCCGACATGTACAAGAACTTCACCTCGGCACAGGGTGAGACCGTGATCGGCTCGCCGACGCAGAGTTTGCTTCTGAACAAACCGCTGGTGAACGGCGTGTTCCACGGCGGTGGGGTGGTTTTCACGAGCGAGCAGGATCCGAACGTGGGAACGATCAAGACCTGGATCCTCAACCCTGTGCCCCAGGGCCAGGACGAATTCAGCTTCGACCCCAACTCAGGCTCGTGCAGCTGACCCCGGGGGCGGCTGCCTTGATCTCCAAGTACAGGTCGCTGAAGTCGCTGGCCGCGCTCTTTTTGCCGCTGTGGCTTGTACCGGCCATCGCGGGCGAAAAGGTGGAAGTGGCGGCGCCGTATATCGAATTGCATACGGGCCCGGGACGCGGTTATCCGGTCTTCTACGTGGCCGGGCGTCACGAGTGGGTCGAGATCAAGCTGCGCCACACGGACTGGTTCCTGGTGCGCACAGAAAACGGGAAGGAAGGCTGGGTGACGCAGCAGCAAATGGAAGAGACGCTGACGCAGATCGGGACCAAGACGGCTTTTCGAAACGTCCTGGTGGACGAGTACCTGCATCGCCGCCTCGAATTCGGCGCCGGTTGGGGGCACTTCAAGTCCGACCCGATGCTGAAGGCGTGGATCGCCTACAACTTTACGGATACCGTGGCCGTCGAGGCCACCGGCGGACAGGTGGGTGGCTCTTTTTCAGGCACCAACCTGTGGCACGTGAACCTGCTGCTCGAGCCGTTTTCGGACTGGCGGCTGGTTCCGGCGCCCTACGTCGGAATCGGCCTCGGGCGCCTGATCAACGTTCCGAATGCGAGCCTGGTTGGTGCGGTTACCAGCAATTCCAGGATGGCCGATGCAACGGTCGGGTTGCGCTACCACCTGGGCGACCGCTTTCTGGCGCGGCTGGACTACACGCAATACCTCGCCTACATCGCGGACAACCGCACCGACCAGTATCGGGCCGTCACAATCGGCATTGGATTTTTCTTCTGAAACGTTTCGTGAGCTAGCACTATGCCAAAACCCGCACGATGGAACATCCTGTTGGTGGCCGCGGTCGGACTTTGGCCGATGCTGGCGATCGCGGCCGATCAGCCCCCCGCCGACGAAACGGCGAAGCCGCCCGGGTCCGGCGATCAGGTCATTCAGCCGGAACTGGACCGCCGCGAGGTCAAGCTCCTTCACATCCCGTCGAACGACTTCGAGTTCGGACTGTTCACCGGCGTTTTCAATACCGAGTATTTCGGCAGTGACCTGATCGGGGGTGTCCGCCTCGGCTACCACATTACGGAGGATTTCTTCGCCGAGGCGGTGTATGGCGACACGCGCGCAACCGACGAGGTGTACCGCCAGTTCCTTCCGGGCGGAATCTTCCCGAATCAGGTCGAGAAGTTGCGCTATTACGAAATCACGGGCGGCGTCAACGTGCTGCCAGGCGAGGTGTACGTCTGGAGAAACACGGCCAAGCCCAGCGCGCTATACCTGATCGCCGGTTTGGGGGGCACGAAGTTTCTGGACCAGTGGCATTTCACCGCGACCGCCGGCTTCGGCGCTCGCGTGTGGCTGGCCAACTGGGCATCGCTGCAGATCGACATGCGCGATCACATTTTTTCGCTCGATGTATTGGGACAACAAAGATCTACACAGAACCTGGAGTTCAGCGGCGGGGTGACATTCTTTTTTTGATGGAGATGCCGTAATGAACTCGAAAGATCGTGCAATACGCCGGCGTACCGCCGCTTTCCTGGGCACCTGCCTGGCAGCGATGGCGGGTGCTGGCGCTGCCGCCGTGCTGACCTCCGGTCCCGCGCCGGATTTCACGCTGCACAGCGTGGCTGGATCCAATCTGCGACTGCGGGAGCAGAAAGGGCAGGTCGTGATGTTGAACTTCTGGGCCAGTTGGTGCGGACCCTGCCGCGAGGAGATGCCCCGTCTGGACCGGCTCTACGAGCGGTATCACGCTTCGGGCTTTCAACTGCTCGGAGTCAACGTCGACGACGATGTTCGCAACGCGGCCGGCGTGTCTACCAAGCTGGGACTGCACTTCCCGGTGTTGCTGGATACCGAGAAGAAGGTCAGCCGGCTGTACGACCTCAGTACGATGCCGTCCACCGTGTTGATCGACCGCGATGGTCGCGTCCGCTACATCCACCGCGGCTACAAGGACGGGGTCGAGCAGGCCTACGAAGACCAGATCCGGGAGTTGCTGCGAGAATGAACGCGTGTCGGATCGTTGCGGGCGGCCTGGCGGCCGTGCTGCTGTTGGCCGGCTGCTCGATCCAGCCGTGGGTAAAGCCGTACGAACGAGAGCGGCTGGCCGATCCGATCATGAAGTTTTCGGGCGATCCACTGGCCGACAAGCACCGGGAGCACGTCTTTGACGTGCGCGAAGCGGCCCACGGTGCGACGGGCGTGCAGGGAGGCGGCTGTGGTTGTAACTAGAAGCCGCCTAACCGAAGGCCGTCGCACGGATCCGGCGTTTGGCCGATCGGCCCGCGCCGTGCTGCGTGGCATCGTGTGGTGTGCGGCGCCCCTGCTGATGCGGGTGCGCGCCCGACAGGCTCAGGGAGCGCGCCTGACGCGCTTGGCTGGCCTGCTCGGCGGCGTGCTGGCAGCTGCCCGCGCCCATGGTGTCGAGCTGCCGGAAGATCGCGCCGACGCGATGTTCCATCTGTACGACGGCGGCGGAGTAACCGCCCTGGGCCCCGCCGTCTTGATCCGCAAAAGCCTTTTCGATCGCTTCTCGCTGTCGGGATCCTATTACGTAGACATGGTTAGCAATGCGTCGATCGATGTCGTGACCACCGCGAGCCCCTATCATGAGACTCGCAGGGAGTCCGCGCTGGGCCTGGACTATGTCTATCACGACTCGTTGATCAGCCTGTCGGGAACCCACAGCAAGGAGCCGGACTATTCGGCGGACAGTGCGGGCGTGGATGTTTCGCAGGACGTTTTCGGCGGAATGACGACGATCAGCGTCGGCTACACGCGTGGTTGGGATACGGTGGGCAAGCACGGGTCACCCTCTTTTTCCGCGCCTGCCAATCACTGGCAGTACAGGGCCGGAATCACGCAGGTGCTGACGCCGCGATGGCTGATGAGCCTGAATCTGGAGTCGGTCTCGGACGATGGCTACCTGCAAAGCCCTTATCGCGTTGCGCGGCTGTTCGGCGCCGCCGTCCCGGAGAGTGATCCGACCACACGAACCGGCCGTGCTGCGCTGTTGCGCGTGGCCGGGGATATCGGATCGCGCGGCGCCGTGCACGTCCAGTACCGTTACTTCTGGGACACCTGGGGCATTGCAGCGCACACCGCGGAGCTCGGCTATGCGCGTCACTTCGGCGACCGCTGGCTGGCCGAAGGCTATGTGCGCTACTACACGCAGGGCGATGCGCTTTTCTACAGCAACAATTTCACGTCCAGCAGGACGTACATGTCGCGCAATCGCCAACTGAGCTCGTTTTGGGATGGCGGCCCGGGCCTGAAGGTTTCCTACTCCGCCGGTCGCGTTGCGTCGCGTTTCGACGTCAAGCTCACCGCCGGCTATCAATGGCTGCGCTTCCAGTACCACGACTTCACCGACATTCGCACCGGACAGTTGTACTCGTTCAACGCGAACGTGCTGGAATTCTTCGTGTCGGCCGCGTATTGAAATTCGCTATCCGGATAAAGGGCTTGTACAGGATGGGTGCATCGAGGATGGACGCATCGAGTTTGGACCAGCCGCTTCAAACGCGGATCGCTCGCAATGCGATGGCGGGTACCCGATCGCCGCCGACGTGGTGCCGGGCCGCTGCGGTCGTGCTGGCGGCCGCCGTTGCTCCGGTGTGGGCGGCCGACGACGCGCCCGTTCAATCAGGCGACGCTCCCGCCGCTGCGCAGAGCGTGCCCGTTTCGCCGGCGACGGCACCCGCTCCAACGCAGAGCGCGCCCGCTGCGCCGCAGAGCACCTCGAGCCCGTCGGCGGATGCGCCCGCTGCGCCGCAGAGCACCTCGAGCCCGTCCGCGGATGCGCCCGCTGCGCCGCAGAGCACCTCGAGCCCGTCCGCGAATGCGCCCGCCCCGCCCGCGAACGCCGGGACCCCACCGGCCAGCGAGTTCAGCGACCTTGACACCCGGATCCAGGATACGAAGAGCGAAGTCATCCAGTTGAACCGCGACCTGATGGTGCTGGAAGAGGAGCTGCTCTTCCCGGCCAGCACTCAGGTCGCCGTATTCGTTTCGATGGACGTGGGGAATCTGTTCGATCTGGATTCGGTACAGGTCAAGATGGACGACAAGGAGGTTGCCAACTACCTCTACACGCCGGCCGAGGTGCTGGCTCTGCACCGCGGCGGTGTACAGCGCATATACCTGGGCAACCTCAAAGCGGGCAGCCACGAGCTGGTGGCGTTCTTCACGGGTGGCGGCCCGCACCGGCGCGACTACCGACGCGCCACCAGCGTCAAGTTCGACAAGAGTACCGATCCGAAGTACATCGAATTGCGAATCAAGGACTCCACCGGCAAGCTGCAGCCTGAGTTCGACGTCAGGATATGGCCAGGCGCCAACTCGCCCGCACCGCCGCCCAGTCAATGACAGTGAAAGCGAAGGTCACGGCTTGTCGGCAGTCTCGCTCGCGCTCGCGCGTGCGTTGGACGGCTGCCTGGGCAGCGCTGGCCGCGTGCGTGACGGCGACGGCGGCGACGCCGCCGGCCCACGTGGTCAGGGACCCGTACTACGGCGACAGCCTCTTCTATTTTTTCCAGCAGCGCTATTTCTCGTCGGTCACCGACTTGATGGTGTCGCAGCATTTCGCACGGCTGCCTCACCACGTGGACGAAGCCGAACTGCTGCGGGGGGGCTTGTACCTGTCGTACGGGATGCATCGTGAGGCTGGCGACATCTTCGCGCGGCTGATCGAGAAGAGTGCCAAGCCGGCGGTGCGCGACCGCGCCTGGTACTACCTGGCCAAGATCCGATATCAGCGCGACCTGCCCGCGCAAGCGGAAGAGGCGCTGGCCCATATCGGTGACCACTTGCCACCGGAGCTCGAAGAGGACCGGGCGCTGTTGCAAGCCAACCTGCTGATGGCGCGCGGCGCCTATGCGGATGCTGCCAAGGCCTTGACCGGTTTGGCCAACAATCCCAAAGCCAGCGTGTACGTGCGCTACAACCTCGGCGTCGCGCTGATCAAGAGCGGCCAGGTCGAGCAGGGCACGGCGCTGCTGGATCAAATCGGCCGCACGCCCGCCGAGGGCGAGGAAATGCTCAGCCTGCGCGACAAGGCCAACGTGGCCCTTGGCTTCACAGCGCTGCAGCACAACGATCCGGACCACGCCTCCACCTATCTGGAACGGGTGCGACTGTCAGGCATGCTGGCCAACAAGGCCTTGCTCGGATTCGGGTGGGCGGCCGCAACCCGCAGGCAGCCCAAGGAAGCACTGGTTCCCTGGCTCGAGCTGTCCAAGCGCAGCACGATGGATGCCGCGGTCCTCGAAGCCAAGCTGGCAGTTCCTTACGCGATGGGCGAGATCGGTGCCTACTCGCAATCGCTGGAGCTCTATAACGATGCGATCTCGGTATTCGAGCGCGAGCGCGTCAACCTGGATGAATCGATCTCCGCGATCCATCACGGCAAGTTGCTCGAGGGCCTGCTGGATCGCAACCCCGGCGAGGACGAAATGGGCTGGTTCTGGAACATCGATCAGCTGCCGCATCTGCCGCACCCAGAACATCTGACCCCGGTTCTCGCCCGGCACGACTTCCAGGAGGCCTTCAAGAACTATCGGGACCTGCTGTTCCTGCAGAGGAACCTGCACGAATGGCAGGACAAGCTGGGCGTCTATAGCGACATGCTGGCCAACCGGCGCCAGGCGTTTGCCGAGCGCTTGCCGAAGGTCCGAGCGCAGGAGGGCGCATCTGGCCTGAACGGCCTGGAGCAGCGTCGCGACGACCTGACGCGCGAACTGACTTGGGCCGAAGCGCATTCGAACGTGTACGCGTTCACGGATCCGCAGGAGAAAAAGCTGGCGGACCGCCTGACGCGCGTGCACGAGATACTGGAGCGCGTTGGCGACGATCCGCAATTCGAGCAGGAGCGCGAGCGCTATCGGCTCGTATCGGGGGCTCTGACGTGGCAGCTCACGCAGGAATACCCGGCGCGACTGTGGGAGGCCAAGAAGCAGCTGATGGAGCTGGACACCGAGCTGGGGCAGGCGCGCGACCGCGATACCGCACTGGCGCAGGCGCAGCTCGAGGAACCGGCCCATTTCGAGCAGTACGCCACGCGCATTGCGCAGCTCGACTGGCGGATCCGAGCGCTGCAGCCGCACGTGGCCGCACTGATACACGCGCAGGATCGATATATGCAGGGGCTGGCCGTGGCCGAGTTGGAGCATCAGAAAGAGCAACTCGCCACCTATGCGACGCAGGCGCGCTTTGCGGTTGCCCGCATCTACGATCGCGCCAACCTCGGGAAGGCCGGAGACGGTGACGACAGCGGCGAAGCGACCCATTGACCACGGGACCTGGACCATGAGGCCCGGTGGGACTCGACGCGAGCGAACGCTGGCCCGGCACCTGGCCACGCTCGTCGCGTGGATTGGCTTCGCCGCGTTGAGTGCGTGCACGACTCCCAAAAAGCCGATCGAGGAGGCGCCCACATTGAAAAGCCTGGCGAGCCGCACCGTGGACGTCGTCCCCGATCAGAACGTGCCGGGCAGCCAGGAGCGAACGATCGCGGCCTACCAGGAGTTCCTGAAGTCCGCGCCCAATGATCCGCAGCGACCGGAAGCTATGCGCCGCCTGGGCGACCTGGAAATGGACCTGGCGGACGTGCACGCGGCGGGCGACAAATCGTCCACCGGTGCGCCCGACTATAAGGCGGCGGTGGCGCTCTATGAGGGATACCTGAAGAATTTCCCGAAGGATCCGGCCAACGACAAGGTGCTGTACCAGTTGGCGCGCGCCCACGAGCAGGGTGGCGAGCTGGAGCAGGCGTTGAAGACCCTCGATCGCCTGGTGAAGGACTATCCGACCACGCGCTATCGCGACGAGGCGCAGTTCCGCCGCGGCGAGCTGTTGTTCGCGATGCGCGACTACCCGAAGAGCGAGGTCGCGTACGACATGGTGCTGCACGGCGACACCCGATCGCCTTACTACGAGCGATCGCTCTACATGAAGGGCTGGTCGATCTACAAGCAGGGCCAGCTGGACGAGGCGCTGAACTCGTTTTTCGCGGTGCTCGACCGCAAACTGCCGCCTTTGGGCGACGAAGGCAGTCTCGATCAGATCCCGACGCTGAGCCGCGGCGACCGGGAGTTGCTCGACGACACGTTTCGCGTAACCAGCCTGAGCCTCGAGAATCTGCAAGGCGCCGAGTCGATTGCAAACTACATGACGACACCGGTGAGGCACCAGTACGAGTTCCGCGTGTACCAGCAGCTGGCGGAGCT
>Ga0210394_10001786_pt1 | contig 32331 bp, 30 predicted proteins | sample IncBWC12MmetaG_FD_160121 | JGI IMG/M metagenome (GOLD analysis project Ga0210394, IMG submission 160121) | Forest soil microbial communities from Barre Woods Harvard Forest LTER site, Petersham, Massachusetts, United States - Inc-BW-C-12-M | ecosystem: Environmental > Terrestrial > Soil >... | reverse complement strand
GTGATCGTCGATCCCAATCCAATGGATAATCTTCATGACCCGTTCCTCCTGTATGTTGGCTCTGTGCCCCTCGGGGCGTAACCCACGAAAGGTACCCGAGCGAGCGGGTCACTCCATACTGTCTACCATCTTGCTGCCGCTAACGCGGCAAAAGATGCGCCGCGCCAGCGGCGCATCAACCGACAACCGACAACGCGGCGAAGCCGCAGACAACGCGCATCGCTCAGACAACGCGGCGAAGCCGCAGCTACTTCACCCCGATCGCTTTCTTGATGGCGTCGATCGTGAACGTTCCCTCGGGGCCGAAACCGAGGATCTGGCCGTTGATGATGTAGGTCGGCGTCGAGAGGATTCCGTTATCGAAGGCGCGGCTGACCTGTTCCACCAAGGCTTTCTTCTCGGCCGGTGAGTGATAGATCTTCTCCACCGCTTTCCAGTTCGCGTCGTGGTCCTCACAGAAATTCTGGAGAACCTTGTCGAAGGGCTGCTTGTCGATCGTTTCCTGATTCTCGAAAACGAAATTGACGTAGGTCCAGTATTTCCCCGGCGACACCTTCGACAATGCCCGCGCGCCGAGGGCGGCGTTCAGGGCCCACTCGTGGTGCTCGAACAGCGGCAGATCGAGGCGGTAGTAGTCGACCTTGTCGAGGTTCTTCGCGATGATCGGCTCGACCTTCTTGTGAGCCTTCGCGCAGGTGGGGCATTCGAAGTCGGACAACTCGATGATCTGAACGTGCGCCTTCGGATTGCCCCGGTGCGTGGCCCCGGCAAGGCCGATCGAATCGATGATCGCCTTGCCCGGGTCGCTGTTCAGATTGCCGCGCGTCCCGACGATCAGGTAGCCGTTCGATCCATCGACATAGCCGTGGTACGAGAACCCGGTCACGCCTTTGGCCTGCTTCTCCATCGACACCGCGTGAATGCCGTCGGGCAGCGGGAACGGAGCGACGCTGGCGACGATCGGCTCCTTCAACGCCTCGGAGGCCACCTGGGCGACGCGCGTGGCGACCGGTTTGCCATCCTGCGGCAACGTGAAGATGGTCCCGATCAGAACCTGCCCGGTCGCCGGCGAGTGGAGCATGTAGGCCTTGTGCTGGCAACTAGGGTCGGAGGACTCCTGGCTGAGCGTGTAGAGCACAAAGCCGGTGGGTCCGACCTGCCCAAGGGGGCTGACGGTGACCTTCTCGTCGGGGCATTTCGGCAGCGACCGTGTCGCGAAGTCGGTGAGGGCGGCGTTCAGAGTCGGCGCCTTCTGCGCCCAGGCACAGAGCGGGAGAATGGCCAAGACCGTGGCCAGGAGGGCTCGTTTCATCATCAATTTCCTTCGGACCGATTGAGAATCACTGCGCATGAACAGTGCGGTAGCCGCGTTCAATCCATTCCTTGATGCCGCCTTTGACGTGTACGACGTTATGGAAGCCGGCCACGCTGAGGAGCTCGGCGGCGACAGCGCCGTCGGTCGATGTCTCGCCATACACGAGCACGGTCTGATTCTGGTAGGGCAGCAGCTCCGGCAGGTGCATCTCGATCGTGTCGAAGGGAGCGTTGATGGCACCGGCGATATGTCCCTCCGGGCCGCGGTAGACCTCCGAGGGCCGGATGTCGATGACCACGATCTGCTGGCTGTCGAGGATCATCTCCGCGGCAATCGTCGCCGCGATCTCGGAGTAGCCGCCGCCGGTCTTCGAGATGCCAACGGTCCTGCAGGAGGGCAGAAGGCAGAGGGCAGAAAGCAGAAACCAGAAACCAGAAACCAGAAGTGCCCCGCCCCTCGTCACATCCGGGTTTACTCTTGCCGTGTTCGCCTCTCGTTTCTGGTTTCTGGTTTCTGGTTTCTGGTCTCCGTCTTCTGGTTTCTGGTTTCTGGTTTCTAGTTTCATAGAGTCTCCAAATCGAACTCCGCGAGAACCTCTCCGACGACGGCGCCGACCACGTTCTTAATCGGCTGCTTGCGGAACGGCTGCAACTCCGGTGCGGTTGTGTCGAGGCCGAGGATCTCGAGCGTTTTCAGAATCACGGGATTGCGGCCGCGCCCCATCGAACCGTCGTGGATCTTCAGAGCGATGCCGACGGCGACATCATCGGCCACGCGGAGCCGCCCGGTCAACGCCGCCACGAGCGACGGTGCCATGGCCATCGCGTAGAAGCCCTCCGCCCCTTCCTTCGCCAGCAGCTCGCCGCCGAAAGCCTGCATCAGAGGCGTGGTCATGCTCCACGCTCCGGCGACGTATTGAGGAAAACCCGTCATCGACTGGACGATGTGCGCCGCGCTGTCGGCATAGCGCTCCAACGCTCCCGCCACTCCCACCCCTTCGCCGGTGGCCATGAGGCGTGCATACGCGAATGCCGTTCGCTGCAACGAAAGGAAGTAGGCCGGCACGCCGCAACCGTCGGTTGCGATCGGAATCTCATCCGGCTCCAGGCCGGCGAAGTCCCCCAGCGTGGCCCGCATCGTCTCCTGCAGCGGATGTCCGGCGTCGATGTATCGCGCGGCTGGAACGTCCATCACCTGTGTCGCCAGCAGCATGCCGGCGTGTTTTCCGGAGCAGTTGTTATGCAGAGGCGAAGGCTCCTCGCCGGCGGCCCGCAGCTCGGCGGCCGCCTTCTCGTCGTACGGCATGTGTGCTCCGCAGAGGAGGTCCGTCTCGTCGAACTCTCCCTTGCGCAGCAGCGCGGCCGCGGTGGCCACGTGCAGCGGCTCGCCGCCGTGCGATGCACAGGTCAGTGCCAGCTCCTCGCCCGACAGCCCGTACTCGTCGATCCCGCCGTACTCGAGGAGGGGAATGGCCTGGAACGGTTTCGCCGCCGACCGGAGGCAGGTTTGCAGCGCCGGCTCGCCCGCGTATGCGAGCAGCCGGCCTTTTGAGTCGACGACGACGATCGATCCGGTATGAAACGACTCGAGCTGATCGCCGCGGAAGACCCGCGCGAGGATGTGCATGATTCGGAGAGTGTACGGGAGTCGGGGGTCGGGGGTCGGAGCGGTCTCACGGTTGCGGGGTTTCGCGGTCTCGCGGCGCTGCGCTTCTCTGCTTGGATTCCCCGAGACCGCGCATCCGCGCATCCGCCGTTCCGACCCCCGACCCCCGACTCCCGACCCCCGGACCGCTACTTCCCGCTCTCCGCTGAAATCGCCTCTTCCTCGGTGTTGTAGATCTTGAAGATCGAGTCGAGCTTGGCGAGCTTGAGAAGCTTAAGGATGCGCTCCGAGGGGTTGACGAGGATCAGTTTCCGATTCTGTCCGGAGAACTTGCCGAGGTAGCCGACCAGCTCGCCGATGCCCGTCGAGTCGATGTAGTCGATCTTGGTGAAATCGATGATGACGTTCGTGCTCTCGTTCTTCAGCACGTTCTCGAGTGCCGCGGAGAAGAACTCCGCGCTCTCACCGAGCTTGATGAGACCTTCCACACAAAGGATGGTGAAGTTCTCGGTGTGCTTTTTTTCGACGATCAAGACCGATTCCCCCTATCCGCCGCGAGAGTAGCAAATCGGAGGCCATGAATCCTCCTGACCGCTACGATGGCAAAAGCATCTCGATGCTGTCGACCAGATCGCCGAACGTCCTCATGGAGCGGGCGCGGTCGTCGGGAATCGAGATGTGAAACTCCTCCTCGATAGCGAAGAGGATGCTGAGAGCGTCGAGCGAGTCGATGCCCGCCTCCGCGAGCGGCGTCTCCAACGACAGCTTGTCGTCCGGAACGCTCTTCTCGTTGCGGACGATGGTTACCAGTTTGTCTTCGATCTCGGCTCGCGTCATCGGGCCGCTATGATAGCGCGCGTGCGGCGCCGCTACTGGTTGCTCTACCCTCTGTGGATTGCGCTGTGCGCCATTCTCTTTCTGGCGCTGCGCCACAGCGAGGATCCGTCCCGACGGCCGGGCCGTATTCTGAGCGACGACGCCGGCACTCGTGCGCTGGCGATCCTTCGCCAGGGCGATCCTGTCCACTTCCGCGACTTCGAGGCCGTCCACGCCGCCTACGCCGGCCGAGGCGAGGGCGGCGATACGAATCGGTGGGTCGTGCTCTGCGACCGCGTGCCGCACACCGCTCTGCGCGAGGCGGTTGTGGTGGAGCTGGATGCGGTGGATGGGCATGTGTTGATGGTGCGACAACCGCGATGAGGATCGAAGAAACCGAATGTTGAATGTTGGATGTTCAATGTTGCATGTTCAATGTCGTGGAGCTCTCATTCAACATTCAACATAATTCAACATTGAACATTCAACATTCGCCCCCACCGTGAAGCCCCACCCATTCCTTCATAATCCCCAGTTCCAATGTCCCGCCCCATGAAGCTCACGCCGATGCTCGAGCAGTATTTCGAGATCAAGCGGCAGGTTCCTGACGCCATCCTCTTCTACCGCCTCGGGGACTTCTACGAGATGTTCTTCGAGGACGCGGAGAAAGCGGCGCCGCTTCTCGACCTAGTCCTCACCGCCCGCAACAAGGGACAGGAGCACGAGGCGCCGATGTGCGGCGTGCCGTATCACGCCGCCGACAGCTACATCGCCAAACTGATCCGCCACGGCCTCCGCGTCGCCATCTGCGACCAGACCGAGGACCCCGCCGCGGCCAAGGGGCTGGTCAAGCGCGAGATCGTTCGGATCGTCACGCCGGGAACGGCCACCGAGAGTTTCATCGTGGAGAGGGAGAGTTGCTATCTGCTTGCCTTGGGGGTCGGGGGTCGGGGGTCGGGGGTCGGAGAGAAAGTTGCGGTATACGCTCCGACTCCCGACTCCCAACTCCCGACTCCCGTCGCTGTCGGCGGTGCCGGGGAGAAAGTCACAGTCCCCGCTCCGACCCCCGACCCCCGACTCCCGACCCCCGGAACCATCGGCGCCGCCTACCTCGATGTCTCCACCGGCGATTTCTTCGTCACCACCTATACCGATGCGGACGATCCGCGCCTGTCCGACGACGTGGCCCGCTTCGCTCCGCGGGAGGCGATCTTTCCGCGGGAGGCGTCGCTCCGGCTGACGATTCCGTCGACTGCGGTCGAACCGTCACTCTTCGAGAATGCCGGAGCGCACGACTACCTCTCGCGGCACTTCGGCACGCAGTCGCTGCGCGGCTTCGGCCTGGAAGGGGATGACGCGCGCATCGGCGCGGCCGGCGCGGCGCTCCGCTACGCCGCGGCCAGCCACAAAAGACCGCTCGATCACGTGCGTTCGCTGCGCGTCGACAACGAAGGGGACTTTCTTCAGCTCGACGCCGCCACGCTCGCCAATCTCGAGATCCTCGATTCGCGCGACGCCACCCGCCCGCGGGCGTCGCTCTGGAGCGTCATCAACGCCACGCGTTCGGCGATGGGCGGGCGGATGCTGCGGAAGTGGATCACACGCCCGCTCAAGCTGCACGACGCTATCTTCGACCGCCACGACGCGGTCGACGAGCTGACGCGCTCGCGCGCGATCCTCGAACCGATGACGCAGCGCCTTTCCGGGATCGCTGACCTGGAGCGGCTGGCCTCGCGCATCACCCTCCGTAGCGCCAGTCCCCGCGAATGCCTCACTCTGGCCGATTCACTGCTCACGGCCGGCGATCTGTCGCTGGCAATGGCTCCGTTGAAAGGGCCGCTGCTCCAGCGACTGCGCGAGGCGCTCGATCCCGTGCCCGCAGTCATCGACCGCATCGCCGCCACGCTTGCCGACACTCCCCCGCTCAACCTCCGCGACGGCGGTGCAATCAAGCCGGGCGTCGACGCGGACCTCGACGAGCTCCGCGCCATCGCCCGTGACTCGAAGACCATCCTCGTCGAGATCGAGGGGCGCGAGCGGGAGCGGACAGGCATCGGCTCGCTCAAGATCCGGTTCAACTCCGTCTTCGGCTACTACATCGAAGTATCGAAGTCGAACTTGGCCAAGGTGCCGGACGACTACATCCGCAAGCAGACGCTCGTCAACGCGGAGCGCTTCATCACTCCCGACCTGAAGGTGCTGGAAGAGAAGATCGTCGGTGCCGAGGGAAAGGCCATCATCATCGAGACGAGGCTGTATGAAGAGCTGCTCGATGCCGTCGCGCAAACGAGCGGCGAAATCCTGGCCACGGCGCGCGCTGTCGGCGAGGTCGACGCCATCTCCTCGCTGGCCACGATCGCGGTGCGGAATCGCTATGTCCGGGCGTCGCTGTCCGAGGGCGCCGAGATCTGCATCGAAGACGGACGGCATCCTGTCATCGAGGTGATCGCCGGAGAGCGTTTCATCCCAAACAACACCGACATCGACCGCGACCGAAACGGCATCCAGATCATCACCGGCCCGAACATGGGAGGCAAGTCGACGTACCTTCGCCAGGTGGCGCTGATCGTCCTCCTGAATCAGATCGGCGGTTTCGTTCCCGCTTCGAAAGCGCGCCTGGGCATCTTCGATCGCATCTTCACGCGCGTCGGTGCCTCGGATCAGTTGGCCCGAGGGGAGTCGACATTCATGGTGGAGATGCACGAGACCGCCAACATCCTCAACAACGCCACCGACCGTTCGCTCATCATCCTGGACGAGGTGGGGCGCGGCACCGCCACGTTCGACGGCCTCTCGCTGGCCTGGGCCATCATCGAATACCTCCACGACAACCCTTCCCGCGGCGGCATCACTCTCTTCGCCACGCACTACCACGAGGTCACGGATCTGGCGAAGACGAGGCCGCGCGTCGCCAACTACAGCGTTTCCGTGAAGGAGTGGAACGAACAGATCATCTTTCTGCGCAAAGTCGTGGAGGGGGCCGCCGACAAGAGCTATGGCATCCAGGTGGCCAAGCTGGCGGGCATCCCGAGGGCGATCATCGAGCGTGCCCGCGAGATCCTCGTGACGCTGGAGCGGAAGGAGCGCGACGTCGTCGCCGAAACACAGCGGCGCACCGGCAGTCCCATACGGCAGCTGGGACTGTTCGGCGGCGACCCGCGTGAGCAGGATGTACTGGCCGCACTTCGTGCCATCGAAGTCGAGGCGCTCACGCCGATTCAAGCTCTGAACGAACTGGCGGCATTGAAGGACAAGCTGGGTTGAATTGCGGCTCCGCGTTGTCGGTTGTCGGTTGTCGGTCGTCTGTGGCTGCGGGCCGGTTTCGCCAACCCGGTCAGGTCGCCCATTGAGAGTCCGGCCAACGTTCCCGACAACCGACAACCGACAACCTGCCGCGAAGCAAGCGCATGTAAGATCAATCCGTGTCCACTGACCTTCTCGGCATCGGTCTCACCGGCAAATCGCTCACCGATCTCGAGCGGCGCATCCTGCGCGAGACAACGCCGTACGCCATCGTCCTCTTCGGCCGCAACATCGGCGAAGCGGACGAGTTGCGGGAGCTGGTCGCCGAGATCAAGTCGCTCGCTCCCGATACGCCGCCGCTGTTCATGATCGACGAGGAAGGTGGACGGGTCGACCGCCTGCGCCATCTCATTCCAGGGCTGCCGAGCGCGGAGGCGTTTGCGGAAAAGGAAGAGCCTGCGGAGCTGTCGCGGTGGTGCGGACGGGTGATCGGGATGGCGCTGCGCTGGTTCGACGTCGAGGTCGATCTGGCGCCGGTCGTCGACATCCGCGGACAGGACTCACCGAAAGGGCTGGAGCGGCGCATGTTCGGCAGCGATGCCGAATCGGTCGTCGCGCTTGCCGGTGCGTTTCTGCGCGGCCTGCACGCGGCCGGCACCGCCGCCTGCCTCAAACACTTCCCCGGCATCGGACTCGGATCGGGCGACCCTCACTACGGGGCGACGGTCATGGACTGCACGCGGGAGGAGTTGATGCGTCGCGATCTCGTTCCCTTCGCGCGGCTCGGCAATGAGGCAGGCGCGATCATGATCGGCCATGGCACCTACCCGAAGATCGATGATCCCGCGACGCCGGCCACTCTGAGCCGGCGCCTGACGCGCGGCCTGCTCGACGCCATCGGCTTCGAGGGGCTGGCCGTCACCGACGACATGGAGATGCACGCGGTCTCCGACCTGGCGTCGTACGAAGTCCTCACCGAGCGCGCCATGATGGCAGGCAGCGACATCGCCCTCTTCTGCAGCCACATCGAGCGCGTCCCCGAACTGCAACGCTACCTGGACGGGAAAACGAGAACCAGCGCCGAGCTCAGCGCGCGCGTCGCGGAAGCTCGCAGGAAGGCGGAGGCCTTCCGCGCGCACATCGCCACATTGCGGCGGAACGCCGAGCCGCCGGCATCGACATTTGGCGAGATCCTTGACGAAGCAGCACGGTTCGTCGAGAAGATGGGAGAAACGATCCAGGTTCCGCGCGGGATGACGGGCAAGGGGCGTACGGGACGGGAGGAGTGGACGTAGCAGTTACGGGAGTCGGGGTCGGGAGTCGGGGGTCGGAGGGGCTCTAAATCTCCGACTCCCGACTCCCGACCCCCGACGTCATACGCGCTTCGGCACCACCAGCACCGCCCCTGCCGCCACCACCGCCAGCCCCGCCCCTGTCCAGAACGCCGCCTGCGGAGTGACGTGCTCATAGATCTCGCCGAAGAGCACCGTTCCTGCGAGAACGCAGAGGCCGTTGGCCAGGTAGTAGATGCCGAAGGTCTTCCCGCGCGCGTCCGCGGGAACGATGTCGCTGATCCAGGCCCGCTCGGCCCCCTCGGAAAGCGTGCCCGGGATCGCGTAGAGCACGAAGAGGACGACGAAGAACATCAGCGAACGCGCGAGAGGAAAGACCACATAGATCGCGGCATAGAACGTCCATCCGGCCACGAGCAGCCAGCGCCGGTCGACGCGATCCGACAGCGCGCCGGCTCGGGTTGAGAAAAGCGACTTGATCACGTGATGCGCTGCCCAGAGCGCCGGCAGCATCGCCGTCGAGACCCCGGCGGCGTGCGCCTGCAGGATCAGAAACGCATCGCTGGAGTTGGCAAGCGAGAAGAGTGCGATGGCGGTGATGGCCAGCCAGAAGTTGCTGGGGAGGTTACCGGGTTGCTGGGTTGCTGGGTTGCTGGGTGGTTTTGGGACGCGTCGCTCTTCTTTGAGGAAGACCAGGAGCATCGCCACGCCGATCGCTCCCGGAATCACGGCGATCATGAATAGCGTCCGCATCGGGATGTGGATGACGTTGAGAAAGAAGAGCGCCAACAGCGGCCCGATCACGGCTCCGGTGTGGTCGAGGGCGCGCTGGAAACCGAAGGCACGGCCCCGATCCTCGGCGGGTGTGACGTCGGCGATGATGGCGTCGCGCGGTGCGGAACGGATTCCTTTGCCGGTCCGGTCGATGAGGCGCGCGGTCAGTACCGCCGGCCACCTCCCGGCCACGGCGATCAGCGCTCGCGACGCGGCGGCCAGCGCGTAGCCGCCCACCACCAGCGGCTTACGCCGCGGCATCCGATCCGAGATCGTTCCCGCCAAGAGCTTGAGGATCGAGGCCAGCCCATCCGCCGCCCCTTCGATCACACCGACCGTCACAGGCGTCGCGCCCAGCACCGTCGTCAGGAACACCGGCAGCAGTGGATAGATCATCTCGCTGGCGGAATCGTTGAGGAGCGATGCGAAGGCCAGCAGTCGAACTTGTGGCTTCAGTTTCGACATTTCGAAAGGATGAAGTATGCAGGATGAAGGGGGTCGGGAGTCGGGGGTCGGGGGTCGGACAACACCGTGTTTACTCCGACTCCCGACTCCCGACACCCGACTCCCCGCTCACCCGTTAGAATGCGCCCTCCAAGAGGAGAGTACATGTCAGACATCAGGAAGGTGGGCGTTCTCGGCTGCGGTCTCATGGGGTCGGGGATCGCCCAGGTTGCGGCGCAGGCCGGCTACGAGACCGTCGTGCGCGAAGTGGAACAGAAGTTCCTCGACAAGGGGCTGGCCGGAATCGACAAGTCCCTCGGCAAGTTCGTCGAGAAAGGCAAGCTGCAGGCTGCCGACAAGGATGCCTGCATGTCCAGGCTGAAAGGAACGACCAGCCTCGACGACCTGGCCGATTGCGACATCGTCATCGAGGCAATCATCGAGAACGCGGAGCTGAAAAAGGAGACCTACGCGGCGCTCGACAAGATCGTGAAGAAGGATGCGATTTTCGCTTCAAACACGTCCTCATTGACGATCACCGAGCTGTCGATGGCCACGGCACGGCCGAAGCAGTTCGTCGGCTTGCACTTCTTCAACCCCGTGCCCCTCATGAAGCTCGTCGAGGTCGTGCGCACGATCCTGACCAGCGACGAATCATTCGATCGCGCCTTCCGCTTCGCCAGGTCCCTCGGCAAGGAGGCCGTGGCGGCCCGAGACAACTCCGGCTTCATCGTCAACCGCCTACTCGTCCCCTACATCCTCGACGCCATCCGCGCATACGAGGAGGGCGTCGGCTCGATCGAGGACATCGACAAAGCCATGATGCTCGGCTGCGGTTACCCGATGGGCCCGTTCACCCTGCTCGACTTCGTCGGCCTCGACACGACCTACTACATCACCGAGGTCATGGTCGCCGAGTACCAGGAAAAGCGTTTCGCCGCACCGCCGCTGCTGCGCAAGATGGTCCTGGCTGGCAGGCTCGGGAAGAACAAGACGGGCACCGGATTCTACGACTACACGTCGGGCACGCCGGTGCCATTCGATAAAGCAAAGTAGATCGAGAGCGTAGCGCCGACGGCTCGTCGGCTGGACCGCCGGCGGCTCGCCGGCGCGGATAGACAGGAGAACCCATGCCCTACGAAAACCTCGAAAACGTCAAAGCCGACATCCGTGACGGAATCCTCTACGTCACGATCGACCGCCCCAAAGTCCTCAATGCCCTGAACGCTCAGACCGTCGAAGAGATCTACCGCGTCTTCGCCGAGGGCCGCGACGACCGAAACGTCAAAGCGGTGATCCTCACCGGGGGCGGCGAGAAAGCCTTCGTCGCCGGCGCCGACATCAACGAGCTGGCCCAGAAGTCGCCGATCACGGGGAAGGAGACATCCGAGCGCGGCCAGTTCATCCTCTCCTTCATCGAGCGCTTCCCGAAGATCGTCATCGCCGCGATCAATGGTTTCGCTCTAGGCGGCGGATGCGAGCTCGCTCTGGCCTGCCACATCCGCATCGCCTCGGAGAAGGCACAGCTCGGCCTCCCCGAGGTCTCGCTCGGCATCATCCCCGGCTACGGCGGCACCCAGCGAATGGCCCGGTTCCTCGGCAAGGGGAAAGCGCTCGAGCTGATCTGCACCGGCGATCGGATCGGCGCCGCCGACGCCGAGAAGATCGGTCTCGTCAACCGTGTCGTCCCCCCCGATCAACTGATGACCACCTGCGAAGAGATGGCAAAGAAAATCATGTCCCGCGGACCGCTCGCCGTTCGAGCCGCCATCGAGGCCGTCAACAACGGCACCGAGATGCCGTTCGAAGAAGGCCAGTTCCTCGAAGCCACGCTCTTCGGCCTCCTCTGCGCCAGCGACGACACCAAGGAAGGGATGCGCGCGTTTCTGGAGAAGAGGGCGGCGAATTTCGAGGGGAAGTAAGCGGACCTGACATGCCCATGACTGTCGAGTGTAGGAGATGAGAAATCGACTTCCGGACGACCCACTCGGGTTCATACAGCCGCAAGGTGTACTGGATTTATCATGTGAACATGCGTCTCGAGGGAAGATTCATTAGTCGGGACGATATTCTCTCCGCGGTGGATTCGTATGCAATCGTCGAGGAATACCCCGATGACAAGTACCTTCCAAGCTATCTGGTACTCGGCACCGGCTTCCACATCCTTTTCGCCATCGACATGGGTGACGATAACGTGCGTGTGGTTACGGCGTACCGCCCGGACCCTGACGAATGGGAGCCAGGATTTACAAGGAGGAAAGGCTGATGACATGCCGCGTTTGCGGAAGCCTGCAGACACCAACGACGACGGATTTGCCGTTCAAGCTTGGCGAGCACACGATTGTGATTCTGAAGGGTCTTCCGACTCTGCAGTGCGAGCGTTGCGCGGAGTACTCGCTTGCCGATACGACTTTCGCTCGCGTGGAACAACTGCTCGCCCGCGTAGACAGTAGCACCGAGCTGGAGATCATCGCCTTTGCCGCATGAGAGACCACGGCAGTTGTTGCGCCTCGATGAGAACGAGCGAGGAAGAAGTGAGAACGATTGTCCCTGTCTCCGCGTGAACTCGCTGTTGCCAAATCGCGGCCCTGTTCGGGATCGTGGCTTGAATGCCACCCGCACCGCCTAGAACAGCGCCATCTGCGTATGCAGAGCCGGCAGGCGTGGGCGCGCCGGGCGGCGGCGCGAGATCTCATACACGCCGGTCGCTTCGAACTGTTTGGCGATCGAGAGCTCGAGTTGTGTGGTCACGCCGAGGCGGGTCAGGAGGCGCGTGGCCATATCGCGGACGATCGACTCGTGATTGTTCTGCTGCGAAAGATGAATGAGGCAGAGGTTCTTGAGGTCGGCGCCGATCATCCGCTGTACGGCGGTCATCGAATCGTCGTTCGAGAGATGGCCGAAACGCGACATGATCCGGCGCTTGAGTGACCAGGGATAGCTCCCCATCCGCAGCATGTCCAGGTCGTGATTGGCTTCGAAGAAAAGGCCGTCGCAATCGGATAGGTGGCGGATGACCGGCGCGTCGGCGTGCCCGAGGTCGCTGGCTACACCGACGCGGGTCCCATCGCGCGCCTCGATCACGAAGCAGGCCGGATCGGCGGCGTCGTGCAGGGTGCGCCGGGCGTGAATGTTCAGCTCACCGATGGCGAACGTCGAATCATTCGGGAAAACGATCGTTTTGATGGCCTCGCGGTTGATGTTGCTGGCATCGAGCGTCCCCTGGGTCAGGTAGATAGGGATGCCGTACTTCTTGCCGATCGAGCCCGCGCCGCGGATGTGGTCGTAGTGCTCGTGCGTGATGACGATGGCCTGCACGTTCTCGATCGTTTTCCCGACCTGCTCCAGCCGTTTGCGCGTCTCCCGTGGCCCGAGGCCGGCATCGACCAGAATGGAGGTACCGTCGCTCTCGAAGTAGTACGAATTGCCCGCGCTGCCGGAGGAGAGAGGGGCGACGATCACGGCATTCATGGTAACGCGGTTTCGCGCCGGAGCGCTGGCGTCCCGCCAGGCGTCCCGCCGGCTGGCTCGGTGGCGTCCCGCCGCCGGGGTTACAGCAAATGTTGGGAGTCTTGCCGGGTCGGCGGCGGGACGCCGCCGAGCCAGCCGGCGAGGACTCCAGCGCTCCGACTACAATCCCGCAAATGATGGAACGCTTCATCGTCGAAGGCGGCCGGCGGCTGGAGGGGCGCATCCGGCCAGGAGGAAACAAGAACGCGGCGCTGCCGATCCTGGCGGCGTGTCTGCTCACTGACGAGGCCATCACCCTGCGCAACCTGCCGGATATTCAGGACGTCCGGGTCATGCTCCAGATCATGGAAGGCATCGGCGCCGAGGTCGAGCGGATCGAGCCGAACGTCGTCCGCGTTCACGCCAAAGGCGACTGCGCGTCCAATCCCGACCCCGATCTGTCGCGCAAGATTCGCGCGTCGATCCTCCTGGCCGGCCCTCTCCTGGCACGCTGTGGCGCGGCGAACATCGCCAAGCCCGGCGGCGACGCCATCGGACGGCGGCGCGTTGACACGCATCTCCTAGCCCTCGAATCGCTTGGTGCGCAGATCGAGGTGTCGGCTCAGGAGTACCGGATGTCGGTGCGCGAGCTGCGAGGCTCGAACATGTTCCTCGACGAAGCCTCGGTGACGGCGACCGAGAACGCCATCATGGCCGCCGTCCTGGCCGAGGGGGATACGGTCATCTACAACGCCGCGGCGGAGCCGCACGTGCAGGATCTCTGCCGCTTCCTGAACCTACTCGGTGCGCAGATCGAGGGCATTGCCACGAACTCGCTGCGCGTCCGCGGCGTCGACTCGCTGCACGGCGGCGAGTTCCACATCCCCAGCGACCACATCGAAGTCGGTTCCTACATCGGGCTGGCCGCGGTCACGCGCAGCGAGCTGGTGATCGAAGATGCTGTCCCGCATCACATGTACGCCGTCCGCCTGATGCTCGAGAAACTCGGCCTCGACATCAAAATCGAAGGACAGAACATTCGCGTTCCGAAGGACCAGCAGTTGCGCGTCCGCTACGACATCGGCGCAGCCGTGCCGAAGATCGACGACGGCCCTTGGCCGCTCTTCCCCGCCGATCTGCTGTCGATCATGATCGTCATCGCCACGCAGGCGGAAGGAACGGTGATGATCTTCGAGAAGATGTTCGAGTCCCGCCTCTTCTTCACGGACAAGCTGATCCAGATGGGCGCCCGCATCATCCTCTGCGACCCGCACCGGGCCATCATCGTCGGCGGCAACCGGCTCAGCGGCGCCGAGATCTCCAGCCCTGACATCCGCGCCGGCATGGCTCTGCTCCTGGCCGCGCTGTGTGCTAAGGGGGAGAGCGTGATCCACAACATTCATCAGATCGATCGCGGGTACGAGCGGATCGAGGAGCGACTGAATCCGCTCGGGGCACGGATACGGCGCGAGAGAGATGCGTAAATGCTAAATGTTGAATGTTCACTGTTGAATGTCGAATGAGGGGCTGCCTCCATGGTCATTCAACATTCAACGTTCAACATTCAACATTCAACATCCGGTTTCGGTGCCCGCTCCCCGGCGGTCATGGGCATCCTCAACATCACCCCCGACTCCTTCTCCGACGGCGGCGTCCACTTCGATCAATCGAAGGCCGTTCACGCGGCGCTGCAGATGGAGCAGGACGGTGCGGCGATCATCGACATCGGCGGTGAGTCCACGCGGCCCGGCGCCGAGCCGTTGGCGGCACAGGTCGAGATCGATCGCGTGCTGCCGGTCATCGAGCAGATCCGTCGCCGGAGCGCTGTGGCCATCTCGATCGATACGCGCAAAGCCTCCGTCGCCGAGGAGGCGCTGCGCGCGGGAGCAAACATCGTCAATGACGTGAGCGCCATGCGCTACTCGGCCGGCATGCCGGCGTTCGTGGCCAGAAGCGGCGCGCCGGTCATACTGATGCACATGCGCGGCGAGCCGTCCACCATGCAGCAATTCGCGGCGTATGACGACGTCGTGACCGATGTGGCCCGCGAGCTATCGGCGATGATCGAGGATGCCGTGGCCCAGGGGATCGACCGCGGAAAGATCCTCGTCGACCCCGGCATCGGCTTCGCGAAGACGTTCGACCAGAACCTGGAGTTGCTGGCACGCGCGCGTGAGCTGACCGCCCTCGGTCCGCTGGTCATCGGCGCGTCGCGCAAAGCGTTCATCGGCCACCTGACCGGACGGCCCGCCGGACCCGACCGGGCTCTCGGCTCGCTGGCCGCCGTCGCCGCCGCTCAACGCGCCGGCGCCGCGATCGTACGCGTTCACGACGTGCGCGCGACCGTCGATTTTCTGAAGGTGTGGATGGCCATCGAGGAGAAGCGATGATGCGCTTCGCGCGTTATCGGTTGTCTGTTGTCGGTTGTCGGTCGCCTCGGCCACTGACAACCGACAACCGACAACGCCCCGAAGGGGCAATACCATGAACTGGTTCGACCGGATCCTCTCCCTCCAGTTCACCTGGCGTGACGCTCTCGACGTAACCATCGTCGCCTTCGTGATCTACAACATCCTCGCTCTGATCCGGGGAACGCGCGCCATGCAGGTCTCGATCGGTCTGGTCGTCCTGGGCAGCTCGTTCTTCGTGGCCCGGGCCTTCCACCTGCCGGCATTGGAGGCGATCTCGCAGCAGATCCTTTTCTATCTGCCGTTCGCGGTGATCGTTCTCTTTCAGGCCGAGATCCGTCGCGCCCTGGCCAGGATGGCCTCGAACCCGCTGTTGTCGCTCATCGCCAGCGTCACTTCGCCGGTACCGTTCGAGGCCATCCTCGGCGCGGCGACAATGCTCTCGGCCCATCGGATCGGCGCTCTCATCGCCATCGAGCGCGCGCAGAGTCTGCGCATGTACGCGGAGTCGGCGAAGGCCGTCGACGCCATCGTCTCGACTGATCTGCTCATCAGCATCTTCGTTCCCAGTGCTCCCCTCCACGATGGCGCGGTCATCATCCGCGGCAACCGCATCATCGCCGCGGGCGCGCTCCTGCCGTTGACGACCTCCGCCGATCCGAAGCTGGCCCACGGCACGCGCCACCGCGCCGCCCTCGGCCTTTCGGAAGACAGCGATGCTCTCATCATCGTGATCTCGGAGGAGAATGGCTCCATCGCCGCCGCAAGCGAGGGCGTCCTTCGCGAGAATCTTGACCGCGACCGGCTTCTGCAGCTCATGCAAGAACGGTTGAGGGCGGTGAAGAAGTGACCCACAACCTCCCCCTCAAGTTCCTCTCGGTGCTCCTGGCCTTCCTGGTCTGGTTCGTCGTTTCGGCGCCGCGGCGGGAGCCGGTGTCGGAGCGGGCCTTTGCGGCGCCGGTGTCGCTGGTGCGGATGCCGCGCGACCTCACCATCACCACACCCGTGCCGGACACCGTCAGCGTCCGTCTGCGCGGACGTGTCTCCAACCTTCGCTCGCTCTCGTCGCAGAACCTCGAGGTCACGCTCGATGTGAGCTGGGTCACACCGGGCGACGCTGTTATCACGCTCAGCCCCCAGGCAATGAGCGTCCCGCCGCAGATCGACGTCGTCTCGATGGAGCCGACGAAACTGCGCTTTCACGTCGAGGCGCTGCGGCAGAAAGTCGTCCCCATCCGACCGTTCCTCATTGGCCAGCCACCGCCCGGCTACGCGGCCGGCGACCCCACACTCGTTCCCGACCACGCCCTCGTCTCCGGCCCCGCATCGCAGATCAGGAACGTCACGGAAGTGGCCACCGAACGGATTATCATGACCGGCCGCAACGAGACGTTCGTGCAGAACGTGGCGATCGTCTCCGACTCCTCGCTGATCCGCATCATCGAACCGCTGGCGACACAAGCCACCGTTCCCGTCACACCGGAGATCGGCCCGGTCGCGCCGGCCACAGCTACGGACACAACCGGCGATGACACCCCCGAAGTAAAGCCCACGCCAGAGAAGAAAAAGACAAAAGGAGCGCATGAGAACTCTGTTCGGCACTGACGGCATCCGTGGCAAAGCCCACCAGTACCCGTTCGATGCCTCGACGATGTTCGCGCTCGGAGAGGCGCTTGCGCACCGGCTGAGAGTTGAAACAGGGGGCGAGGATCGGGGGTCGGGAGCCGGAGTCCGCAGGCCGGAAAGATCGATTGCGCCTGGCTCCGACTCCCGACGCCCGACCCCCGACTCCCGTCTCCCCACGATCCTCCTCGGCATGGACACCCGCGAGTCCGGCCCCGAAATCGCCGGCGCTCTGACTGCCGGCATCGAACGGGGTGGTGGAAAGGCGGTCTTCATCGGCATCGTGCCGACACCGGCAGTGGCCTACCTCTGCCGAACGTCGGTTGCCGCGGCCGGCATCTCCATCTCGGCCTCGCACAATCCCTTCGAAGACAACGGCGTGAAGATCTTCGGCCACAGCGGGATGAAGATCCCCGACTCGGTCGAGGAACAGATCGAGGATGAACTGCGCGCCATCCGCCGCGACGAAGTGACCGTTCCCGACATCGACCTCGGCGACAACAGGGAGCTGATCGAGCGCTACGAACGCTTCCTCGACGACGGCGTCGCCCCCGATGCCCTGCGCGGACGCAACGTTGTCCTCGACGCCGGCAACGGCGCGGCCTTCCGCATCGCGCCGGAAGTCTTCCGGCGCGCCGGCGCCGAGGTTGTCGTCATCAATGCCCAGCCGAACGGGCGCAACATCAATGACGGCTGTGGAGCGATGCATCCGGAGGGATTGGCGAAGGTCGTCGTCGAAAAGAAGGCCGACTTTGGCGTGGCCTTCGACGGCGACGCTGACCGGGCCATCTTCGTCGATGACGCCGGAAAGATCCGCGACGGCGACGAGATCATCTACCTCTGGGCGCAGCGGCTGAAACGCGATGGGAAGCTGGAAGGCGGGTGCGTTGTCACGACGGTGATGTCGAACTTCGGTTTCGAGCAGCAGCTCGACGCCGACGGGATCGAGCTTTGCCGCGCCAACGTCGGCGACAAGTACGTTCTGGAGATGATGATGGAGCGCGGGGCAAGCCTCGGCGGCGAGCAGTCGGGCCACATCATCGATCTGACCGTCCACACGACCGGGGACGGCATCCACACGGCGCTCGTCTTCGGCGAATTGCTGGCACAGGCCGGCCGGCCCTTCTCGCAGCTCCGCACCTTCACGCCGATGCCCCAGCTCCTCCTCAACGAACGCGTCGGCTCGAAGCCGCCGCTGGCGTCGCTGCCAAAGTACCAGGCCGCGCTCGCCATCGTGCAGGCGCAGCTCGACGGGCAAGGCCGCATCCTGGTCCGCTACTCCGGCACAGAGAACCTGGTGCGTGTGATGGTGGAGGGGCCGGACCAGGCGTTGATCACGCGCATCGCCGAGTCGCTCCGGGACGTGCTCAGGAGCGAGATAGCCTCCCTATCATCGTGACGGAACCGATCCTGCGCGACGCCGTCATCGCCCTGGCCGCTCTGGCCGCCGGCGCGATCAACTCCATCGCCGGCGGCGGAACGCTGCTCTCGTTTCCGGCCCTGGTCTGGATCGGTGTGAATCCGGTCATGGCCAACGCCACGAACAGCTTCGCCATGTGGCCGGGATCGTTCGCGGCGATGATCGGCTTCCGGCGCGATCTGGCGAATATCCGCCGCTGGCTGTTGCTGCTGACGATTCCGGCATTTGCCGGCGGAGCGGCTGGCGCGGTGCTGTTGCTGCACACGTCGACGAAGACGTTCTCCCGTCTCGTGCCGTTCCTGATCCTCGGAGCAACGCTGCTCCTGGCCGGACAGGAAGTCATCACACGTCGCCTTGGGATCGTGGCCCACGCGCACGAGAAGCCGACGATGGGATGGGTCGCGTTCGTCTTCATCTTCCAGTTCCTCGTCGGCATCTACGGCGGTTACTTCGGCGGCGGCATCGGCATCCTGATGCTCGCGGCGCTCGGACTGATCGGCCTCACCGACATGCACGAGATGAACGGCCTGAAGAACCTGCTGGCGTTCTGCATCAACGGCGTGGCCGCGCTCTATTTCGCCTGTTCCGGCGCCGTGCTCTGGAAGGACGGCGCGATCATGGCCGTCTCCGCGATCATCGGCGGCTACCTCGGCGCATTCATCGCCCACCGGCTCGGCCGCACCTTCGTCCGCCGCGCGGTCGTCGCCATCGGCCTGGGAATGGGGATCGCGATGTTCTTCAAGCGCTAGCGATCTGACTCTGTGACTGGTATCACAAACGAGGAGGCAGTTATCCATCTGCCTCCTTCCTCGCCGATTGCAACAACCGCCTGGTCGCCTCATGCTTCGGATGCGTCAGCACCTCACGCGGATCGCCTTCCTCGACGACCTCGCCCTCGGCCAGGATGACGACGCGCGTGGCGAAGTCGCGGGCGAAGTCGTCGTCGTGCGTGGTGACGACGAGTGTGCGCCCGGTCCCCGTGAGCTGGACGAGCGTCTCTCCCAGCTCGCCGCGCCGCGCAGGGTCGAGGGATGCTGTCGGCTCGTCCATCAGCAGCAGCGGCGGCTCCATGGCCATGGCTCGGGCGATGGCAACACGTTGTGCCTCGCCGCCGGAAAGCTCGCGAGGCAGAGCATTCCGCCGGTGGGCGACGCCGAGGGCGTCGAGAAGGTCGAGCGCACGAGCCTCGGCCTCGGCGCGGGGTTTGTGCGCAACCTGCATCGGCGCCAGCGTGACGTTCTCCATCACCGACAGATGCTCGAAGAGGTAGTGGAGCTGGAACACCATCCCCACCCGTGTTCGCAACTCGCGCACCGTCGCGCGCGGCGGCGGCGGTCCGGGGCGAAGCACAACGCCGCTGACGTCGATGACGCCGTCTTCAAATGTCTCCAGCGCGGCAACGCAGCGCAACACGGTCGTCTTGCCGCCGCCGGAAAGACCCATCAACGCCACCAGCTCGCCCTCAGCGACGGAGGCGTTGACGCCGCGGAGAATCTCCCGGTCGCCGCGGCGGAGACGAAGGTTTGCGATCGTCAGGATGCTCATTCCGTGGCCGCCTTCCAGCGATTCTCCAGCCTCCCCGCCAGACGGGACAGAGGCAGCGACAGCACCAGATACAGGGCCGCGCAAAGGATGCCGGGAACCACCCAGCTCCCGATGTTCGCGGCGAAGATCGAGGTCTGCTTCGTCAGCTCGATGACCGTGATGACCGAAACGAGCGACGAATCCTTCAGCAGCGCCACGAAGTCGTTCGTCATCGGCGCAAGCGCGATCCGGAACGCCTGCGGCCCGCGCACGAGCCGGAGCACCTGGGCCTCGGTCAGCCCGAGCGTTCGAGCTGCCTCGAGCTGTCCGCGGGACACGGCCTCGAGCGCGCCGCGATAGATCTCGCTCTCGTACGCCGCATAGTTCAACCCGAGGCCGAGAAGCGCCGCCAGAAACGCGGGAAGGCGGATCACCGACGAGAGACCGTAGTAGAGAACGAACAGTTGCAGGAGCACAGGCGTACCGCGGACGACTTCGACGTAGATCGTCAGCAGCGCCCGCACCGGCGTACTGCCATAGACGCGACCGCTGGCGATGAAAACGCCGACGAACACGGCAAGCGCCATCGCCATGCACGACAACGCGATCGTGATGAGCGAGGCGCGCAGCAACGCTGGGATGTACCGGAACACAACATCCATGTTCGGTGCGGAACCGCCGTGCTCGGCGGCCTGCTTTGCGCTCGCCTGCGCCTTCAGCACCCCCGCGAAAAACACCGGCTGATAGTCGTCCCAGATCCCCCACTTGCGATAGATGCGCTCCAGCGTGCCGTCGCGCATCCGCGCGCGAAGGATGTCGTCAATCCTGTCGCGTAGCGCCGTGTTGCCGCTGGCCAGAACGCCGATGTAGTGACCAGTGGCAACAGGGCGCGGCTCGGTGTAAAGCCCGGGCACGCGACGCATGGAGCGCGCCGCGATGATGTTGTCGAGCAGCACGGCGTCGAGCCGGCCGGCGCGGAGGTCGGCGTAAGGGTGAACATCGTCGTCGTAGGAGACGCAGATCACGCCGGCGCTTTTCTCCGCCGCCAGCACGAGCTCGTAGGCAATCGTGCCGCCGAGGGTGCCGACGCGCCGCCCGCGCAAGGAGGCCAACGTCGAGAACTTCCCACGATCCTCGGCGCGCATCGTCAGCACTTCGTGGAACTCGAAGTACGGGATCGTGGCCGCGACCATCCGACGCCGCGCCGGCGTGTCTTCCACACCGCTCATGCCGATGTCGAAGTCGCCACGCTGCACCGACTGGTCGATATCGCTGAAAGAGACCTGGACGAACTCCGGCGTCCGCCCCAACCCCTTGGCGATTTGCTCCGCGACTTCGACGTCGAAACCCCGCAGCTTTGAGGGATCGTTGGGATCGGCTTCGACGAACGGAGCCCCTCCCTCGGCATCACCGCCCCAGTGAAGAACCCTGTCGTCCGCCCGCGCGGACGGGACGATCGCCAGCGCGAAGATGAGAAGGAGGAAGCCCCGGACTCGCCTCATGTCCGAAGTAGATCATGCCCGCCAGGAACGTGGCAGATGCTACGATCATCGACAACCCCGGAGGACATGATGACTCACCGCTTCCACGTAGCACTGGTCGCGTTCGTTTTCCTCTTCGCCGCCCGAACCGCGGGCGCGCAGTGCACACCCGGGACGACGATCCCGAATTTCCGTTCCGTCTCCCTCACCACCACCACGTTCACGTTTGCCTGGGATCCACCAGCCAACGCCCCCACGAACGCGGTCTACGAGATCATGCGGGAGACTGACGCGAACTATTGCGCCTATCAAGACCTCTACTCGGTGACCGACTCCACGACGTCGACGTCGTACACCGCGGCACTGAACGTCCCCAACTCCGCATACGCGTTCTTCGTCCGTCTGCAGAGCGATCACTGTTACGAGACGCCCTACTACTTCGCCGTCGACACCTTCACGACGGTCCCCACCAAGCCGGCGGTCCCGTCGGTCACCGCCGGGCAGTCGAGTGCCGCGCTCACATTTTCCTATAGTGATCCGCACACGTTCGAGGTGGACATCTACAGGTCCGTGAACGGCGGACCGTTCAAGTTCCTCGACTTCGTTCAGACATGCGGCAGCGATCCCAAGACCTATGTCGACAGCAATCTCGCGCCAGGCACCTACCAATACCGCCTCGGCGTTTTCGACGATGGCACCGGGGGGCAGATCGTCTATTCCGATGCTGTCACCGCGACCGTGGGAGGGACGCCTCCGGTGGTCACTTCGTTCGCCGTTGCCCCATCCACGATCCGCGCCGGCCAGCAGGCCACGTTGTCGTGGGTGACGCAGAACGCGGCCGCAGTGATCATCGATCAGGGCGTCGGCACACAGGCGCTCTCCGGAACGGCCACCGTCTCGCCGGCGACAACCACCACATACACGCTGTCGGCAATGTCCAGCGCGCAGACAGCGACTTCATCGGTCACCGTCAACGTCATCACCACGCCGTCGGTGGTCGTCAGCTCGTTCCCCACGGCAATGATCCAGGCACAAGGGACCGGCGGTGCAACGACCTCCTACACCCTATCAAACGCGGGCGGCGCGGCCACGCAGGTAACGCTCTCGCAGGACCAGAACTTCTTCACGCAAGCGCCCGGCTCCTTCGCGCTGGCGCCTGGCGCCAGCCAGGTGGTAACCATCACAGGGGTGGCACAAAATGCCGCGGGAGTGTTGGAGGGAGTCTCCATCCCATCCGGAGCCGGCGTCGCTCAAGGACTCCAGGTTCCGATCAAGTTGCTCTCCTCGGCTCCTCCGACACAGCCGGTCAGCGCCCAACCTTCGAGCAATCGCGTCGACGTCGCCGCGGACGCGGGGACCTCGCCCACCGGAACGGTCAGCTTCACGAACAGCGGGAACGGAACCCTTACCGGCGTTCTCGTTTCCGACGTGCCCTGGATCATTCCGCAAAGCGGAATCGTCACCATTCCCCCGCACACGACCACGTCCTTCACCTTCCAGGTCGATCGTTCCAAGCGACCCGATTCCAACTCTCTCATCGGCTCGCTGACCGGCGACATCTCGATCGTCTTTCTCAGCGGCAGCGCGGGGAAGACCGCCGTCCCGCGCGACACGACACCGCCGCCTTCCGTCAGCACGGTCACCGTCGTCGACACGGTAAAGCTCACCGTGTCCGCGGGCGCACCGCCGGCCCTCGCATCCGGCGAGATCGCTCTCTTCATCGCTGGCGTAGGTCACGTCTCCAGCACCGTCGGCGTATTCATCTCCGATATCTCGGTCCTCAATCCGACCGGCAACGCCAGAGTCGATGATCTGCGCCTCTTCTTCACGCCGGTGGGCGGCGGGCCATCGGCGGCGAAGACGACCGCGGTGCCGTCGCTCGGAACGAGCGTGAGCATCGCCCTGGCCGATGTGGTGAAGAACGTCTTCGGCACCGAGGGCCAGGTCGGAAGTCTGCAGATTCGCTCGCACCTAACCGACAAGCTCGGACTCAACACGAACATCTTCAACGCCAGCAGCCCGGCGGGAACGTACGGAACGGCCATCCCGACGTTCCGATCGGATCGCGCCGTCGCCCCCGGCGACCGGCTGGTGCTGAGCGGACTGCGCCAGGACGCGACGTCGCACACCAATCTCTTCTTTCAGGAGACCGCGGGTGCCGGCGCGACCATCCAGACCGAGTTCTTCGCCGCGGACGGCACGAGCCTGGGAACGCGATCGGACACGGTCGGCCCCTTTGGGCTGTCGCAGGTGAACAGTATCGTCCCGAACGGCGCAGTCTCGGCCACCATGACCAACAGCGCATCGTCTCCCGGAAGTTTTCTTGCCTTTGCCACACCGGTCGACAATCTGAGCGGCGACAACTGGAGTGTGGTCGACTGGAGCCGTCAGTACGGCTACTTCCCCGGCGATCCGAGCGTCATTCCGGTAGCGGGCGTGCTCCACGGCGCGAACGGAACCTTCTTCCGCACCGACCTGTCCATCACCAACACCAGCGGAGCACAGGCCAGCGGAACGCTTCGATTCGTCTCCTCGGCAGGCACAACGGCCGACCGCCAGGTCACGCTCGGCGCGCACCAGACAGACAGCCTCGCCGACGTGATCGGATCGCTCTTCGGCCTTTCCTCCACCTCCGGGTACCTTCTCTTTACTCCCGCCACGGGAACCTTCGCCGTCACCAGCCGCACGTATGCCACCATAGGAAGCAATCCGGCAACCTACGGCACGGCCGTCCCCGCGCTGGCCACGTCGGCCGCGCTCAAGGTCGGCTCGCTCCGCGCGATCGCGGCGCTGGAGGATTCGGCGCTATCCACGGTTCAAGCGGCACGCCCAGCCACCTTCCGCACGAATTTCGGCATGGTCGAAACGAGCGGAAACAGCGCCACTGTCCGCGTCACGCTTCGCTTCACCTTCGCCGCCGGATCGACGACTCAAGGCGCGGCCACGGCATCAAAGGACTACAACATCGCCGCAAATCAATTCATACAGATCAACGGCCTCACCGCCGACGTTCTGGGCGCGGCCCGCAATACCTTCGGCGATCTGCACGGCATCGAAGCGGATTTCCAGGTGATCAACGGAAACGGAGCCGTCACCGTCTACACCTCATCGACCGACAACGGGACAGGAGATTCGATTCTGCGGACGGAGTAGTCGGAAGGATGAAGGCTTTGTGCGCTACTCTCGCGCGCCATGAACGACGATCTCCGCTTGGCGTTGTCGCTGGCAGACGAGGCTGACGCCATCACGATGCACTACTTCCAGTCGACGACGCTGGCGGTGAGGACCAAGAGCGATCGGACGCCGGTGTCCGAGGCGGATGAGGCGGTGGAGCGCGCCATCCGGGAACGACTCGAACGCGAGCGGCCGGACGATGGCATCCTCGGAGAGGAGTTCGGTGCTCGCGGCACAGCAGGGCGGCGGTGGATCATCGATCCGATCGACGCCACGAAGAACTACGTGCGCGGCATCCCCGTCTTCGCCACGCTGATCGCACTCGATGGGCAGGCCGGCGTCGTCTCCGCTCCCGCCCTGGGCCGCCGCTGGTGGGCATCGCGTGGTGACGGCGCGTTCTGCAACGGGCGTGCGATCCACGTCTCCGCGATCGATACGATCGGCGCCGCGCAGCTCTGCTACGACGATGTTCCCGGATTCGAGCGCGCCGGCCTCGGCGAGCGCTTTCTCGATCTGACGCGCCGCTGCGCGCGGTCGCGCGGATTCGGCGACTTCTGGTCACACATGCTCGTGGCCGAGGGTGCCGCCGAGATTGCCATCGAACCGGAGGTCGCGCACTGGGATATGGCGGCCGTGCTGGTCATCGTCGAAGAAGCCGGCGGGCGATTCACGAATCTGCGCGGCGAGGCGCGGGCCGACGGCGGCAGCGGCCTGTCCACCAACGGACTGCTGCACGATGCAGCGTTAGGCGCAATAGCGCCGTATCAAGCGTGAAGTCGGAGGTTGAGCGCCTCTCAATTCACTGTGAAAGTGGAGCTCGGCGGCACATTCCAGCGCATTATGGCCGGACCCATCGGCTCAGCCGCCTTCGCCTGACTGCCGTTTGATCTCAGCCCTCAGCGCCTCCGCGGGATCGCGCCACGTCGGCGGTTTGATGGTCTTGCCGTCCTCGCGCACGCGCGGCGCGCCGTCAGGCCAGAGCTTGGCCATATTCGCGGAGTGGACGATGTCGAACAGCGGGCCGGGACGGACACCCATCTCGACGAGCGTGCCGAGGGCGAAGTAGATCAGGTCGATCATGGCATCGGCCTGATCGACAACGTCCGCCGACTCCACGAACTCGTCGATCTCCTCGCGCATCCACGCCACGCGGACGTCTGAACGCGGCGATTTCAGGAGTTGCGGACGGTCGGCGACGGGATGGCCGAAACGGCGGTGGAAGTCCGCGACCTGATCGAAAGGATCATCAAGACTCATGAAGGTGCATCATAGTTCCATGCACGAAATCGCCACACATCTCTTCCACCTGCCGATTCCGCTTCTCGAGAAGATCATCCGGCCGATCATCGTCTATGCCTTTCTCGTCATCCTGCTGCGCATCTTCGGCAAACGCGAGCTGGCGCAGCTCAACCCGTTCGACCTCGTCGTGCTGCTGTCGTTGTCGAACACGGTGCAGAACGCCATCATTGGCGACGACAACTCCCTCGCCGGCGGGTTGATCGGCGCCGTCTCCCTGCTGTTGACGAACTACCTCGTCGTCCGATTCCTCTTCCGCCATCGCCGCCTCGACCAAATGATGGAGGGGAGACCGGCCACACTCATCAAGGATGGCCACGTCCGCAAGAGCGAGATGGCCAGGGAGCTGCTCACGACGGCCGAGCTGCAGAGCGTCATCCGCCGCCAGGGCTTCGACGGGATCCACGACATCGAGACCTGCATCCTCGAGCCTGGCGGCGCCTTCAGCATCAAGGCGAAGTCACCCTCGGCGGAGGTGCAGCGCCATACCGAGCTGCTGCAACGCCTCGACGCCTTGCAGGCGCAGATCACAGCGGTGGAGCAGAAGGTGGCGAAGGGATAGCTCCGTAGCGCCGGCGGCTCGCCGGCTGGACCGCTGCCGGCTCGGCGGCGGGTGTGGTTGAAGTAATCGCCAGCGAGCCGCTGGCGGTCCAGCCGGCGAGCCGCCGGCGCTACGATTCCCCCTACCCTCGTTTCTTCTCCGTGTCCACCGCCGGCCGCTCCTCTTCGTGCATGCCGCCGCTGTACGTGCCGCCGCCGCTTGTGCCGAAGACGCCGCCCAAGCCTTCCTTCACCCCGTACGCACCGGGTCCGGTGTGCGCGGCTTCGTCGTAGCCGTCGTTCGTCGGATCGTCCTTCTCGTGCGGCGGCGTCGAGCCTTCCGCGGTGTAGTCGATGCCGTCGTCGTCCAGTTTGGTGGCCATAATGCCCGTTGTGTTGCAAACGCCGCTCCCGATCGACGCACACGTCGGTGAAATCGTCGCCCACGTCCGCGCGCGGCGCAGCGCCGTCATCGTCGCCCCGCCGGGATCGGGGAAGACGACGCGCATTCCGCCGGCGCTGGCGTCGATTGGGCGCACCATCCTGCTACAGCCGCGCCGGGTGGCGGCACGGGCCCTGGCTCGGCGTATCGCGGCAGAGCGCGACTGGACGATCGGCAACGAGATCGGCTGGCAGATCCGCTTTGAACGAATGTTCTCGAACACGACACGGCTCCTCGTCGCCACCGAGGGGATCCTCACCGCGCGGCTGCAAAGCGACCCGCTGCTGAGCGACTTCGACATCATCATCCTCGACGAATTCCACGAGCGGAGCATTCATGCCGACGTCGCCCTGGCGCTGGCGAAGCAGGCCATGAATGCACGCGACGACCTGGCCGTGGTGGTGATGTCGGCCACGATCGCCGCGGACGAAATCTCGCGCTTCCTCGGCGGCGCGCGCGTCTTCGACGTCGGCGCCAGCCGCTTTCCCGTCGACATTCGGTATCGACCCGGCCAGACGATGGCCGCCGCTGTGCGCGAGCGGTTGGGAAGCGCGGAGGGCGACATCCTCTGCTTTCTTCCCGGCATGCGCGAGATCGAACGTACCCGCGGCGAGCTGGCCGATGCCGACGCGCTCGTCCTCCCGCTCCACGGCTCCCTCGACGTCGACGCGCAGGAGCGCGCCCTGGCGCCCGCGCAACGGCGCAAAGTCATTCTGGCCACGAACATCGCCGAGACATCGCTCACGGTCGAAGGGGTTACCGACGTCATCGACTCCGGCATCCACAAGGTGCTCCGCTTCAATCCCGACACTGCGGTCGATCATCTGGTCGTCGAGCGGATCTCCGCCGATTCGGCCGAACAACGCGCCGGACGCGCGGGACGAACGCGCCCAGGCCATGTCACCCGCTTGTGGGACGTTCGCGACATCCTCCGTCCACACCGCGAACCGGATGTGCGCCGCGTCGACCTGGCCCCACCGTTGCTCGACATCATTGCCTGGGGCGGCGATCCGCGAACATTCGCATGGTTCGAGAGACCGCCGGAGGAGCGGATCGATGCCGGGCTGGCCTTGCTGGCCGCGCTCGGCGCGGCCGAAGGGCACGAGCAACTCCGCGCCCTCCCCCTCCATCCGCGGCTGGCCCGCATCGTGATCGACGCCCACGGCTCCGACGATGCGGTGGCCATCGCCGTCCAGCTCGGCGGCGGAGCACCCGGCGAGACCCAGGAGCTCTCGTCGATCGCGCGCCGCCTCCTCGGCGGCAGCTACCGGCGGCATGCCGCCGATGCGACGCTGCGGCGCGCCTTGCTGGCCGGCTATCCCGACCGCGTGGCGCAGCGCCGCCAGCCGAAATCACCGCGGCTGCTGCTCTCCTCCGGCACCGGGGCCACGCTGGCGCGCGAGATCGACGACGGCAACGGAGAGTTTCTGGTCATCCTCGACATCACCGGCGATCTGGTGCGCAACGCCCGCGTCATCGAGCGCGACTGGCTCCTCCCGACGCGGCGCGAGGTCGAGCACAACCTGTCCGGCAACCGGGTCCGGGCCGTCGAGCGGAACTGGTACGGCGCCATCCTGCTCCACGAGCAGTCTGTCGAACCGCAGGCGGCCGAGGCGGAGCGGATCCTGGCGGAGAACGCGAAGCCTGATCCCCTGCTGACACGACGCGTCGCGTTTGCCGGTCTCGATGTCGATTGGAACGAGTTGATCGCAAACGCCGTCGCCGGCAAGCGTTCGCTCGATGACGTACAGATCGAGCTGCCGTTCCCGCTTCGACGAACGCTCGACGCCTTGGCGCCATTGACCATACCGCTCCCCAGCGGTCGCAGCGCGCGCCTGGAGTATCGCGACGACGGTTCAGTCGTCGCCTCGGCCAAGTTGCAGGAGCTGTTCGGCCTCGCCGAATCGCCGCGAATCGGCCCAGGGCGCACGCCGATCACATTCGCCCTGCTCTCTCCCGGCGGCCGCCCCGTCCAGATCACGCAGGACCTTCGCGGCTTCTGGAACGGCGCATACCAGGAGGTGCGCAAAGAGCTGCGCGGGCGCTATCCCAAGCACCCGTGGCCCGAGGATCCGTGGACCGCGCCGGCCACGCATCGGACGAAACGGCGGTAAACACCGCACTGACAAGAGTGTCTGTGCCACAAACAGCTCCGCCGTTTTACCTTTGCCTTCCAAAACCGGAATTTGATGTGGCACAGACACTCCTGTCTGTGCGGTGCTCGGCAGCATTCGGACCCCGGAACGATCCACTCCACCATCCGCCCACTATCGGTGACAATCCGTGCTGAATTGAGGAGACTTCAGAACGCGAAACCGGCGGAATCTGCCGTCATTGTGTGGACCATCTCTCGCATGTGATTCGCGGAGAGGAGGCACCCATGAAGCGATTCACCATCCCGCTGGCCGCCGTATTGATTGGCATGAGCGTTACCGGCTGCTCGACCTCGTTTCTCATGCAATTGAACGCGTGCAACTGCTTCACCCTCCGCCGAGGAGCCACCACGGAGCAGTTTGAGGGACCGGACAGCCGAACGCACTCCTGGCTTGGACCGTCCCGTAAACCACAGCCGCAGTCAACGCAGAAGTTTCAGGTGGGCGGCGACGCGTGGGAGGTGTGGGTCTACGAACTGGACTCCGCATATGACCCCGGGGGCAGTTGGGCCTCAGCGTCGTCTGAGAGCGGTGTAAACGGCTTCGGAGGAACCACGATGTGGACCAGCCACCAGGAGTACGTCGCCTTCCGCAACGGCAGTCTGGAGGCGTGGGGCCGGGGCACGCTCCCCAGAGCTCTGAAGGGCAAGACATAAGACGTTCACTTCTTGTACGTGACGCTCACGGCCAGGTCGTCGAGAGCTTTCGGGGAGGCGGCGAGCTTCTGGAATTTCTCGAAGTCGTACTCCCAGATCAGCGTCTTCCCTTCCCTGCGCGTGGCATTGCTGGAGACCACCTCGAACGGGGCGGTGATCTTCCAGGCCACCCGCAGGTTCTTGAAGGCGTCGTTCATCATCTTCTCGGTGTCGGCATCGAGTTTCGGCCCTTGCTGACTCTCCTGGGCCTTCACTTTGTCCGCCGGGTTCTGCGGCTTTGTATGAATGGTGATCGTGCTCGCTGTTTCGGAGACCTCCAACCCCTCGAACGGTGTATCGAGGATCGACTTCTTCGTCGGATCGGCAGGGGCTCCGCCTTCGTTCTTCGTTCCGAGCTTCACCCCGACCAGACTGGAGAGCTTGTCGAACGCGAACTTCATGTTCGTGGTGACGCCGAATTCCTTCTCCTGGACCGAAACATCGAGCAGCTTGACTCCCGGAGGAAGGCCGCCTTCCGCCCGTTTGCGCGAATCCTCGGATTTCTCGGCAGTGCTCGTTGTCTGTTGCTTCTTGAAATCCGCCTTGGCCGCCGCGATGTCCGCCTTCGTCAGCGGACTCTTGTCACCGCTCATCTCCTTCTGCATCTTGGCCATGATGGTGATCATCGGTTCCATGTCTACGCCAAGCTTGAAATTCGCCGTGCCGGACATGTCTCTCTTCAGCTCGATCGATTGCTCCACTTCGAAACAGCCGGTGGCGAAGAGGGCGAGCAGCGCCGCAATGAGGATCCCGCGTGTGCGAATCATCGGATTCTCCTTTTTCGAAGAGTATATCCGGCCACGATTTCAACCCTGACGCGACATCAGTGTCGCGTCAAGATTGAAACGGTGGTTAGGCGCCTCTCACTTCACTGTCATCCTGAGGCTGCCGCAGCCGCGCCTCGAATGTTGATGCTTGCACAGACCACAGTCGCGGCGTAGGACGCCGAAGGACCCCCCGCGAGCTTGCATCGAGAAGTACCACCACCGACCCGGCAAGCGCGGAGGGGGTCCTTCGGCGTCCTACGCCGCGGGACCGGATTTGAGCAAGCACCGCGATTCGTACCGCGGCGGAGCCTGCCCTGAGCGTAGCCGAAGGGGCAGCCTCAGAGCTTGTGAAAGAATCGGGAATGGCCTGATGTATAGAGATACTGATCAATGGTACAATGTCGCATGAGCGACAAAGACCGTTACGTGGGTAAGCCCCGAACGCTTGAAGCCAATCGGGCTCAGACGCGGATGATCGCGATGGACCTTGAGAGCATGCTCCCCCAGGACCATCCCGCTCGCGCGGTTTGGGCCTTCGTGGAGAGGCTCGACTTGAGCAGTCTGTATGAGAAGATCCGGGCTCGAGAGGGAGCGCCGGGTCGACCGGCCCACGACCCGCAGATTCTGCTGAGCCTTTGGCTTCTGGCCACTCTCGATGGAGTGGGAGCATCGCGCCGGCTGGAAAAGCTCTGCCAGTGGCATTTGGCGTATCAGTGGATCTGCGGCGGGGTGAACATGAACTACCACTCGCTGGCGGACTTTTACAGCGGGTCCGAGGAGATTCTCAAAGAATTGCTGGTCGATTGTGTGGCGGTACTGGTCGATCAAGGTCTGGTCACGCTCGAGCGCGTGGCCCAGGATGGAATGAAAGTCCGTGCCTCGGCCGGAGCGTCCTCGTTCCGCACACGCGACAGACTCGAGGAACTTCGCCAGATCGCTCGCGAGCAAGTGGAAACGCTGTCTGCCGAACTCGATGCTGATCCAGGCGCGGCCAGTCGTCGGGAAGAGGCCGCACGCGAGCGTGCCGCCACCAATCGGACCGAGCGCATCGAGCGTGCTCTCGAGCAGATGCCCGAGGCCGAGGCTCGCAAGAAGTCCAACAATGGCAAGAAGAAAGACAAAGCGCGTGTGTCCACGACCGATCCGGAAGCACGGGTGATGAAGATGCCCGACGGCGGCTTCCGGCCCGCGTACAACGTACACCTGGTCACCGATACGGGAAGCCAGGTGATCGTCGGAGTGAAGGTCGACAATCAAGGCACGGACTCGCACGCGATGGCCCCCCTCGCTGATCAGCTTGAAGAGCGGCATGAGGTGATCCCGACGGAATGGCTTGCCGATGGTGGTTGCTCTTCTCTGAACAACATTGATGTCATGAACAAACGAGGAAGCAAAGTCTTCTCACCGCTTCGGCAACGGCGGCGCTCCGACCGAAATCCCTCCGACCCATGCAGCACCGACAGCCCAGCGGTGGCCGAATGGCGAGCGCGAATGGGTACCGAACAAGCCAAAGAGATCTACAAACAGCGCGGTGCAACGGCTGAATGCGTCAACGCCCAGGTGCGGAATCACGGTCTGAGACAGTTCCTCGTGCGCGGCGGCAAGAAAGTTCTTTCCGTGGTCCTGTTTTACGTTCTCGCGCACAACATGCAGCGATCCTGGTCTCTCACATAAAACAACCGAGGACTTTCCAAAAACAGGCGAAAGTAAGACCCGGGAGGGCTCGAAAGCAAGAAACAACGCCAACCACCTACATCCCACGCCTCGCTCTCGGACTCTCGAACCCCGTCCACCGGAGTTGGAGACCTTCGGAGGCCTTCAAATCGAAAAACAAAGCCCCACGGATCGATTACCTTCACAAGCTCTCAG